>Ga0163151_10000087_pt1 | contig 150431 bp, 147 predicted proteins | sample OliLakLV19MP5IB2_FD_145596 | JGI IMG/M metagenome (GOLD analysis project Ga0163151, IMG submission 145596) | Freshwater microbial mat bacterial communities from Lake Vanda, McMurdo Dry Valleys, Antarctica - Oligotrophic Lake LV.19.MP5.IB-2 | ecosystem: Environmental > Aquatic > Freshwater >...
GTCGCCGCCAAAAATTCCGTCCGTCCGAGCGAGGACATGGCGGAAGGGGGGTGTGGGGGGAATTCCGCCATGCCCGAGCGAAATCAAAAAGTGGACAGCCCCGCCGTTCTGCTTGAAGAAGCAGGACACCACAGAAAAATACTCTTTTCATTAGAAGAAGAGAAAATCGGGCGCGCGCAAAATGAAAAGAGCAAAGAGTATTTTTCTGTGGTGTTGCGAGCAAGGCGAGCAGTGGCGGGGCTGGCTTCCTTAGTGGGGGTTTTCCTCAAAAAATGTTCGAACATCAATCAAAAAACACCGCCAATTTTCACTTTTTGTGATTTTTGGCGGAGACGAGAGGATTCGAACCTCTGATACCCTTGCGGGTATACCGGTTTTCGAAACCGGCGCATTCGACCACTCTGCCACGTCTCCATTTGCCTCACTGGTTAGTTCCAGCACACCTATTATTCCATTTTACGGGCTAAACTTCAACCCCGCATTTCCGGCCAGAATTTGTTTCACAAGGCCGAAGGTCTTCCGGTGGACAGGGCATGGCCCGTGCTTCATGATGGCCAGCCTGTGGGCCTTGGTGCCATAACCCTTGTTCTTGTGGAACTGGAAATGCGGATATGTTTCATGCAGTTCGTCCATGATCTTGTCGCGCGCCACCTTGGCCAAAATGCTGGCCGCGGCTATAGACAGCACTTTGGCGTCGCCATCCACAACCCACGCTTGCGGAATTTTTTCCAACCCTTTAACGTTATACCTGCCATCGACGAACAGGTACCCTGGTTTCACGGCTAAGTGTTCCACAGCCTGTTGCATGGCGCGCAAAGCGGCATGATGTATGTTCAGGGAGTCTATAGTTTCATGTGAGACTATCCCCTGTGCAGAGTGGAGACAATTTTCCTGGATGAATAGGGCCAGCGTTTGCCTTTCCTTTTCGCTGACCGTTTTAGAGTCGCGGACGCGGGCCCACCATTTGTTCGAGGTGCGGCGTCCGGAAACCTGTCCAGGATCCAATATCACGGCAGCGGCAACCACCGGCCCGGCCAGCGGTCCCCTGCCCACCTCATCGCATCCCGCGACCAGCGTGAAGCCGTCCTTGATCATGGCCAACTCATACTTGTACGTGGGAAGTTTCATTGGCTTCATTCTAGGAAATTGATACCCAGACGGCAAATAAAAAAAGACTAACCGGTAGTCAGCCTTGCGTTACCCGGAGGTATCCGGGAACTTCGTCCTGCGTGCGCTTGAGGTGGTCGGGCCACGCGAACTGCGCGGGCAGGTCCATGAACATGACCGCCGAGTAGCGATGACCCTGGCCAAGCAGAGATGGGTCACGGACCACGCGGTGCCAAGTCTTCTGGACCGCACCCTCGCTGTACTGCTCCAACTGATAGCCGGTGAACGCCACTGTCAGGCCCTGATGGATGGGCGCCGGCTTCCACGTCTTGCCGTCCAAGCCCAGGTACTGGAGCCCGGGGTGACTCTCGTAGAGATGGAGCGTGAAACCGCCGCGGTCGAAGTGCTGGGCCGCGAGAATCTCATCGTTGGGGTCCTGCGGATCGTAGTGCAGGAAGCGGATGACCCGGCGCGCGCCCGGCCTGGTCACTTCCGCCGCGATGCCCGGCAGGAACCGTTCGAAGTCCCCGGCCAGCTCAGCCGCGAAACCTGACAGGGCCTCGTGCAGCATGCCGGCAAAGTCCAGGAAATGACTGACGGTGGCGTGCTGCGACGCTTGGACCCACGACTCGTCGCTGTAGGGCACCTTAGCCTCCCCGACCCACTCGGGACTGGCGGCCGAGAAGTGGAAGTATTCCTTGTCCTCCCGGCCGGCGGACTTGTGCCGCCGGAAGTAGCCCTCATCCATTCCGTTCGATTCCGGGCGGATGAACGCGTCCTTGATGGGCTTGGGCAGGCCGCAGAACTTCATCCACGTGGACATGTTCCCGGAGATCATCCGAGACAAGGGGTCCGGGTACGGGACGGTGGCGTAAAGCTGATCCCTCAACTGCTCGTAATACATAGGCCCTCCTTTGGGCTTTGGTAGAGGAATAATATAGATTTTACCGTTTTTAGGCAAACAAAAAAACCCATCTATCAGATCGGTTTTTTTGCCCGCATGAGGCGAAATTTATTTGGAATATATTCACTGGTGGACCCATGGGGAATCGAACCCCAAACTCGACCATGCCATGGTCGCGTATTACCATTATACAATGGGCCCGTGGTATTTCTTGCTAATCAACTGAGCGATAATTTTCAGCTCTAGGTCAACAGATGCAGAAAAATAGTCTATTCGACAAACACCCATATATTCGCTCTTTATCGACTTCTTGCCGATGCTCCTGGGGTCTACCCTGGCTTTGTAAAATTGCCGTCTGGGAATTCTTGTCACCTTTGACCAAAATTTCTCCAAAGCATTAAATTCCTGGTCTGACCTGCCTTGAACAGTAACCCTTAACTTGCTCTCGTCCACATTATACGACCTTCTTAGTAAACCGAGAAGCAACTCCACGATCATCGGGTCGGAATTTCCGAACATGACCGAACTTCGCTTTGTCTTGGAACCTTCGGCTAAATAGAGGATAGTGAGAATCAATTTAGCGCCCTGTTTATTTGCCAAGATGGGCAACAGGTTTAAGTTGCCGTTCTCAATAGCTTTAATTGTCGCCTGCATCTTACGATGCCTAGATAGAACTGACAGTTGTCTTGCCTGATTTAAGTTTTCCAGGTTTCTCTTGGCGATATCTTGGCTGTACCAGTTTGGCAAACGAACACCTTTGGAAATGTACGAAATCGTGCTTTTTGGCAGTGAAAGGCCTAAAATTTTATTGATCTCTAGGAATGTCTTGCCTTTTCCCCTCAACCTTCTTACTGACTCGCGTATCTTAAGGTCAATCATGCTAATGTTGTACCTTAGAAGTATTCCATGTGCAATTTGTATTCGTTGGTGCCCTCGGAGGGAATCGAACCCCCATCTCTCCCTTAGGACGGGATAGCTCTATCCATTGAGCTACGAAGGCTTGTCCGCACTCCAAGTTGCACTTCATTCTACTGAAAATTCTCAGCCTTGTAAAGATTCCCCCTGGAATCCATCGTCATTGACTTTTAGGCCGCTTTACTGTATGATGCTGCATCAACCTTAAGGAGGGTTGAGGAAATGACCAGGTCGGAACTTTGGCATTTTAGGGCAAGCTACCTAAGCCCGCTCATGAGCTGCCCGGCAATCGGCAGCGTCGCTGACGCGGACTCCATCTGGGGTTTCGCATTCGGACGGAACACGTACGATGACGCCGGACTTGGCAGCAGACTCCAGCAACTCGGCGCGGATGAGGACGATGACAGTCTGGTTTTTGCCCGGCTCAAGGACCAGGGCTTCAAGCCAGGCTGCCCGAACAGGCGCTTGGCCGGCAGCATCACCGCCGTGGTCCAGAGGCAGGAAGTGCCGGTCTACGCGCAGTGGGAAATCAACTACGCCATCTGGGAGCGCTTCCCGACCACCTACCAGAGGCACCAGCCGCTCCTTCATGCTTTCTGGCCGACGCCAGCCAAGCCATACTACAGCAGCTGGGACCTCATGGACGACATCCTCGTCCACCACTGCGTCTCCGGCTTGCAACGACCGCTCATAATGGCCCAGGCCAACCACCTGGCCCGCGTCGTGGCCATTGCCTGGATGAACGGCATAACGCCAATCACCAGTCCGACCGGCATTTACGAGATGGACAGGTCATCCGTCCAGCCGCACACGCGTCGCCTCATGGGCCACCCGCTGAAATGCTGGCTGCCCCGTGAAACGCTGGCACGCACGTACTCGCTTGCGACGCGCCGGGTCAGGCTCTCGCCTCCCGCCGCCTAGCACCCCCGTGATTCAGATCATCGAATCGCGGGAATTTTTTTTCTTGATTATAATGATTGGGCTTTCATTTACATCCAATGACCATCAACGACATCATATACCTCCTGTTCCTGAGCGTGGTCCTAGCCCTCAGCTGCTACCCCATCGCCCGCCTGCTGCACTATTTTTTCAGCTCGACCATGCGCCCCGTCTCCGCCGCGCGCTGGCTCAAGTCCGGCGGGATGATCCTGGCCCTCAGCCTGGCCGTATATGCCATAAGCATGTCCATTGAGGACATTGAGACCGGCAACCGCATTATCCACGCGTTTGGCGGCGGTTTTCTGGCCTACATGGCCTGTTACCTGGCCGCGCGGGACACGGGACTGCACGTCAGCAAGATCAGGTTCTTCATCTTCTGTTTCATGCTGGTCATGACGCTAGGCATATTCAATGAGGTGGTTGAGTACGTCATGCAGAACCATTTCCACTTCACGGCCGCCCCGAACGTCAACGACACCTGGCTTGACCTGATCAGCAATATAGTGGGGACGTTGATAGCCGCAATTTGGCTGACTCCCCGCCTCCGCAGCAAGTAGATTTTCAGAGCGCTTAAAAACCGCCCCACAAGGGCGGTTTCATGTTTGTCGCGCTTGAAACATGTTTACCAAGATCATGGCTCGGAGTGAGTTCAGAAACATGATTTTGGTCGGGATACTGGGACTCGAACCCAGAATCTCACGCACCCGAAGCGTGCGCCTTACCAATTAGGCCATATCCCGCATTTTCCGCACAACGGATTATATTATAGTATGTAAGCTAGGGTAAAGCAAAGGCCAATGCTGTCGGTGGTTTCGCGGTGCGAAACCACGCGGCGGGAAGCATTGACCTTTGAACGGACAGATCGCTTAGGCGGACTTTGGTCTGTTGGCACGGTGCAACTCCGGCAGAAGGCGGTTGAACAGGGCATCGGCGTCCATGAGCTGCTTCAGCTGGTGGGCCGACATACCTCGCAAGCGGTTGATGTCACCCGGAATCTGCAGTTCCGGATCGTTGTTCAGGCTATCGAAGTCCCTCATCCAGCCAGCCAAATCGCTGACCAGCACCCCCAGACCTCGATGGTAGGGCCGGCCATTGGCCAACCGGGCCTTCAGGCTAGCCGCACGGGCCTCTATTCCCTTGATTCTGTTGCTCAACGCGTGAACGTCCATGACCACGGCAATCACCTCCTTTTTGATGATGCGATAGCTAAACGATGGCAGATTTAGCCCATCCAGTCAATCCATTTTCTATAGTATCCTATTTCTACTTTAAACCATATTTAACTTAATTTGTCAATGTTTCACGTCAAACAGTTCATAAAAAGCTTGAAAATCACCGATTTAGCCTTCTTGGTGTTTGTCGTACTGATTCCCTACCAGCTCCGCACCATCATAAATCTGGATGAGGCTTACATTGGTTACTACTTCTCATACCCACAGGCAATTTTTGTCTATTTGAGCGATTTGGCGTTTTTGGGGTTCTTAGGCTCCTGGCTGATTTATGACCGTCACCTAGAAAAAAGTGATTGGGTGTTCATTGTGGGCCTTTCGACCGCGTTTACGGCATTGTTTCACGTGGAACAATGGGATCTTTGGGTATACAATTTGGCTAAAATAAGCCAATTTCTCATGATTCTGCTTTATTTACGGCACAATCCCCGACTGTTTAAGCCTATTATCTACATTCTGTTCGTTTCCGGTATAATCCAGGCCGGAATAGCCATACTTCAGTTTCACACCCAAACAGGACTAGGATTGAGTTTCCTTGGTGAATACGTCCCATTACTCACAGACTCTGGCGCTGCCACTATCCTTGTTTCCGGACAAAAGGTCCTCAGAGCTTATGGAACAATGCCGCATCCCAATGTTTTAGGAGGATTCTTAGCTGTTTCATTGATTATGGCCTTATATGTTTCACGTGGAACATCAAATATCATCCATCGAATGTATGTTTCATGTGGAACAATCGTGATTATATGGGGTTTGATTCTTAGTTTCTCAAGATCAGCGTGGCTGGCCGCGATATTAGCCATTGTTATCTATCTTTGTGCAGATGTTCTGTTTAAAAGGTCAAAACAATCCGTCCTGACTTGGATGCTTGTTATTGTTTCATGTGGAACATTACTAGTAGTCTATAAAAACTACGTAATCCCACGTTCCACGGATGTATCCTTGAGCTCACAAGCCGCTAATTATCGTGAAACGTTCAATCAGTACGGATTAAACATAATAAAACAGCATCCAATCACCGGAGTCGGTCTGGGCCAATATGTACCATACCTTGAATCGACCAAGAACCTTGAACCGTGGGCCTACCAGCCGCCGCACAATGCATTCATCCTGTTATTTGCAGAGATTGGAATAATTGGCTTACTGCTCATGTTTCTCATGTTCTACAAGCTATGTTTCACGTGGAACACTGTAAAGTATCAATACCAAATTCTAAACTCATTAAGTAGTACCCTTATTGGAGTGTTATTTGTCCTGGCCATGTTCGATCATTACTTGGTTACTATTCAGCAAGGCCGATTAATGCTAGCTGTCTGTTTTGGACTGGTTTTGATAAACCAAAAAAATGTTTCACAGGCTGTGAAACATTTTTCAGACGTGAAACAGTAACTATTTCCTGCTAACCAGGTTGGAAATTAGCTTGAGCAGCGTAGGTTTCTCAGACGGCTTAGTTTCTTCTACCAGGAGAGCCAGGGCAATCAGACCGTTATCGTTAAACTTTCGTTCACCCTTGGAATCGTAGAGAAAGTGGTTCTCAATCAGGAATACCACGAACAATAGGGAAGCGATGCGCTTGTTGCCGTCCACAAATGGGCGGTTTTTGATTGTTTCATAGAAAATAATGGCCGCTTTTTCTTCCAAGCCAAGTTTTCGGCGTGAAACATCCCGCAAAAGGTCGGAAAGCAACGTTCCACGCTCATGGCCAAAGGTGCCGGTGGCGTATTCAGCCTGGACCAGACGGATCTTGAAGTGTTCCACGGCCTGCTTGGCCCTTACATAGTCCAGATTCTTGACCGTGGCACGGGTTCTGGCCGAAACCTTCAAATCACCCTCATCGTAGCGGGAAAGCGTGACCCAGGTCTGGGTGTAGTCGTTGATGATGCTGGCTAGCTCCTTCTCATAGCCTTCCAGGCGCTTGGCTTCCACGGCCTGGCGCAGGAACTTATGGGCCTCCTGCAGCTCCTTTAGCCGCGTCTCATGGGCCTCGCGCAGGCGTTTTTCGTTGATGGCATAGCCTTTCATGAGGTACTCGCTGAGGCGCTGGGTGGCCCACATGCGGAATTGCGTGCCTTTCTTGGAATTGACGCGGTAACCGACTGAAATTATCATGTCGAGATTATAGTGCTCGACATCGCGTGAAACCTGCCGTTTTCCTTCGGTTTGAACTATCCGGAATTTCCGGATAGTTCGTTTATCATCTAATTCTTCGTCCTTGAAGATGTTCTTGATGTGGTCGTTGACCGTTCGAACATCCTTGCCAAAAAGACCAGCCAACTGGACCTGGTTCATCCAGACTGTCTCATCGGCCATGCTAATTTCTAGACCTGGACCATCCGAGTCCTTATATATGATTACTTGGCCTTTTGGCTCTGTTTCTTCAGGCATGTTTGGATTGTGCATTTTTGCACATTACAAATTTTAGAACATTCGAAAAATTATAGAGTTAGATTTTACAACCTCAATATACCAGACGGGGAGGGAAGGGCAAGTCGGAATGTGGGGATAAGCATTGACAAAACCACTAAAATGTGGTAATATACAAAGTCAATTATTCCGGTTGACCGTTCCGTACCCCGGCGACGTAACCATAGGCTAAGGCACTAGGTTAACGACTGGTGGACTCGGATTGAAACTCCCAAGGGAGATGGGCAATGATACGAATGATGGTTGTAGAAATCGCGGTGTACGTCGTCCTGGTCGCGGTTACGTACGATGCGTACCTGGACGCCTGGCATTTTTTCAGGCACCGAGCACGGGTAGTGGCTCAGAGGCGCAGGGAAGCCGCTCGGGCCGCCGAATGGGAAGCCCGGCGTCCCGAACGGGAAGCACAAGAGGCCGCACAACTGAAGGTGAGGCAAGAAGCCTACCAGTCGCAGATTGATTGGCTGAAAGCCCACCCGCCGGAGCTGTACTGGAACACTGTTGATGGGATTACCATCGTGGTGACGCCACAGCAGTACCTGGCGAACCTGGAAGAAACGCAGAATGCCCGAGAGGATGGGCTGTGGGACGTTAAAGGCATCAATGTCCCGATCAGAGAAGGAGTGGCGTACTTCAGTAAGGACGCCCGAGAGCGGATTTGGACGGGGTTGAACATTGACCCGATACTGATCCACTATTGCGCGGGGTGGCCATCAGACTTGAAAATTCTCAAGAATGACTACTGCGTGGAGTTGATCAAACGGACTGACCTGTTCGTCCCGTGGGTCAACGAGAAGTTCCTGACCTTTCAGGAACAAGCCAACCGCTTCAGCCCCTGCAAAGATCGTGGCAGGTACGAGTACCTGATCCTGCCACAAGTTCCAGCTGAGTATGTAATCGGGAGGCGGGCGCAGTAAACAAGAGGAGGAGACCGTTAGATTGGGCCCAGGAATTCATTACCCTGGGCCCGCTTTTTATTTCAAGGAAGCTCGGCCGAAAATGGAAACTTTCAAATAGTTTCTCTTATAAGAGATGGATTATCGAGCTTAACTACCCGCACATTCTGGGCATTTAGATTATTTAATCACCTCAATATACCAGACGGGGAGCCATAAGTCTCTTATTATACCAAGTGAATCTCCAAGTGAATTGGGGATTTTAGGTTTTAGAGTGAGCAGTTGTAACTCATACAATTCTTGAAATAGTATAGAGAAACGGAAATTTATTATAACTCCGTCAGCCACATCAATTCGGTCAATAAACATCCCAAGAAATAATCTTTTGAGTACATTTGAAGCCTGTGAATATGTGACAAAGATGTCTTTAGTAATAGCAATAGTTTCTAGAGCGATGTCTAGACGAATATCTTCCGTAGAATTCAATTCTGAAAGCCTTTTTTCTATACTATCTAGTTCGATTCCTGTCTCTATATCAATTTTTCTGAAATCATCATCAGAGATTATTGCGCTTAGTAATTTATCCCTAGCTACTTTCCTGCGAGATTCAAAAGCTGTGCGTTGATTTATCAAACTTTGACGTTTCGAATCATATACTCTCCTTCGGTCATTGTAAATATTACTAGCTTTCTCTATCACCTTAGCTACGAAGTCCTCTGAGAACTGTAATTCCTGCAGTTTTATCGCAACATCACCTTCTAGTTTGTTAATCTCCGCATATTTACCGCAGCCTGATTTATTTGTGCAGTGATAATACCATGTATTTCTTAGATGTGGTCGACACAGAAGAAATAATTACTCCTGCAGAAAATAATAGATAAAATTCAAAATTAAAACCAGAAATTACTGGTTTTAATAATTTCTATGTAAGCAAATTACCTAATTCTTCTTTGAGTTTGTTTATCTCCTCGACAGCATCCCATTTCTTATCTACAACATACTTAACACGTTTAGATATTTTTTCTCTAACATCAGGATCGTTGGATATAGGCAGTCTTAATTCCTTCCATCTATTAGCAATATTGGGTAGGGTTGTTTCTATTAAGACTTTATTGAACGCTTGCATCTGTACTATTTCAGTAGACAGTAAATATAGTAAATAGTAAGGATTTAAGCCATATTCATTATCTAATTTTGCAACCCTAAGTAATAAAATTTCCCTGGTTACAAGTGCACTAATATCGTACTGAGAGAGCATGGCAACGCTACCAATACGGTAACTACCTCTTCTGACATATGCAATGTCGCCTACTTTTAGATCCTTATTTTTTCCTTTTTTCAGAACATAAATTTGTTCTGGTATTAAAGCTGTAGGATCTTTATATAATTCCCAATTTACTATATCTTTTACTCTAATATAAGGTACCTCGCCCATCCCCTTATATTCAGATGGAGGAGATCCGTGACCATCAAAAGTCTTCAAAACTCCTTCATCAATTAATTTTTCGATTGATACTAATGTACAATTTTGAACCTTAGCTAACTTTTCCGCATCCTTTTCTTTAGTTTCCCAAAAATATCGAGGTACTAAAACCCCATTTTCTAATACTTTTTTACTACTTTCTTCAAATACATACCGTTTATTTTTTCCCGACTTTAGCTCATCAACTATCTCTTTTATATCATCCCAAATTGTTTCTCGGTCGACTTCTTTTTTCTCATGATCCCATCTAAATATTAACTTACCTTGGTGATCGTGGCCCATTTCCTCAGCAACAGCAAATTTTATTTTATCTTGTTGTGGTTTATTTTTTTGAACAAATAAAATCAAACACTTTGCGTTATTGTGAGGTCTAAAAGTATTATGAGGCAAATCAACTACAAATGTAATATTATGCTGCTTGATAAACTCAACTACATATCCAGCTTTAGGTGCGTGGAAAAAAGTTTCAGGTAATACTATACCCATGGTTCCACCATCTTTCAAAAGCTGTAAACACCTTTCAATAAATAAGACGTCTGGCTTACCTTCCTTTTTTATCTTAGAAGTTTTACTGTGTATACCATTTTCTTGTTTCCATTGATGAGCTAATTCAAACTGTGATAATTTTTCCGTACCTGTAATTTTGATCTCCTTCCCAAAAGGAGGGTTAGTTAAAACTAAATCAAATTTCCCAAATTCAACTTGTTGTTGTGTCTTTGTATCCCAGTTTTCAGGCTTATCTAAACTATCCTGACAAAAAATTCCACCTTTACCATCACCTAATATAGCCATATAAGCTTTGGCTACCTTGCTTAAAAACTCATCTTTTTCTATACCTCTTACAGATTTAATAGCTGTAGCCATTTTGTCTTCAACAATGGCAGCATTCGACCATTTTAATTTTTCGCCCTTAGCTTCAATTTTATTCCATTTATATCTTAAGGTCTCAACAAGAAAACCACCAGAACCACAAGCAGGATCTATTACTAAATCATCCTCTGTGGGATTAGCAATTTCTACCATTAGTTGAATTACATTTCTTGGTGTAAAAAATTGCCCTTGCCCACCTTTTAATGCTCCACTTATAAATGTTTCAAAAGCATCAGCAATAACATCTCTTTCGGCATCAATCAAGCAGTAATTTTGTAATTCACCTACAACATATACGATGGATTTATCATCTAATGATATTTTCTCGGCAAAGTCTAAAACTTCAGTATATTTTCCCTTAACCTGCTCAAATAATTGATTTACCCGTTCTTTAACTATTTTTGGATCTTCTTGTATCCCTGCCCTAAAAGTTACTATTTCGTTCTGAGGTGTAAATTTTTCATCAAATATTTTGCAAAATATTAGATTAATCAATTGCCTTGCTAATTCTTCATCTCTTGTTGTCCCAACTGTATTTCCTGCTAAATGATTTCTAATTGTATTAAAAATCAACTTCAGATTATGCGCTGGTTTTAACTCTGATCGTTTGAACAAACCAATATCTTCAACTCTTTGGCCGAATTTGGGGATGTTAGGTATTACTTCGAATAATACCTTGCCATCTTTTTCCACTTTCTTAATATATTGTCTTTCTTCACCGTTAAACCAAACTCCTAATCTTGCTTTAGATAAACGTAAATAGTCTTCTAATTGCAGAATTCCATCTTTGCGATTTTTTTTCTTACATTCAATAATAATTGAGATATTTTCATCTGATTTCTGCGTATCACTAAAAATTGCAATGTCTACTGGGTACTCTTTTTTTGCGTCACTTGGACGCGCTTTTACATGCCATTGTGGTCTTGTTTGAATATATTCCTTGGGATAGTCATAATCTAATACTAATTGCTTAGCAAAGATTTGTACCGCTTGAATTTCTTCTGGGGTTGCCTTTACAGGTATGCCTGAAATAAAGTCTTCCACATAACCATCTTTTACTACAATTTGCTCATCTAATACCAATTTTTCTACGTCCATATGCTTTTGAAATAAGGTTTATAACTTTTATTAATTATACTTTACTTTGATAGTCTCAGCAATTTAACTGCTTATATATGCTAATTTATAAATCGTAGTTATAGATATATTTTTAGATATTCTTAAAATAACCATATCAGCCTCTTTAATATTAGGAGCGTTTGTTTATCTCGCTAAAATTTTAATTCAACATTTATTTTCTAAAGAATTAGAGACATTTAAAAGTAAACTCCAAATAGAAGCTGACAGGGACAGAATGACTTTTGAAAGATTGCACTCTGAAAGAGCTAATGTAATCAAAGAGACTTATAAGGGATTGGCAAAGTGCTATAGAGCCATTAGCTCGTATATGAGCCAAAAGCAAATGGCAGGAGAACCCACCGCTGCAGAGAAAGGAAAAGCTGCGGCTGATGCGGCAAATGAATTCCGTGAATATTTTGATGAAAATAGAATATTTTTTGAAGAAGAATTAGAATTACAAATTGATAATTTTCTAAAGCTAATTAAAAAGAGCTGGTTAGATTTTGAATATAAAGATATCGAACCCAAAGACAGTGCTGGTAAATGGTTATCGACTTGGAAATTTGTAGATGAAGAGATGCCCAAAATAAGGAAAGAGCTTGAAAAGGAATTTAGAAAAATTTTAGGGCTATAATATCTGTGGTATATGGAACATCATCCACTGTGTGGAGCCAAACAAAAACATCAGATTTATCTGGTAGTTTTTGTTATACTATGAACATTAAACAAATGATTAATTAAGTTATGCAAGCATTCCTAAATATATATTTAGATGATAAAGTAATTTTCCCCTTAGTTGAATTGTGTTTATTATTGATTTTAGGATTTGCTTTAGGTATGCAAGGAAAAATGTATAAAAACTCAATTGTAACAAAAGTTACTCGAGGAGAAGAAAGCTGGGGTTATTTTGCTTTTGCATACAGTATCCTGTCTGTAATTTTCATTGAATTGGTAAGTGTTTCAAGTGCTTTGAATAATTACAAAGTTTTCTTTATTTTACTTAACCTATCCATCCTTTTATATTTATGTTTCTTCAGCTCTTGGTTCAGAAATAAAATCGTATTGATAATGAGTATTTCCAAAAATTGAAACGACGTATGAAACTTAAAAATGATAAATATCGTAAAAATATAGGTGGAAGTTCAAAGCTATTAGCTCTATCATATAGCAAATGCAGATCCCACATTACCTATTACCAAAAGGATGGTGCAGGAATAATCAAACGATTATATTTAGATAGAATACATCCTGAGAATAAGAAAACTAACAAATTAAGCTGCTCTAAATGCAAAGTACTGCTGGGCATGTTCATCACCTACAAAAAGGAAGGCCGACCAGCCTATGGGATATTTGTAGGAGCTATGAATAAAAAGCTCGTTGTTGCAGATGCGGTAAAATAAGTTCGAACAGCGTCCACGGTGTGGAGCCATAATAAAAGTCTCACCTTTTGGTGGGACTTTTATTATTGATTTGATGATGGGATTCGAACGGGTTGAAGTGAGCTAGGATGATTACGAAGTATCAGCCGCAGCGAACGATCGCAAATCTGCTGGGGGCAGATTTGCGCAACCCAGGGCAACGAAGTCGAGCGAAGTGAGACGAGGCGGAAATCCCAGCTCCCGAGCCATAAGTCTCTTATGAGTCTGAGGGGCTACAATTTGCACCGGTTGAGGATTTTACATCAGAAAGCATCCAAGCACGACAAGACCTTTATAAGGCACTTTGTTTGAAAGTTTGGGATATCGAGCTAATAAATTCCTAGCTAGCAACAAACTAGTTTTACTAGGTTACAATTTGCATCAACCATAATTGATGTGAACGTGATATCTTAAATAATGAATCTTTTTCGTTGAATGCCTTTAGCCGCCCTAGTCGGGTATGTCCTTCAATAAGCTGATATGGATTTTTGAACACTATTGGAGGATTAAGAATATTATCAGTTTTAAGAATTACAATTGGAGTTCTCCAAGTACCTGCTTCTTTCCATGATTTTAAGTCTTCTCCCCTCATTACATTTTTATCATTTGCTGTTTGCTGATAATTTTCTACCACACCTTCAAAATCATAGCACTCCTCAACTCTAAAAATTTCCTCAGTAGACCATGTCTCTAATATAAATTGCACATTATGGTAGTCTATCCAACCGTAATTTTTTTGTATTATAGGATCTGAATGATTCTCGTAAATCCACTGCCTTAAAACTTCTACTGGAATATTTGGGAATTCTTTAGTAATTCTAGCTATATAATCTGTAAATTCTTCCTTAGAAAAATCATTAAACCCCTTGTGGCTTAATTTTAACCATGTTTGGTGATTCATATGAATATTATACAGTATCCCTATAAAGTTACTCGCGATAACGGACCAGTCAATCCATATAACGAATTCTGATCTAGTGGGGGCATTATTACAATTACTTACAGTTCTTTAGCTGACCCTAAAAGCCGCATGATAACTAAAGTAAAGCTCATAAACGTCCAAGAAGCTCAAATTATAGAAACTAGCTGGTAACTAGCGTTGTACTCAGTTTATTTATTCAAACTTGCATCTCCTTAATATACGCCAACTGATTCCCCAAATTAGCCATATATTCTTGATTAGAGAGTATGGTTATAATATTGTTATGTTTCTCGAGGGAAGGGCAAGTCATCGGTGTTGATAAATAAAAAAACAGGTCGATCAGATGATCACCTGTTGTGGATGGCCTGGGGCCGGAGACGGCGCTTGATGACTCGCTTCTTCGTGCCCTTGGCCAGGAAAGTGCGCGCCCGCTTGACGCAGCGGAGCAGGGACTTGGCATGGCTGCCGTAGCAGTCGGGGACTAGCTTGCCGGCATGCGCCGCGTATTCGATGCCCTCGCCGAGAAGCCGGCAGAGGACCTTATAGTGCTCGGTGTCCCTGCGGCGCTTCTCTTCCGTCCGCAAGCGGGCCCTGAGCCGATCAGCGTGCTTGCCGTCGCTGTGCGGACGGCCGTCGCGTGACCGCCGGACCGTTTCGTCGTAAAAGCCGCACAAGCTGACGTAGCCGTCGATTCTGTCGCTGGCGGATGATTGCACGTCTCCCAAACTGACCCCCTTTGGATTGTCCGTAAACCAATTGCCCGGAACCATTCCATGGATTGCACGATATAAGAAAAACGGGGGAGTGTCAACTTAGGCGGCTTAGGCCATGCCCAAAGAAAAAACCCCACTTGGGTGAGGCTCTTTCCTTGGTGGACCTATGGAGAATCGAACTCCAGTCTCGGCAATGCGAATGCCGCGTACTACCACTATACGATAGGCCCACTATGCATGCTGGGCTAGAACTTGACGATGCCCTGGAACAGCTTGTCCACGGCGCCCGACGACCTGTTCACCAGGTAGGCGCCCAGCAGGACCGCCAGGAGGATGGCGTTCAGGACGATGACCAGGTTAAGGTCCCGGCGGACCAGGCGGTTGTCGCGCTCCTCATGGTCGATTGTAGCTAGTTTGTTCTTCATTGTTGTGCAGTTAAGCATTAGGATTATACATGACGGGCCGGGTTTCTCAAAGCCAGCCGCATGGGCTATAATGGTTCAGATTATGAACTACGAATACCTTGCAATGGGCGCTGCCGGGGCGTGCGTGCTGCTGGCCGGAGGACTGGCCTGGCTGTTCATGCGCGTCCGCCACATGGACCGCGTGCGCCGCGAATTTTTCATCGGGGCCGGGGAGAACGACGGGCGGAAGACCATAGACGACGCCGTGGTCGAGCACAACCAGGGGATTGCCCGCCTGACCGGGGAACTGGACGACTTGGGCAAGTACGTGGCCGGCCTGGCCCAGGCCAACAAGAAGAACTTCCAGAAGGTCGGATTCGTCCGCTTTGACCAGTTCGGTGACGCCAGCGGCGCCATCAGCTTTACCGTGGCCCTGCTGGACGCCAATGACGACGGCGTCATCATCTCGTCCCTGCACGGCCGGGAAGGCAACCGCGTCTACGCCAAGCAAGTCACGGGCGGGGTTTCCAAGTCGCAGCTGACCCAAGAGGAAGTCACGGCCATCAGGCAGGCGGGGGAAGGAAGATAATGGCCCGCAACGAACAGGCGCCGGAAACCGTCATCGCCACCGCCATGCGCGTGGAGGGCGACCTCAAGAGCAGCGGCAACATCCGCATTGACGGCCTGGTCTCCGGCAAGGTCCACACCAGCCAGGACCTGATGATCGGCCCGAGCGCCCAGGTGGAAGCTGACCTGATTGCGGCCAACGCCCTGATTGCCGGCGTGGTCAAGGGCAACGTGACCATAAAGAACTCCCTGACCATCGCCGAGACCGGCCGAATCCTGGGCAACATCAGCTGCACGCGGCTGGAGATCAAGCACGGCGCGTCATTCGTGGGCAACTGCCGCATGCAGGAGCCCCGCCAGCCGCAAGTGGCGGAAACAGGAGAGCCGTCAGCCGAGGAACAGGAGTAAGATGGACAGGCTGATCAACAACGCGGTGGTGGCCATGGTCAAGGGCGGCAGGATCCTGCTGGTCCGGCAGACGGACCGCGAGATATTCGTCCTGCCGGGCGGCGGCATAGAGGCCGGGGAGACGCCGGCCCAGGCCGCGGCCCGCGAGGTCATGGAGGAGGTCGGGAGCGCGGTGGTCACGGCTGACCTCATGGACATCGGGATTTTTGAGGGCGAATCAAGTCACGGCGGCGACAAGATCAAGATAACCCTGCATTGCTTCCTGGCCCGCAAGTGGGCAGGCGAGCCGCGCGACATGTCCGCCACGGACGAGGTCGAGGAACTGAAATGGTTCACCATGGCCGAACTGGCCGACGCCAGGACCAGCCAATTATTCCACGCGCAAGTCCTGCCCGCGCTCAAGGAGCTCGGCCACTTTTCATAGGCAACGTGTTTCATAACGGCGCTCATGTACTACTACATAATCGACCCGCAAAAAATCGACCAGAGGAAATTTGAACGAGTACAGAACCAGCTGTACTCTTCTGTTGCGCAGCTCAGGATCAGCGGCGAGATGAGCCGCGTCACGCCGCTGCGCACGGTCAGGCAGCTGGTCGAGACGGCGGTCATGCGCGGCGCCACCACCATAGTCGCGGTCGGGCATGACAGCACCGTCCAGGAAGTCATAGATGCAGTGGGGGAGAAGGACCTGGCCATCGGGTACGTCGCGGTGCAGGATTCGGAGATGTCGCGGGTCCTGGGTCAGGCGGACGTGGAGACGGCCTGCCGGAACCTGGCCCAGCGGCGGACGGAACTTTTGGACCTGGGCAAGATCAACTCGCATTACTTCTTCACCAAGGTCGGGATATGCGCGGACCTGGACAATGTCCGGGCGCAGTCGGTTTTCGATTTCACGCGTTTTGGCCAGGCGGCGGCGCTCAAGCCGGTTCCGGTCAGCATGGAAGTGGACGGGGAGTACGTGGCGGAGTTTGAGGTCGCCATCGGCGCCGTGTTCAACAGCCGGGCGGCCAGGTGCGACGAGCGCATCGCGGACCCGACCGACGGGGTGCTGGATGTCCTGCTCCTGCCGGGGATAACGGCCCTGGACGCCTGGAAGTACCGGGCGGAGCTGGGCAGCGGCTGCCTGGAAAAGATCCCAGGTTGCGCCGTGGTCCACGGCCGACGGATAGTCATCCGGGGTGGGGACGACCTGCCGTTCTTCCTGGACGGCCATTTGGCGGCCAAGGCCCCGGCGGTCATAGAGGTCGTGCCCAGGAAAGTCCGCATGATCATGGGCAAGGACCGCTTGTTCTAATCCACAAGGCCGGGCTGGGCAAAAGATTTCCGATGATCTAGCCTGTGGGCATGAAACCTCTCCCCAGGTCAATTGTCGGTGGACGCCAAAGTTCGCCTATGTGATTGGGTTGATCGTAAGCGATGGGAGCCTATCCAAGGACGGAAGACACGTCAACTTCACCTCTAAGGACTTAGACCAAATCATCACATTTGCCCGATGCCTAAGGATTAGCAATAAGATAGGCAGGAAGGCCAGGGGATACGAGACGGAAAAAAGGTACTTTTAAATTCAGTTCGGAGACGTAAATTTTTACCGGTTCCTCAATGACATCGGTATCACAAGCGCAAAATCAAGGACTATAGGCGGAGTCAATATCCCTGATGAGTTTTTCTTCGATTTTTTAAGAGGGCACTTCGACGGTGATGGGTCAATTTACTCATACTGGGACCCTAGGTGGCCAAGTAGCTTCATGTTTTATGTTTCTTTCGTTTCGGCAAGCAGCAGCCACATCGCCTGGCTCCGGAAGAGAATTTGGGCGGCAGCTGGGGTTAGCGGCCATCTTAACATGAACGGCAGTCGGGTTTACCACCAGCTAAAATTCGCAAAAAGCGAGTCTTTGGTGATTTTAAGGAAAATGTACCATAATCCTAATGTTCCCTGCCTAAAAAGGAAGCTCTTGAAAATAAATCGAATATTAGGTATAATCAACCAGCATAAATTGCACGCGCGGGTGGTGTAACTGGTAGCCACGCAGCCTTGAGGTGGCTGTGCCGTAAGGCGTGGAGGTTCGAGTCCTCTCCCGCGCACCAATAAGGGACGCTTAGCTCAGCTGGTTAGAGCGACTCGTTTACACCGAGTAGGCCAAAGGTTCGAATCCTTTAGCGTCCACCAAGAAGCACTTTACCGGCCTGGGTGGAATTTGGTAGAATGGAAGCCGGAACAACACGCGAGCCTCGGTAGCTCATTGGTAGAGCGCAACCCTGAAGAGGTTGGCGTAGTCAGTTCGATTCTGACCCGAGGCACCAAAAAATATCTGGCAGGTATGGTTTAATGGTAGAACACGTCCTTGCCAAGGACGATGTGGGGGTTCGATTCCCCCTACCTGCTCCAAGAAAGGACACCAATTTTGTTGGTGTTTTTTCTTTACTCCACAGCTTGGTTAGAACCTTCATATTTGTTATTATTGCTATATGATAAATCCTGAATTTGGACACAATCCAGAAACTCAAAATGAGCATCCACAATCAGATTTATCTATTAAAGAGCTCCCTGAATTAAGCCAAGAAGAAAAACTCTCTCGTAAGAGAAATGAAGATAAGGAAGCTAAAAAGCGTGAGTTTGAATTGGCCTCTGAAATCTGCAAGAAATATCAGAAAGGTGACCAATTCGATTTTGTTTTGGAAAAAAGAGGTTCGAGTTTTTCAATTATTCTTGAAGGTGTGCACGTTGGTGGTTTTATGCTCAAAGACAACGGGGACACAAAATCAATTGGAATGATAATGTTAAATGATGATTTGAAAAGAAAAGGGTTCGGCAAACAGCTTTACATCAAATTAAATAGCTATTTTCGAAACAAAGATGGAAATGTTTTAATGTCTGATACTATGCGATTAAGTGAAGAGGCAGAAGGACTATGGAAGTCGTTAGTAAAAGAGGGGTTGGCAGAAGAAACAGATATTGATACCGCTGATGGCCACAAAATATATAAATTTAAAGTATAATTTAGGCTTGCAATTTATTGATAATAAACTTATCTGGAAAAACTATGTACTACAAATTGGCCATCCAGCTCTATAATTGCAGTTCTAACGTCCAACACTAGCGAGCTCCAAGGAAAGCGCCGCACCCGAAAGAGTGGGGCGGTTTCTTTTTTTTAGTATGCAATAGGGAATCGAATGGACAAAAGCGAGCACTTAAGATTCCGCGTATCTGTTCCAGTAAGGACATTTGCGATAGTTGGTGTTTTCCCATGGGTTAAAAAACGTTGGGCGCTTCCATTGACTATTTAAGATATTACGCCTATACTTCCAACTAATTACTTTAGGCTGTCGCCTATCTTAAGAGGTTCCGAAGGAGGAACCAGATATGTGGTCTTTGATTTCGACAATCGCGATGGACGTCAGTCCGCTCCAGAGGCAGCGGCTGGCACTCGTGGACGCAGAGGACTTCGGCCCCGTGATCCGAAAAGTGCGCGAGGAGTCCACCAAGCAAGGCGGGCGCTTGCTGACCCGCGACACTGAAGCCGGCGTGCTGGCACTGAAGCAGTACTACGCGGTGGCGCTCCTCGACCCGTTCAACGAGCACGCCGTGTCCGATCACGTGGATCCATACTGGCACGCGCACATCCTCCACACCACGCAGTACACGAGGTTCTGCGAACGAGTGTTCGGCCAGTACATCCACCATGAGCCGCTTGACCACGCGGACACCAAGCAAGTCGCGCGCGTCGCGGAACTCTACCGCTACACCTACGGCGTATTCTGTCGGATGTTCAGCTATGTCGACGGGGATTTCTACCCGGAAGACCTGCCGGATTCGCGGACAATCTGTACTCACTACCGGGTCACGGATTCGATTGTGCGCGCGGAATCGATGATTCCGCCTCGGCACGTGAACGCCTGATGACCTTTTCGGGGCGCATGTCTTCGGGGAAAGCCAGATGCTTTCCTTTTTTTATTTGGATAAAGCAGCAGGCACTATCAAATCCTAGCGCTGCAGCACATTGCGTGTAACCACTAGCGCTTGGGATTCCTATTACTTGATACAAGTAAAAGCGCCAACGAAAGCTGGTTCATTTTCTTTGAATTTTTTACAACTTGTTTCCTTCCGATTACAATTACGACATGATGGAGGGACAATGCACAGCCAAGGGACCGACTCGCGGGAAAACAGGACCTTTGGCGACAAGCCGCCAAGCCGTTTCAAGCCAACCGTCCAGTACGTGACAGCTCTCGATCGCGTCGTGGTTACGGCCAAGGACGGCCCGCTGACCGAAATCTGGTCAGACTGTAACCTCCACCTGAAAGTGGAGACCTCGCGCCTGGCACACCGGAAGGTCGTGGGCTTCTGCCTGGACGGCTGCCGGGCATTGGCCCGTGGCACGGTCCAGCAACAGGACGGCCGGTTCTCGATCATCGACTTGATCAACTTTCTCGCCTGCAAGTGCCCGAGCACGCCGCGCGACCGGCTGGACCAGGCCAGGGCCGTCGTCAGAAAGCTGGACGACCAGTTCATATCACTGCCAGGCACGCTGCGGTCTTTTTTATGCTAGAATTTCCGCATGTACAAGAAAATCTTCATCAAGCACGTCTCCATCCAGGACCGCGGGATGTTCGCCAAGGACAGGATCCAGAAAGGGGAGACTATTGAAATCTGCCCGGTCATCATCCTGCCGCTGAAGGACCGCAAACTCATGGACAGGTCGCACCTCTTCAGTTACTACTTCTACTGGGGCAAGAAGAACCAGCCGGCCATCGCCTTGGGCTATGGTTCGCTGTATAACCATTCTTACACCCCAAACGCCGAGTACGAGGAAGACGTCAAAAACAAGCACATGGTCTTCACCGCCCTCCGCGACATCAAAAAAGGTGAGGAGATAACGACCAACTACAATGGCGACCACGATAACACGGATCCGCTGTGGTTTAAGGTAAAATAGCCTAAAGCCTAAAAATCGACCCTTAAAAACCCCAATAAAACAGGGGTTTTTGATTTCCCTAAAAGGCCATATTTTTGACGCCAAAATTTCATTTTAGGCCCATTTTTATTGGGTATAATGCACTGTTTAGGGATTGACAAAACACCCCCTTTGTGGTAACCTATGTAGTTGCGTGACCTGGCCTCCTCCGGGAGGCCGGGCTAGGCAACAAGCCAAAAGCTTGTTACCCGCAACAGTTCCTTATAACTTAAGCACTCTGGATCTGCAGCCTGTCCATCGGTCTCTCTCACATTCCCGGACAGGAAGAGTAGAACCAAAGCGCCAGTGAGTATTTCACAGATGACAGCTCGTTTTGAACGACTGAGCATCGTCGACGGCACCATATTAGCTTCAATGCTAGCCGTCATGGCCATCTTCCTCTACACAGGTACGGCCGACGCCTCAGTTTCAAACAAAACGTCACTCGTCTTTGAAATCAAAAGTTTCCCGAAATTAGAGATCCCGGAAATTCCTTCGGTTCAGCTGATCGCTGACTTGATGAACAATTCTGTGAAAGTTGAAATCGCTGAAACCACCAAACCTTCACAACTTACAATGGTCCCGTCCCCGAGCACCGTCCCGCCAGTACCGGCAACCGCCGTTACCCGCAAGGGCGGCACCGTCTTGGGTGCCTATCAGCCTAACGATGGCCTGGTCCCGGCCAAAAAGACCGGCACCGACCGCGCGTACATGCATGAGCCGGAGATCCGCGCCTATATCTGTCCCAAGCTTGGCGAGAAGTGCAATACCTTCATCTCCATCCTGAAGGCCGAGAACGGCTCCCACGAGTGCACCCGCGACAACCGCGGGCTGAACCGCAACGGGTCAATCGACATCGGCCTGACCCAGATCAACTGGACCCCGGCGTCCCCTTACTCCTTCGCGCAGTTGCAGGATTGCAAGTTCAACCTGGACATCGCCATGAAGAAGTACGAGACCCGCGGCTTCCAGCCCTGGGCCGCCTACAACTCCGGCCGCTACATGAAGCACATGCCGGCCGTGCTGGCTTCCGCCAAGGCCCTTGAGGTCGCGGCCATCCAGCCGGTAGCCGAAGTCGCTGCCCTGACCATCCACTAAAACACAGGAGCCCTGGCCAAAAAGGCCAGGGCTTTTAAAATATCCGCGATGGATGTATATAGAAGATTTACAAGAAGCATGACAAGTAAGGGAATGATTGTTATAATGTAATCCGTTTGGCATGGCCATGTGGCGAAGTAGCTAACGCAGCGGTCTGCAAAACCGCGATTCGCGGGTGCAAGTCCCGCCGTGGCCTCCAAATAAGGGCAAGTGGCGGAACTGGCATACGCACGGGACTTAAAATCCTGGGCCCGCAAGGGATTGAGGGTTCGACTCCCTCCTTGCCCACCAAAAAACAAGCACGAAGCCGTACGGGTACGACTTCTTTTTTTATTGAAAGCTCATTGCGCAAAAATCACCTTCCGCGAATCCGCTCATTCGCATTGCCAGCCGCGTTTATTCCTGGTAAGATTGATCTTGAAAAGAATACCGCAAGGAAAGCAAAAACCCTTAAACAAAGAGAGTAAGTTTAATGGATATCGTGCAGCGCATTCGCCCCGCAAAGGCAACGTACGAGTCGCTCGGACTCATTTACAAGACAATCATCGCGCTTCTTCTGGTCACCCTGCTGCCCATCATCGCTCCGCACGAGGCCTACGCCGCAAAGGACGGCATTCTTTTGGCCGGCCGCACGGTGTTCGAGTCCGGCGACCACATTGACTACCTCCAAGCCATGGAAGAGGGTGCGTCATTCGACTACCGCCATGAGACTGCGGTGCTTAAGCTCCAGCGCCAGCTCAAGATGAACGGCATGCTCAAGGAGTACTTGGTGTCAAAGCGCTCGCCGCTGGCCGAGTATTCCGCCACCCTCCTCCAGCAGAACAACTGGAAGAAGATAATCGCCCTGTCCAATGCCGAAAGCACCATGTGCCGCCGCTACATCGAGCATCTGGCCAACTGCTGGGGCGTGGGAGGTTCCAAACTGTGGGACATGGGCGACAACCTGGGCGAGGGCGTGGTGGCCATGAACAAGTTCCTCAACGCCGCCCCGATGCGCTCCAAGGTCAAGTACTCGCAGATGAACTTCGAGCAGATGAACGGCCTTTACAAGCAGCCGCCGGGAGACCACTGGGTCTACAACAACCTGGCCGTCTACAACGACCTGACCGACCTCGAGAAATCAGCCAAGTAAGCCGCCTTCGGGCGGTTTTTTGTTTGCGGCCAGACGATTTGCTAAGATTAACCCATGACAAACTGCATCATCATACACGGCTGCCCGGACGGCATCCCAAGCGAGAAGGACGAGCGGACCAGGACCTATGACAAGCACTGGATCAAGTGGCTCAGGCAAAAGCTGGAGGAAGGGGGGATGGAGGTCATGGCCCCAACCATGCCCGAACCCTGGTCACCCAAATACGAGTCGTTCAAGGCCGAATTTGAGAAGCTCGATGTCAGCGAGGATACCGTCCTAGTGGGCCACAGCTGCGGATGCTCCTTCCTGGTGCGCTGGCTGTCCGAATCAAAGCAGAAAATCAGGAGGTTGGTCCTGGTCGCGCCGTGGAAAATCGCGGATGGGACGGACGAATCGCGCATCAAGTTCTACGATTTCCCGATTGACCGAGAAATTAGGTCACGCGTTCCAGAAACGGTAATCTTCACCTCAGACGACGAGGAGCCGGACGGGAAGAAGAGCGCGGGAATGTTCCATCAGGCCCTGGGTGGCAAGCTGATTAGCCTGGCCAAGCACGGCCACTACACCTTGGGTGACATGGGCACGGATGAGTTTCCGGAACTCCTGCAGGAAGTGAGCAGCTGATAAAAAAGCAGGTCATGAGGTCCTGCGTGCCGCTATTCGAACAGGGAGAGGAGGCGGCTGAGGATGCCTCTCTTCTTGGGCGTCGGGGCAGGATCTGCCGGGCTGGCGTGCTGCAACTGAACGACCCGGACCACGTCCTGGATAACCTGCTGGCCGACGAACGGAATATCCAGCCTCAGCTCCCTAATCAGACTCTCGATTTCCTCCTCGGTGGCCGCCAAGCTGAGACGCAAACAAAAAAGACCCCATTCAGGGGTCTTTTTGTATTAAGCCTTGGGCTCTTCTGCCGCGGGCTTCTCTTCCGTGACTGGGGGCTTGGCTGCCTCAGGCTTTGCGGCTTCAGCCTTGGCTGGAGCGGTCAAAGCGCGGAGGGACAGTCCCAAACGGTGCTCCTGGGGCTCGATGGAGATGATCTTGAAGTCCCGTGATTCGCCGACCTTCACGACCTCTGACGGGTCCTTGACTTCCTCATTGGAGAGTTCCACTGAGTGCACGAGGCCGTAGATTTCCGGGTCGAGTTCCACGAACGCTCCGAACGGCATGATCTTGGTGACCTTGCCCTTCACGACCTGGCCAACCTGGTACTTCTTGATGGCTTCGACCCACGGGTCGGCCTGCAAGCGCTTGATGGACAACGAGATTCGGTCGCGGTCGATCGAGATGACCATGGCCTGGACCTTCTGCCCGACCTTGTACAGGTCCTTGGGGTGGTCGATGCGGCTCCAGGCAAGCTCCGAAATATGGACCAGGCCTTCCAGCCCGATGCCGAATTTCAGGAAGATGCCGAAGTCGACGACGCCCGAGACTTCGCCCTCCACGACCTGACCCATGGTGAGCTTGCTGATCTTTTCCTTCATTGCGTCTTCGCCGACTGCCTTTTCGGAAACGATGAGCTTCTCGTCCTGGGCGTCCGCGGTGATGATCATCACCTCAAACGACTGACCGACGTAAGATTTCAGGATTTCCAGAATCTTGTTCTTGTCGGCTTCCTCAACGCGGGGGTAGTGCTCGGAGGACAGCTGGGAAACCGGCAGGAAGCCGATGACACCGTTGACCTCGACCATCAAACCGCCCTTGTTGGCTTCCAGGATCTTGGTCGCGATGACTTCCTTGCCCTTCATGCGGTCGGTCAGGGTTGACCAAACGCGCTCCTGGCCGGCCTGGCGGAAGGACAATTCGATGTTTCCATTCTTGTTCTCCGCTTCAACCACGGAAGCGAACACCTGGTCGCCGGCCTTCAGGGTCTGGAGGCGGATCGACTCGTCATAGAGCTCGCGTCCGCGCACCACGCCCAAGCCGATTCCGGCGATGTCCACATAGACTTCGTTCTTTCCGGCACTAAGGATAGTGCCTTCCAGGACGTCGCCCACCTTGGGAACCTTGATCTCAATCCCTCCGGAAGCCAGAAGCTCCGACATGGTCTTGAAATCCTGTTGCAAACTAGTTGCGTCTGCCATGTAACTTTGTAAGTGGTGTAAGCCGTTCGCGCTGCGACGGATTACGTCCTTTTCTGGCCGGGGTGAGCCGGCCGTGCCTAAACGGTAGACGTTTAAAAGCCCTATGATTATATGCTTTTTGGCCGGGTAAATCAAGCCCAAAATCAGGCCTTTTCAGGGTTCACAAAACCCCCCGAATTTGGTAAAATACTGAGGTAATCGGGGAAGCCTGAAACTCCAAAAATATCCTTATAAATCGCAGAATAACATGATAATAACCTGGTTCGGATTAAGCAGCTTCAAGATCACCGGCAAGGACATCACCATAATCACCGACCCCTTTGGCGGGAAGACCGGATTGAGCCCGGTCCGCGGGGGAGCGGACGTGGTCATCATGACCAACCCCGGCCTGGACTGGGGAAATAACGTCGCCTCAATCACAGGCAACCCGTTCGTCATTGACGGTCCCGGGGAGTACGACATCAAGGGCGCGTTCGTCCACGGCCTGGCCGCGGAGAACAAGGACCTGGGCCCCAACACCATCTTCTCCATCCAGCTGGAGGACATCCGCATCGCCTTCCTGGGTCCCATCAACCAGCCGGAGCTGACCGACGAGCAGAAGCAGATGTTCGAGGGATGCGACATAGCCCTGGTCCCGGTCGGCGGCAAGCAGATCCTGGACTCCGAGCACGCCGCCAAGATCGCCACCAAGCTCGAGCCGTATTACATAGTCCCGCACAGCTACAAGACCCCGGGGCTGGAACTGAACCTGGACAAGCTCGACAACTTCACCAAGGAGATGGGCGGCAAGCCGACCGAATCAGACAAGATCTCGGTCAAGAAAAAAGACTTCATCGCGGACACGACCAACGTCATCGTCCTGACACCCCAAAGGTAAACCATGAACACAAACAACATCTTAGAGTACTTGCGCAGCCGGTCACACAAGACCAAGAGCCTCATGATCGCCGCCGGGGGGGCGGTCGCGGTCTTGGCGATGGGGTCCATATGGATCAACTCGGTCCAGTCCCAGCTTGGCGGCCTGACGGAAACGGAAGAGGAAGGGGAGATCGCCGGCATCGAGGTCACCACCGGCAACCGAATCAGCATTGAATCGGCGCAGGCCAAGGATGGCAAGACCGAATTCTACTTCAAGGTCCACAACGAGACTCCGGACATCATGGTCTTCTCCCCCAACGACCAGATCACCTTGCGCCTCGGCGACAATGAGGTCAACCCGGAAAAGGTCCTGGACCGGCAAGGCGGCGACTTCGTGAAGAAGGTCCTGAGCGGCAGCACTGCCTACGGCATCCTGGTCTTCCCGCAGCAGGACAGCCGGATAGGCTCGATTTATTTTGACGACATTTTCTTTGAGCAGAACAAGGGCACCATCCTGAAGGAAGTCATCAACGTCAACCTGGAAGACTTGGGACCGGCAGTAAAATTAAGATCATAGGCATGGCAAAGCAAAAACCGGAAGAGACCACGGAAGAGCCGTTCGGCATCGGCCACGTCACGGCCCGCCCCATCGAGCGCGAGATGGAGGAGTCTTATTTGGATTACGCCATGAGCGTCATCGTGGCCCGCGCCCTGCCGGACGTCCGCGACGGCCTCAAGCCGGTCCACCGCCGCATCCTGTACGCCATGTCGGAAATCGGCCTGCGCTCCACCGCCAAGTACCGTAAGTCCGCGGCAGTCGTCGGCGAGGTGCTCGCCAAATACCACCCGCACGGCGACGTGGCCGTCTACGATTCCATGGTCCGCATGGCCCAGGACTTCGCCATGCGCTACCCGCTGGTCGACGGCCAGGGCAACTTCGGCTCCATGGACGGCGACTCGCCGGCCGCCATGCGTTACACGGAAGCCCGCATGACCGCCATCGCGGAGGAGATCCTCTCTGACATAGAGAAGGAGACCGTCAACTGGAACGACAACTACGACGCCACCCAGAAGGAGCCGGCCGTCCTGCCGGCCAAGGTCCCCAACCTCCTGATCAACGGCAACCTCGGCATCGCCGTGGGCATGGCCACCGACATGCCGCCCCACAACCTGGGGGAGGTCATCGACGCTACCATCAAGCTCATCCAGGAACCGCAATCGACCACCGAGGACCTGCTGGAATTCATCAAGGGTCCGGATTTCCCGACCGGCGGCTTCATCTACGACTGGGCGACCATCAAGCAGGCCTATGCCACCGGCAAGGGCCCGGTGGTCATGCGCGCCAAGACCGAGATCGTGGAGCACAAGGGTGGCCAGCGGATCATCATCCACGAGATCCCGTACCGCGTGAACAAGGCGACCTTGCTGGAGAGCTTTGCCGAACTCGTCCGCGACAAGAGGATCGAGGGCATCCGCGACGTCCGCGACGAGTCATCGGACGTGGTCCGCATCGTCATCGACCTCAAGAAGGACGCGCTGGCCAACAAGATCCTCAATCAGCTGTTCAAGTTCACCTCGCTGCAGGAAACCTTCCACATGAACATGCTGGCCCTGGTGGACGGCATCGAGCCGCAGGTGCTCAACCTCAAGGACATCCTGGAGTATTACATCAAGCACCGCCAGGAAATCATCACCCGACGGACCGTCTTTGACCTGAACAAGGCCAAGGACCGCGCCCACATCCTGGAAGGCCTGCAGAAGGCGCTGGACCACATCGAGCAGATTATCGCGACCATCCGCAAGTCCGAGACCACGGAAGAGGCCCACGCCGCCCTGATGGCCAAGTTCAAGCTGTCAGACAAGCAGACCACGGCCATCCTGGCCATGCAGCTGAGGACCCTGGCCGGCCTGGAACGCAAGAAGATCGACGACGAATTGAAGGAGAAGCGCAAGCTCATCAAGGAACTGGAGGAGCTGCTCGCCTCAGAAAAGAAGAAGAGGGAGCTGATCAAGACAGAGCTGCTGGAGATGAAGGACAAGTACGGCGACGAGCGCCGGACCGTCCTGGTCAAGCAGCCGATAGGCCAGTTCAAGGTCGAGGACCTCATCCCAGAGGCCCAGGCCATGGTCATCATCACCAAGTCGGGCTACGTCAAGCGCGTCCCGCCGGACACCTACAAGTCGCAGGGCCGCGGCGGCAAGGGCGTCATCGGCATCACCACCAAGGAAGAGGACGTGGTCGAGTGGATGTCCACCTCCAACACCCACGACGACATGATGTTCTTCACCAACAAGGGCCGGGTCTTCCAGACCAAGGTTTATGAGCTGCCCGAAGGCTCACGCACGGCGCGCGGCCAGGCCCTGGTCAACTTCCTGGAGCTGCCCAATGACGAGACCGTCCAGAGCGTCCTGACCGTGTCCAAGAAGACCCCGGCCAAGTACCTCATGCTCTGCACGAAGGTCGGCCTGATCAAGAAGACCCCCATAGAGGAGTTCGCCAAGGTCCGCCGCTCCGGCCTGATCGCCATCAAGCTCAAGGCCGGCGACGAGCTGCGCTGGGTGAGGTCATCGAACGGCGATGATGACGTCATTCTTTCCACCTCCCAGGGCCAGGCCATCCGCTTTGACGAGAAGGATGTCCGCCCCATGGGCCGCACCGCGGCAGGCGTGAAGGGCATGCGCGTCCGCAAGAACGACTGGATCATGAGCATGGAACTCATCACCAAGAAGGATAAGGTCGAGAACCTGCAGATCTTCGTGGTCACGGAGAACGGCCTGGGCAAGAAGACCGACCTGGACGAGTACAAGCGCCAGGGCCGCGGCGGGTCTGGCATCAAGACACTAAAAATTTCCGCCAAGACCGGCAGCATCGTGTCCCTGCACGTCATAGACAAGACCCAAGAGCATGATGTCCTGGTCATCACCAAGGGCGGGCAGACATTGCGCACGCCGGTGGGAAAGATCTCCACGTTGGGCCGCGCCACGCAGGGCGTGCGCATCATGACCCTGGACGCACAGGACAAAGTCGCCACGACCACGATTATTTAGCCGATCTCACAATGGCCGGAGAATACCGGCTGCATTAAGCTTCCCTTAATTAGATGAAAGGGAAGCTTTTATGTTGGAACGCAACGAGACCCGGTCGTGGGTGGGCGGCGTGGCCACGGCAATCGCCGATTCCACGGGCACAAGCGTATTCCTGGTCCGGCTGGCATTCATGGTCGGGTTCTTTGCCGGAGGCATCGGGCTGGCCGTCTACGCATACCTGTGGAGCAACATCCCGGGCCATGACAACCAAATGCACATAAACTTCACTTGAACTTCACATGAACGGCCCGCGCGGGCCGTTTTTGGTATACTATGGGGGCAATTAGCCTCCATACATGTCAGGACACAGCAAATGGGCGACAATCAAGCGGTCCAAGGGCGCGGCTGACGCCAAGCGCGGCAAGCTCTTCTCCAAGCTCTCAAAGAACATTTCCGTGGCTGTCCGCACGGGTGGCGGGAACGCCGACACCTCCTTCAACTTCAAGCTGCGCATTGCGGTGGACAAGGCCAGGCAGGCGGCCATGCCCGCGGACAACATCGACCGGGCCATCAGGCGCGGGGCCGGAGAGGGCAAGGAGGCCATTGAGAACGTGGCGTATGAGGGCTACGGCCCGGCCGGCAGCGCCCTCATAATAGAGGCCGTCACGGACAACAAGAACCGGACCACCCAGAACGTCCGCAACATCTTCAACAAGTCCGGCAACCGCATGGGGGAGCAGGGCAGCGTGGGCTGGATGTTCGAGTCACGCGGCCAGATCCTGGTTGAAAGGCAACCAGGCACTGAGGACCTGGCCCTGGAACTGATTGACCAAGGGGTGGAGGACGTCCGCGAGTCTGAGGATGGGCTGGAAATCTACACCGCCCCCGCAGATTTGGAAAGGATAAAGAAGTGGCTGGAGGACAAGGGCTTCAAGACCGCGTCAGCCGAAGTCATCATGCAGCCCAACCAGGCCGTGTCACTGGCCGGCGAGGACGCAACGGCCCTGCAGGAACTGATTGACGCGCTGGAAGAGGATGATGACGTAATGACGGTCCATACCAACCTGACATAGCTGCCGGTTCGTGTCCGGCTCCCTTCCGGACATAAAAACCTATCCATTTCAATTTTTCTTCTTAGTTTATTTCAATTCATTTTCGGTTTTTGCCCACCAAGAACCTCCAATGCCGGAAAGCAGCCGGCCACTCACGACAACTATGACAATACTTGGAATTGATCCGGGAATAGGACGGATGGGCTATGCCATCGTCAAGGCAGGCGGCGGTCAAGCCATCCTGGCCGCTTGCGGGTGCATCACCACGCCGCCCAGGACGCCTGACCCGGCGCGCCTGCTGGAAATAAAAAATGACCTGGCGGCCATCATAAAGAAATGGAAGCCGGAGGTCATGTGCATCGAGAACCTGTACTTCTCCCGGAACACGACTACGGCCATGAGTGTCGGCCAGGCGCGCGGCGTGGCCATCGTCATGGCCGCTGAAAGCGGGATGAGGATAATCGAGATGACGCCGCAACAAGTCAAGATTTCGGTCACCGGATACGGCAAGGCGGAAAAGTCGCAAGTCCAGAAAATGTTGCTGGCCATATTCAAGCTCAAAAAAGTACCCCGGCCGGATGACGCAGCAGATGCGGCGGCCGTTGCCTGGGCGGGGATAGGGCGTGTGAATATTTTCAAGTACAAATAAAAGGGCCCGTACCATCGTAGTACGGGCTGCTTGTTTGTGTACCGGGTTGGAGCGCTATCGCGCCGGCGTTACTTCGGGTCGACGTCGCCTTCGGGTGCCGCGTCCGGGTCGACGTCGCCTTCGGGTGCCGCGTCCGGGTCGACGTCGCCTTCGGGTGCCGCGTCCGGGTCGACGTCGCCTTCGGGTGCCGCGTCCGGGTCGACGGCGTCGCCTTCTCCGGATGGGTCACCGTTGGCCTGCATGATCGACGAATCGCCAGGGGTGGCGGTCGCGACGACGATCGGGTCCACTGCCTGGGGGGCTTGCGTATCCTGCGCTGCGATCAAGCTGAACGTCATGGGGTATCCTCCTGCTATGTTTCGGAGACATAATGATACTCGATATCGGGCTAGCGGTCAACCCCCTAGCAGAGACTAAAAAAACCAGCTCTTTGCGGGGCTGGCCGGGGATAAGCAGGCGGTCGGCATGGACCGCTTCAATAAAACCGCCCATCAGGGCGGCTTCATGCGAATGTCACTTCTTGAGCCTGGCGAACTTGCGCTTGCCGGCCTGCAGGACTTGCCCGGACTTGATGTCCAGATCCTTGTCCCAATCCCTGATGACCACGTCATCCAGCTTGACGCCACCCTGCTGAACCAGCCTTCGCGCCTCGCTCTTGCTGGGGACCATCCCGGCCTCCACCAGCAGGTCCACGATGTTGCTGGACTTAATTTTTACTTCCGGCATGTCAGACGGCTTTTCCTTCTGGGAGAAGACCCGGTCGAACTCGGCGGAAGCCGCGTCGGCAGCCTTTCTGCCGTGGTAAAGCGTAACTATTTCCTCGGCCAATCGTTTCTTTATATGGCGGGGATTTGCCCCGTTTTTCAATTCCTTATCAATTTTAGCCATCTCGGCCATGGGCATGCGGGTGGCCAACGTGAAGTACTTGGCCATGAGACTGTCGTCCACGCGCATGACCTTGCCGAACATGTCGTTCGGCTCGTCAGTCAGGTTGATGACGTTGCCCCATGACGAGCTCATCTTGCGGCCATCCGTCCCTTCCAGCAGGGAAGTGGTCAGGATGTCCTGCGGCTCCTGGCCGTAGGCCTTCTGGAGAGTCCGCCCGGCCAGCAGGTTGAACCGCTGGTCCGTGCCGCCCAGCTCGACGTCCGACTTGGTGGCCACGGAGTCGTATCCTTGCATGAGTGGGTAGAGGACCTCGCGCAAGGACACGCGCTTGCCGTCCTTCATGCGCTTGGCGATGTTCTCGCGGCTGATGAACTCGTTGAGCCCGAACTGGTCGGCCATCTTGCCAATTTCCAGGAAGCCCAGCTTCTTCAGCCATTTGGAGTTGAAATGGGTCTCGGCCTTCTTGATGTCTATGATCTTGCCGGCCTGGGCCAGGTAACCCTTGAGGTTGGCCTTGATCTGCTTCTCGTCCAGCATGGGGCGCTCGGCATCTTTGTCGGACGTGTCGCCGATGAGCCCCGTGAAGTCGCCGATGATGAGCACGGCCTTGTGGCCCAAATCCTGGAACTCGCGGAGCTTCCAAAGGACGATGGCCCGGCCGATGTGGATGCTGCCGGACGTCGGGTCTATGCCCAGCTTGATGCGCAATTTTTTCTTGGACCTCAATTTGGCTTCCAGTCCCTTCCGGTCAATCGCTTCCTCCACCCCGCGGGTCAGCAGTTCGCTAATTTGATCGTTCATAAAAAGGCATTAATTCCTTTAAAGTATACCAGTTTTTTGGTACAATTAGTAGGTAATCATATGTACTACCATTCGAACTACAACCGACATAATCGCGGCCCCAAATGGGAAAAATGGGTCAATGCCGCAGTGGCCTGGGCCAGGAATTTTACATACCACATGAAGACAAAGCTCTTCCAGAATTGGACGTGGCGGAAATCAGTCAAGTACGGGCTGTACGCGGGTGCCTTCGCGCTGGTTTCCGGGAGCATCCTGTTCTTCGTCGTGTCCTTAAGCCTGCCGTCCCCGAACAAGCTGTCCGCCCGCGTGGTCCCGGAATCGACCAAGATCTACGCCCGTGACGGCAGCACCGTGCTATACGAGATACACGGCGAGGCCAAGCGCACGCTGGTCACCCTGGACCAGGTCCCGCAGCACACCAAGGAGGCGACCATCGCCATCGAGGACAAGGATTTCTATACCAACAAGGGCGTGGACATCGGCGGCATCTTCCGCGCATTCATCAAGAACATCACCCGCGGAGACCTGACCGGCCAGGGCGGATCGACCATCACCCAGCAGTTCGTCAAGAACGCCATCCTGCTCAACCAGAAGGAATCCACGCTGGAAGCCTACACCCGCAAGATCAAGGAAGCCGTCCTGTCCATCCAGATCGAGCAGAAATTCACCAAGGACGAGATCCTGCAGCTTTACCTCAACGAGATCCCGTACGGCCGCAACGCCTACGGCATCGAGGCCGCGTCCCAGACGTACTTCAGCAAGTCCGCCAAGGACCTGACCCTGGCCGAGTCCGCCTACCTGGCGTCCGTGCCGCAGGCCCCAAGCTTCTACTCCGCCAACATCGACCGCTGGGCCAACCGCAAGAACATCGTCCTGCAGGAAATGCAGGCCCAGGGATACATCACCGCGGAAGAGGCATCTGCCGCCCGCAATGAGGATGTGACGTTCAGCAAGATCAAGAACGCCATCAAGGCCCCTCACTTCGTCATGTACGTGCAGGAGCTGCTGGCTGCTGAGTACGGCCAGAAGACCCTGGAAGAGGGCGGCCTGAAAGTCATCACCACCCTGGACCCTCGCCTGCAGGAAATGGCGGAGAAGGCCGTGGTCGACGGCGTGGCCAAGAACGAGAAGTCTTACCAGGCCACCAACGCCTCCTTGGTCGCCGTCGACCCGAAGACCGGCCAGATCCTGGCCATGGTCGGCTCCCGCGACTACTTTGACGATGCCTATGACGGCCAGGTCAACGTCGCCCTGCGCGAGCGCCAGCCGGGATCGTCGTTCAAGCCTTACGTCTACGCCGCCGCCTTCAAGGAAGGCATGAGTCCGGCGACCATGCTCATGGACGTCAAGACGAACTTCGGCGTGTACGGCGACCAGGGCTACTCACCGAACAACTACAACGGCGCCTTCAGCGGCCCGGTCTCCATCCGCAAGGCCTTTGCCGGATCCTTGAACGTACCGGCCGTAAAAACCCTGTTCCTGACCGGCGTCCAGGATGCCATCGACACGGCCAAGGACTTAGGGATAACCTCAGACCTGGACATGGACCGCTGCGGACTGTCACTGGTGCTGGGCGGCTGCGAGATCACCCTGCTTGACCACACGTCGGCCATGGGGACCTTTGCCAACATGGGAATCAAGTATGACCACACCCCGATCTTAAGGATCACGGACAGCCAGGGCGAGGTCCTTGAGGAATACAAGGATTCCGGCCGCGAGGCCATCGACCCGCAGGTCGCCTATGAGGTGGTCGACATCATGACCGACAACGACGCGCGTGCCTACGTGTTCGGCGCCCGGTCGCCGCTCATCCTGCCCGACCGCGTGGTCGGCGCCAAGACCGGCACCACCCAGGCCTGGAAGGACGGCTGGACCATAGGCTACACGCCGTCTCTGGTCGCCGGCGTCTGGACCGGAAACAACAAGGGCGAGCTCATGAAGGCCGGCGCTGACGGAGTCCTGACCGCCGCCCCCATCTGGAACCAGTTCATGCGCGCGGCGACCGCCGGCACGCCGGTCGAGACCTTCCAGAAGCCGGAAGGCATCCAGGAGCTGTTCGTCGATTCCGTCTCCGGCAAATTACCGACCGAGTTCACCCCGCAAACCAAGTCTGAAGTCTTCGCCAACTTCGCGGTGCCAAAGGACAGCGATGACGTCCATGTGGGCGTCCGCGTCAATTCCGCCAACGGCAAGCTGGCTACGGAATATACCCCCGAAGACCTGGTCGAGACCCGCGTCTATACCGTCTTCAAGTCCGAGGTGCCGCAGAGCCCGAACTGGGAGAACCCGGTCCGCGCCTGGGCCCTGGCCGCCGGCTACGAGTACCCGCCCAGCGAGCGCGACGACGGGTCAATCGACCCGGACAGCGTCGGCGCAGCGGTCAGGTTCACGTCCCCGCGCAACAGCGACAAGGTCACCAGGGCGTTCACCGTCCGCCTGGCCGTGACCGGCGACACGCCGGAGAGGGTCGAGCTGTACCTGGAAGGCGCGCTGATAGAAAGCAAGGCCAGCGGCCCGTACAACTACCGGATAGACGACGCGCCGCCGGGCTGGAAGACGCTGATCGCCATAGCGGAACTGGAAAACGGTGACCGCCTCCAGCAGAGCATCCGGGTGGAAGTGGGCGAGGGTAACGGGTTTGGGGCGGGGGATGAGCCAGGAATAACGAACTGGCCGACTGACTTACTCTTCGGTCAATAAAAAACAAATGACAATCGCAATAACCAGCCTGATAATCTACTTCCTGCTGGCCGTCAAACGGCCAGCTTGGGGACTCGGGCTGGTCCTGGCCGGCCTGCCTCTGTACATGGTCCGGACCAAGGTCATGGGCATCCCGACTACCGGCCTGGAGCTGGTGCTCGGGGTGTTTTTGTTAAGCGTCCTGCTGACGAACCTAAACTGGGAGTCATGGCGCAAGATCAAGGGGCTCAAGACCGTGAACCTGCTGGCCGCCGGCATGCTGCTGGCCGCCGGCATCGGGACGATCGTCTCGCCGGAGCCCATCAAGGCGCTGGGCCAGCTCAAGGCCTTCTTCCTGGAACCGATGCTGTTCTTTTACGCCTCCGTCCTGGTCATGAAGGGGGAGAGGGAAGTCCGGGTGGCCTTGCGTCTCCTGTTCACTGCCGCCTCCGCCATCAGCTTGTTCGGCATATTCCAGTACTGGACGCATGTCTGGCTGCCGGTCCGCTTCTGGGGCTATGGCCTGGAGATCAAGCGCATCACCTCTATTTTCGAGTACCCGAACGCCTTGGCCCTGTACCTGGCCCCGCTGTTCGTCATGTTCCTGGCACTCGAGCTCAAGCGCTATGGCATCTGGAAAAATTATTGGGGCTGGGTCGGGCTGGGCCTCATGGCCACCGCCCTGACCCTGACTTATTCACGCGGCGCCTGGCTGGGGGTTCTGGCGGCCGTCTTCGTCCTGCTGGTCAGGCAGAGCGGGATATCGCTGCGCCGCTGGAAGGTCTGGGCCGTCATCGGCCTGCTTGTCCTGTCACCGGTGCTGGCCACCCGGTTCAAGTCGACGTTCAACGACGGCGCCAGTTCCGAGCGCCTGATGCTGTACCGCGTGGGGGCGCAGAAAATCATGGACAGCCCGCTGCTAGGCAATGGCCTGTACGGCTTCCGCCAGACCTTGGAGAACTCCGCTTATGCCGGAGAGCTCCTGAACTACCCTCACAACATCATCCTGAACTTCTGGCTGGAGACCGGGCTGCTCGGCCTGCTGGCCTTCTGCCTCCTTGTTTTCCTTGCCCTGAGGCAATACAGGTCACGGCCGACGGTGCTGAAGTTCGCGGCAGGGTTGTTCCTGCTGGCCATGTTCACCCACGGCATGGTCGACGTGCCGTACTTCAAGAATGACCTGTCCCTCATGTTCTGGTTCGTGTTGTCGCTGTTTTACCTGGAAGAATAGGCAATCCACAGCCCGCGGTTGACTGCCGTTTTTCTTGGATGGATAATGACTGTCTTATGAAGAAGCAAGATTTGCAAGAAATACAGGAGGTCGTAAAAAATGCCATTTATGAGATGTGGAATTTCGTAATCGAGCCGAGGTTTAAGGCATTAGAGGTTAAGATTGACTCGTTGCCCACCAAGGAATGGGTGAGCAGTCAGATTAGCCTATTACCCACCAAAGAGTACATGGACGACAAACACGCTGACTTACGAGCCGAGTTCAATAAGATGTTAATCAGGAAATAAAAAAACCGCTTATCAAGCGGATTTTTTATTTGGCGAGCTAGTTCTCTTCTATGAAGTTAAACCCGGTCCCGGCCGGCTTCTTGTAGTTGATGATGATCTTGCGGTTAGGCTCCTTGCCCATGCTCTCGGAGGTAATTTCGGGATAGAGCGAAAGGTATTGGTGGATGACCCGGCGCTCATGCGGCGGCATGGGGACCAGGGACAAGGCCTTCTTGCCCTGCTTGACTTGATGGGCGGCCTTGCGGGCCAGGTCCTTCAGGTATATGACGCGCTTGTCCTTGTAGTCGTCTATGTCCAGAGCGAAGGAATACTTCTCGCCTTCCGGCATCTGGCGGTAGACCATGACCTTGACCACGTACTGCAGGGCTTCCAGGGTCGAACCCTGCTTGCCTATAAGCAGCTTGGCGTCCTGCGTCCGGATGTTGAAGACCACGCGATCCTCCTCCTGGCGTTCCAGGATCTCAGCCTCGAACCCCAGGCGGCCCATGACCTCCCGGATGGTCGACTTGGCCAGCTCGGAGTTATTGCTTGCCATACAGGGCCTCCTTGGCTTCCTTCTTCATGATGTACTGCTGCTGGGCGATGCCGAAGACGGTGGTGGTGACCCAGTAGAGTGACAGGCCTGCCGGGAACTGGAAGCCGAAGAAGAAGGTCATGACCGGCAGCAGGTACATGATGTAGTTCTGCATGACCTGGGTGGCGGCGTCCTGGCCGGCCGGGGCCTTGGTGGCTCCGTTCTGCTTCTGCATCATCCAGGTCTGGAAGAATTGCAGGATGGCGGCGACCGCGGCCATCCAGTAGTTGCCCTTGGCGGCCAGGTCAATCATGCCCAGGAACATTGAGTTGATGTGGCCCGGGTCGGGGACGAACGAGTACAGGCCGACCAGCTGCTGGCCGTTCAGGCTTCGGATGAAAACCTGGTAGAGCGCGAGGAGCAAGGGGAGCTGGATGAGAATGGGCAGGCATGAGCTGAGCGGGTTGACCTTGTGGACCTTGTAGAGCTCCATCATGGCCAGGGCCTGCTTCTCCTGGTCATCCTTGTGCTTCTCCTTGATCTCGGCCATCTTGGGCTGCAGGGCCTGCAGCGCACGCTGGTGCTTCATCGACTTGTGGAAGGACGGGAGCAGGACCAGGCGGACCAGGACGGTGATCAGGATGATGACTACGCCGATATCCGGGATGTACTGGTAGGCGAACACCAAAAGATTAAGGAGTGGGTAGACCAGTATTTCGTTAAAGAGGTTTCCCATTGTTGTATGGCCAGTCTACGCCGCCCAAGCTGCCTGGAGTGCAGGAGGCGACGCGCTTAAGTATTTTCGGCAGCCCGATGAGCCCTTCGGTTTGCAGGACGATCATCGCGTATTGCGAACAGGTCGGGTGGAACTTGCAGTATCCCCAGGGGTAGAAGATTTTCAGGGGGCCGTGGTCGGGGGAGAGAGTCCTCTGGTAGATGAAAATGGCCGCTACCAGCGGCCAGGCTAAACCCTTACTTAGTTGCGCCAGGATCCGCATAAATTCTCGCCTTTTTAAGGGCTCCCAGGACTTCTTCTTCCAGTTCCGGGAACTTACGCTTAATACTACCAGGTTTTGGAAAAAAAAGGATGTCCACGTTATGGATTCCAGGCAGGGCCCGGGCCAGGATGGACTTGAGACGGCGCTTGATGAGGTTCCGGTCGGTCACCCGCTTCATCACCTTTTTAGGGACAATAAAACCAAAACGGGCAAGGTTTTGGCTTTTGGGGTAGTACCAACGTAACCGGAAGTTTTCTGACACCAGGCTCTTGCTCTTCTTGAAGTTGCTGAAATCCTCTTCAGTCTTAAGAAAAATGAGCGATTTTGGCATTAGACGGTCAGTTTCTTCCGGCCTTTTGCGCGCCTGCGGGCCAAAACGGTGCGGCCGGTGCGGGTTTTCATGCGGGCCCTGAAGCCGTGCACGCGCTTGCGGTGGACTTTCTTGGGGTTGTAGGTGGGTTTCATCGCCTATGGGAGTTAAGTTATACTGGAACATTATAATCAAAAATAGCTATTTTGTCACGTCCCAAACCAGGCGTTCCGACATATGCACCAGTAATCCACAATTAATCCCCAGGCTGGCTAAAAACCCTTTACCTAAGCCCTTTTTTACTGGTTTACATGGGGATAACTAATCTGTTATTATAGTTTTACATATTAGGTCTCTCCTTAAAACTATCAGGAAAAAATGACAAACCAGCAGTTATGGCAGGCAATTTTAGGTAACCTGGAGATAGGTTTAAGTAAGGCGACTTTCACCACCTGGTTCAAGGGAACCTCCATAATAGAGAGAAGCGAGACGGGACTGGTAGTCGGCGTGCCGAGCGGCTTCATCAAGGAGTGGCTGCAGAACAAATTCCACACGGAGATCATGCGGGTGCTCAAGACCCTGGCCCCGGAGGTCAAGGAGGTTAAGTACCAGATCATCAGCCCGGCCCATACGCCGTCCCAGCCCCATAAGGAGATGAACCGGACCTCGGTGGCACCCAAGCGCCAGGAGATGCCCAGCCAGAACCTCAACCCCAAGTACGTCTTCGAGACGTTCATAGTCGGCTCCCACAACCAGCTGGCCCACGCGGCCAGCCAGGCGGTCAGCAAGAAGCCCGGAAACACGTATAACCCCTTGTTTATCTATGGCGGGGTGGGCCTGGGCAAGACCCACCTTATGCAGGCCGTCGGCAACGAAATCCTCAAGGGCAAGCCGGATGCCAAGATCCTGTACGTCACGTCCGAGCGTTTTACCAATGAATTCGTCAGTTCCATCTCATCGGGCAAGGCGGATCAGTTCAAGAACACGTACCGCAACGTTGACGCCCTGCTGGTGGACGACATCCAGTTCCTGGCCGGCAAGGAAGGAACCCAGGAAGAGTTCTTCCATACCTTTAACGCGCTCCATCAGAACAACAAGCAGGTCGTCATGACCTCTGACCGGCTGCCCAAGGAAATCCCCGCCATCGAGGAGCGCCTGGTCTCCCGTTTCGAGTGGGGCATGGTCGCCGACATCCAGGCGCCGGACCTGGAAACCCGCATGGCCATACTCAGGACCAAGTCCAAGGAAAAGAACTACAATATTGAGGACCAAATCATCCAATACATCGCGGAAAACGTGTCCACCAACATCCGCGAGCTGGAAGGCGCGCTAAACCGACTTATGGTATACTGCCAGCTCAACAACACCCGCCCCACCATAGACCAGGTCAAAAACGTGTTGGTGAGCGTGATTACACCCCCTAAGAAACGGGGGGTTTCCGCCAAGAAAATCATCGAAATAGTGTCTGACTTCTACAACGTGACGCCGGAGGACCTGCTCAAGCAGTCCCGCAAGAAGGAGTACGTGAATCCCCGGCAGATTGCCATGTACATCATCCGCAAGGAGCTCGAGACATCCTTGCCTTCCATCGGAGATTTCTTCGGCGGGCGTGACCACACCACGGTCATCCACGCCATAGACAAGGTGGAGAGGGTGATGAAAGAGAGGACCGGGCTCAAGCAGGAGATAGACCTGATCAAGGATCGCCTCTACCAGAATTGAGGAAAGCCAATGAATGCGCTTGTGGGTAAGCTGTGATGTCAGAGGGATAAGCTGTGGAGGAAAAGTGCGAAACTTTCTTACCCACAAGACGGAGGGAAAGTTATCCAGCTCTCATCAACAGGTAACCCACCGTCCGTTCGACCAAGGCCAATAATATAAACCGTAAATTCGTTAGCCTAAACGGGTTTGTGCACAAACCAACAGGTGTTATCACTATTACTGTTTTTATATATACATGAAGTTAATATGCACCAAGGACAACTTGAGAAAAGGTCTCTCCGTCGTAGGACGGGTAGTTGGAGTAGGAAATCCTCTCCAGGTTCTTAATAACATATTGCTCAAGACGGACCAGGGACGAATCAAACTCTCCTCCACTAATTTGGAAATAGGCGTTAACACCTGGATAGGCGGGAATATAACCGAGGAAGGGGCCATTACAGTCCCAGCCAGGCTGATCAACGATTACATCAACAACCTGCCAGCGGACAAGGTCACCTTGACCACCAACGAGACCACTTTAATAATCGAGTCAGACAACTACCACACCAGCGTCAAGGGCCTGTCCGCCGATGATTTCCCGCTCATCCCGCAAGTCGCTGACGAGGCTTACGCCAAGATAGACGGCGCGGAACTGAGGGACGCCTTGTCAGAGACCATCTGGGCCTCGGCCAACAACGAGACCCAGCCGGAAATCTCCGGCATCTACATGAACTTCGAGGAAGACCGCCTGCGCGTGGCCGCCACCGACCGCTACCGCCTGGCCGAGCGCATCGCCACCCTCAAGGAGCCGGTTAAGTCCGCCCGCGAGGTCATCATCCCGTCCAGGACCATCAACGAGATGTACAAGATCCTGGGGATGGGCAAGGGCGACGTCGAGGTCTTCTTCTCCGAGAGCCAGGTCCTGTTCAAGTTCGACGAGACCGAGCTCATCTCCCGCCTGATCGACGGCCAGTACCCGCCGTACCGCGAGATCGTCCCGAAGGAGTTCAACACCGAGATCACCGCTGACCGCAATGAGCTCATTCATGGCCTGAAGGCCGCCTCCCTGTTTGCCGCCGATTCCAACAACATCCAGATCCAAGCCATCCCCGGCGAAGGAATCAAGATCACTTCATCATCCGTGGCCGCCGGCGACAACACCACCGTCATCAAGGCCGAGGTAGTCGGCGCCGAGAACCACGCCATCTTCAACTACCGCTACATGCTGGACTGCCTGAACAACCTCAAGGAGCAGAAGGTCACCCTGAAGATGATCAACGACGCCGCCGCCGCCATGCTTGTCCCCACCGGCCGGGACAACTACCTGTACATCGTGATGCCGATCAAGATTTAATCGTTCACACCAAGAAACGGACATGCTCAAGCGGGTGACCCTGGAAAATTTCAGGAACTACCGGCGGCTCGAGGTGGATACCGACAACAGCCTGGTGGTCGTGGTCGGGGATAATGCCTCCGGCAAGACCAACTTCCTGGAAAGCATCTACTTCCTGGCATACCTCAAGTCGTTCCGCGCCCCTGATAATCTTCTTGTCTCACGGCAGGAGGATTATTTTAAAGTTGCGGCAGATTATGACGGCTCCAGGTTGGAGGCCGTGGTCCAGGTCAATCCTGGCCTGCGCCGCGGGTTCAAGATAGACGATCAGAAGATCAAACGGACGCTCTGGCGGACTTTCAAGACCGTCTTGTTTGTGCCGAACGACCTGAACATTTTCATCATGGGGCCGGCCGCGCGCCGGAAGTACCTTAACGAGACGCTGTCCCAGCAGGACCCGGCTTACGCGCTGGACATTGCCAACCTGGATCACGTCCTGAAGCAGCGTGCCGCGCTGCTGAGCGAGATTGCAGGCGGGTACGCTACCAGAGACCAGTTGGATTATTGGGACACGCAGATGGCAGAAATTTCGCTCAGGATGTCCAAGACCCGGCGCGACTACCTGGACTTCGTCGGTGACCGGTTTGCCGGGACCTACGGCAACCTGACCGGACTGCCGGCCGAGTTCAGGATAGAGTACAAGGGCATCCCGGCGGAATATGATGCGGATACATTCCTGTCCCGCCTGCGCGAGTACCAGGACGCCGAGATCCGGAGCGGACAGAACCTGTTCGGCCCGCAGCGCGACGACTTCAACATCTACAAGGACGGCGAGCTGAACATCTATAATTCCTCCCGTGGCGAGTTGCGGGCGCAGATCCTGGCCATCAAGCTTCTCCAGGCCGAGTATTTGACCGTGGGCCAGGAAAAACCGATCATCCTCCTGGATGACGTGTTCTCGGAGCTGGACGAGACAAGGCGGGCCAGGTTGCTGACCAGCCTGTCCGGCCACCAGATTTTCATCACCACCACCGACGAGCATAACGTCTCGACAATCGCGCAAGGCGCCAGGATTCTCAGGACATTCGAAAACCAAATAATATAATCGTCAGTTCGGCATAAAAAAACCGCCCTACACGGGGCGGTTTTGATTTTGTGAAGCTTGCGGCGGCGAGTGGAGGACCAGCGGCTGCCTCTGGTTCTCCGGCAGCTGCTCATGCAGGTCCATGATGGTCTTGGTGACGTTGGAAGGGGAGGAGACGTTGTGGAACAGGAACCGTTCGGTCTCGCCGGCCGTCTGGACGTAGACGTCGCCGTAATCAAAGACGTTCTCCGGCAGGCCGTGTATCTCGGCCGTGACGTCCTGGATCTGGTCCAGGTGAAGCCCTGACACCGTGTGGTGCAGGATGCCGGTCTGCTTGATGTTGACTATCCTATCGCTGGTGATGACGTACATGTTCAGGTAATACAGCGTTAATATTATGAACAGGCCCAAGGACAGGAACATCAGGAAGCAGATCTTCAGGACTTCCACCAAGGGCATGAAGGCCGGGTCCAGCACCGACGGCAGCCAGGCCACGTCCAGGTAATCCAATCCCAGGTACATGACCAGGAAAATCAGCCATATTAAAAGCTTCATGGACAGCACTATCCAGTGCTCGCGCAGGACCAGGTGGATTTTTTCCGATTCTTGCTGGCCGGGGAACAATTTTTTTGCTTTTGTTTCCATTTTAGTTGGTCATGATGACCGCCAGGCCCCAAGAGAGGAGTCCTGCCGCGGCCGCGCTGTAAAGTATGCTCAGTGACGATGCCACCGACTTCTTCTGGCCGTACGTGTTCAGGGCGTAAATGGCCGCAATGCTGTAGACCGTGAATATCAATGCGGCAACCCCAAAGATCACCTGCGAAGACACCTTGATTATTAGTTGGAAGTCCATGTGCTAATTCTACAGTAAAGTTTGGTCTTTTGCATGGTGCTTAATCCCCAGGTGGTCGTAAGCCTGCGGGGTGGCCACCCGGCCCTTCGGGGTGCGGGCGATCAGGCCGAGACGCAGAAGGAACGGCTCATAGATGTCTTCCACGGTGCCCGGGTCTTCGGAGGTGGCGGCGGCAATGGATGATATGCCCACAGGCCCGCCGTTGAACTTGTGGATGAGGGCTTCCAGGATGCGGCGGTCATTGCCGTCCAGCCCAAGCTGGTCGACTTCGAGCATCTTCAGCGCGGCGTCGGCGATGTCCTTGGTGATCTGGCCGTCATGCTTGATCTGGGCGTAGTCGCGGACGCGCTTGAGCAGGCGGTTGGCGATGCGGGGGGTGCGGCGGGAGCGTATGGCGATTTCCTTCTTGCCGAGCTCGTCCATGCCTATCCCCAGTATCTTGCCGGCGCGCTCTATGATTTTTTCGATTTCCGGATCCTCATAAAAGTCGAGGCGGTAAGTCATGCCAAAGCGGTCACGCAATGGCGAGGATAACAGCCCGATGCGGGTGGTCGCTCCAATCAGGGTGAACTTGGGCAGGTCGAGGCGCAAGGCCTTGGCGCCCGCGCCCTTGCCGAGCACGATATCCAGGGCATAATCCTCCATGGCCGGGTAAAGCACCTCCTCGATGTTCTTGTTGAGGCGGTGGATCTCGTCGATGAATAAAATATCGCCGGCTTCCAGGTTGGTCAGCAGGGAGGCGAGGTCGCCGGCCTTCTCGATGGCCGGGCCGGACGTGATCTTGATGTTGGAGCCGACCTCATTGGCGATGATGTGGGCGAGAGTGGTCTTGCCCAAGCCGGGCGGGCCGTAGAGCAGGATGTGCTCCAGGGTTTCCTTGCGCTTCTGGGCGGCATCGATGAAAATCTTGAGGTTCTCTTTTATCTTCTCCTGGCCTACGTAGTCCGCCAGCCTTTGCGGGCGGAGCGTGGCTTCAAAAAACGTCTCCTCAGGCGAAGTCGTAGGGGTGGTTACGTCGAGTTCTTCGTCGGAGGAAACGTCGGTGCTGATCATGGTCTTGGGTTAGGCGCTTGCTTTGTCGTCGTCATCGCTGACGTCAGGGGTCGGCACGGGGGCCGGGACGTCCTCAGGGTTTATGACGCCCTCTGGCTGGGGCTGGCCAGCGGCCTCGGGGTTCGGGGTGGAGGCCTGCTCTACCTTATGGAACAGGGCCGGGGGCTGGTAGGTGCTGTTGAAGACCTGCTCGGTCTTTTCACCATTATACTCCACCCAGCGGGTCCAGGTCGCCTTCATGGCGCCGTTGGCCTTCTTGTCGAACTGGTAAGGGCCGTCAAAGCTGACCAGGCGGTCATCCTTGGTGCCGTAAAAATCGAAGTAAAGCTTGTCGCCGTCTATGCGCGTGCGGACCAGGAGGTGGGAGGACAGGTTGTTCTTGAACTTGAAGTCCTGCACGCCGGGATAGATGGTGGCGTCCGTGCCCTGCGGGGCGTAGTACTGGACGGCGTAGGAGTGGTTGCGGCGGGCGGTGATGGGCAGTCCGGCGTTCATGGCCGCGCGGAAGGCGGTCGACGAGACCTGGCAGAGGCCCCCACCGAACTCCGGCACGGTGCCGGTCTTCTTGATGACCAGCTCCGGCAGGTAGCCGTTGGCCCCGTCGACCTCGCCCAGGTACTTGTTGAAGGAGAACTCCTCGCCTGGCTTGATGATTGCCCCCTGGAACTTGGAGGCGCCCACGCGGATGTTCACGCGGCGGTTGTACGGTGACCCGTTGAATTCGGATTCGCCGGTGGCGACCAGCTCGTTTATGCCTAAGCTGTTGGTTTCCGCCAGGTTGGATCCGGAATGGGAAACCAGGACCGGCATGGTGATGTGCGGCTGGCCGGCGATGATGAGCTTGTAGGTCTTGTAGACGTCCAGGGCCTGGCCGTCCTGGCCCGGCTCGAACTCCTTGGCCCAATCCCCGTCCACCACCAGCTTGGCGGCCTTGGTTTCCTGCTTGAGCGCGGTGGCTGCCTCTTCCAGGACCTTGATTGTGGCCGCGTCCAATGACGCCGCTGCCAGCACGAAAGGCTTGTCGGTGTAAGACTGTTTGATGTATCCTTCCAGGCCGAAATCGTTCCGGACCGGGTAAGCGGTGACGGAACTGGTTTGGGGATCGACCTGCCAGACCTTGTCCTTGAACTTCAGCTCGGCGCCATCGGCGGAGATGGGAATCAGGAACAGGGCAGCGAACCCGGAAATTTTAACGGCTTGTGACAGTGACATTGCGTCGGTCGTGTTTTAAAGCTTCAAATTTTATGATGGTGTCGCACTTCTTCAGGAGGGATGGGAACTTATCCGCCCATTCTATGCAGGCCAGGTTGCTGGTGTCAGCCAGGATGTCATCCAGGCCCAAGGCATCCAGCTCCCGCTCCTTTTCCAGGCGGTAAAGGTCCACATGGTATAACGATTTCTCGCGGCCCTGGTAACAGTTGACCAGGGTGAAAGTCGGGCTCTTGGCGCCTGTCGCGCCCATGGCTTCAGCCATGCCTTGCGTGAAGGCGGTCTTTCCGGCGCCCAGCGGTCCGACCAGTCCGAAAATTCGGTGTTTGTTTCCGGCTTGTCCGGCCAGCTTGGCAGCCAGCTTCCTTACGCCCGCTAAATCCAAGTCAGGGTACTTCATTTGCTTAGATATTCTACCATTTTTAGGCCTATTTGTCCAGTCAAATGACTTGTTTTCCTGCTCGTCCCTAGGCCGGTTGACGTGACCGGCTAAAAAGGCTATATTGTTACGATACTTTGCTGTCGTCCCGGGCAGAAATCGGCCCAGGCCCCAAATAAACTAAAGCCTAATGCCCGAATCCTTCAAGCAAGCCGCAGAAAAATTCAACACTGCCAGCAGCGTTCTGGTTGTCCTGCCGCCATTGGCGTCACCTGACGCCATCGCTGCCGGGTTAGCCTTGTCCGCCTACCTCAAGAAGACGGAAAAGGACGCCGTGGTCATCTCCTCGGACGGCCTGCTCAACCAGCAGGTCGACTTCCTGCCCGGTTACGGCCAGGTCATGCGCGAGATGGCGCTGACCAAGGGTTTCGTCATCGACATTTCCACCAGGCGCACCGAGGTCAGTGAGCTGGCGTACAAGAAGGAAGACGGCAAGATCTCGGTCTACCTCAAGCCCAAGGCCGGCGAGTTCACCCGCGAGGACGTCACGTTCCGCTCGTCCAAGTTCCCGTACGACGCCGTGGCGGTCATCGGCGCGGACAAGCTAGAGAGCCTGGGCCAGTTCTATGCCAAGAACGCCGAGCTGTTCTTTGAGACGCCGGTGGTCAACATAGACTTCCGCGGCTCCAACACCAACTTCGGCCAGTTCAATTTGGTCGTCCTGAACGCCTCCAGCGCATCAGAGGTGGTCTATGACCTGATCAGCGAGATGGAGCGCGAGCTGGTCGATCACGACATCGCCACTTCGCTCTTGACCGGCATCATATCCGAGACCAACAGCTTCCAGCACAGCAGGACCACGCCGCAGTCCTTTCTCAAGGCATCCGAGCTGGTCGCCTTGGGGGGCAAGCAGCAGGACATCGTCACCCGGCTTTTCCGCAACAAGAGCATGGGCCTGCTGAAGCTCTGGGGCCGGGCCCTGGCCCGCATGAAGACCGAGCAGTCCAACCTGCTGGCGTCCGCCAGCGTGACCATCGACGACGTCATCAAGTCAGCGGCCACCGCGCAGGATGTGGCGGCCGTGCTCCGGGAGATGGTCCAGCAGCTGGCTTTTGCCAAGGTTCACGTCTTCTTCCGCGAGCTGCCTGACTCCCAGACCGAGGTTTACTGTTCCGCCCCGGCGTCATTGGGCCTGGTCTCGGCCATGTCCCAGTACCACCCGTCCAGCACCTTGCCGCAAGCCATGCGGTTCACCGTCCCGCTGGCCCTGCCCGCCGCCGAACTGCAGGTCATGGAAAGCTTAAGGAAGGAATCATACAAGCTCGCATCGTAATGCGGGCTTTTTTGTGGGTCGCGTGCCATCCGGAAGCGCAATTGATGTTATAATGAATTGGCAAAAGCATGCCCAATCTCAACAACAGCGACCGTGGACTGAGGATCAATCAAGTCTACAGCCAGCTCGACCGAAAATTCGAGGAAGAAGAAAACCAAAGAAAAGCCGCCAAGAACAAGCTTCCGTACATAAGTCTTTCCGGGTTTCCCGTAGACACGGCAGCTCTCGGCCTCATCCCCAAGGATGTCGCCGTCAGTCTCGGCTTGGTTGTGTTCTTCAAGGAAGGCAGAAATTTAAAGCTGGGTGTGTACGAGCCAAGCGACGCGGCGCAGAAGATCACGGCCCAGTTCGGCAAGGACAACTATTACGTCGAGCTTTACCAGATTTCCAGGAGCAGCCTGGGTCATTTTCTGGACGGCTATTCCAGGGTCATCCTGACCGGCTACCGCGACGACTCCATCCGCGTGACGGGGCAGGAGCTGGACGTCAGCAACATCTCGTCCCTGAAGGAGTTGGGGGACAGGCTGCGCCAGGCCAGCACCACACAGCTCATCGAGTCAGTCATGACCGCCGCGCTCGATCTGGATTCCTCCGACGTCCACCTGGAGCCGGAGCCGCAAGGAGTCAAGGTTCGTTACCGCATAGACGGCGTGCTGCAGGACATCACGGTCCTGGCCCCGGAAACCCACCACAACATCATGTCCCGCCTGAAGCTCCAGGCCAAGCTCAAGCTAAACATCACCAGCACCCCGCAGGACGGCAGCTTCAGCATGACTTACAACAAGTCGCAGGTCGACGTGCGCGTATCCGTGCTGCCTTCCGCGTTCGGCGAGTCCGTGGTCATGCGGTTGCTCCGCCAGGACAAGGGGTCGCTGCGCTTTGATGACCTGGGGATAGAGGGCGTGGCCCGCGAGCGGCTGGAGAAGGAGCTGCAGAAGCCCAACGGCATGGTCCTGACCACCGGCCCGACAGGGTCCGGCAAGACGACCACGCTCTACGCGCTGCTCAGCAAGCTCAATGAGCCGGGCGTCAAGATCATCACCCTGGAGGATCCGATCGAGTACCGCATCCCCGGCATCACCCAGACGCCCATAGACACCAACGCCGGGCTGACCTTTGCCTTGGGCTTGCGCGCCATCCTCCGCCAGGACCCGGACATCGTCATGGTCGGCGAGATGCGTGACCTGGAGACGGCGGAGACGGCCGCCCAGGCCGCCCTGACCGGGCACATCGTCCTTTCCACGCTGCACACCAATGATGCCGCCTCCGCCCTGCCGCGCCTGCTGGACCTGGGCGTCAAGCCGTTCATCCTGGCGCCGGCCATCAACGCCATCATCGCCCAGCGCCTGCTCCGCAAGATCTGCCAGTTCTGCAAGGAAGAGCACCGGCTCGACAAGAAGCTGCAGGCCCGGGTGGACATGATGCTGGCTGCCATCCCCAAGGCCGCGCGCATCCAGCTGCCGCCGGAGATAAAGTTTTACCATTCGGTGGGCTGCCCCAAGTGCAGCGGCTTGGGCTACCGCGGCCGCATGGGCATTTATGAGATCTTCACCATGAACCAGGCCATAGAGAAGCTCATCCAGAGCCAGGCCAGCACTTCCGAGATCCGCAACCAGGCCATCTCTGACGGCATGGTCACGATGGCCCAGGACGGCATGCTGAAAGCCGCTTCCGGCATCACCGACGTCCAGGAAGTCTTCCGCGTCACGGAAGAGTAGGGTCACGCAACACCACCTCCCAACGAATCGCCTGAACGGCGATTTTTTGTTATGATTGCCGTACATATGACAGAAAAAAACCAGAAGAAAATACTGCTAGTGGACGGCCATGCCCTCCTGTTCCGCGCCTTCCACGCCATCCCAGGGCTGGCCAACAAGGACGGTTTCCCGACCGGCGCCATATTCGGCTTCTTTTCGATTTTCCTCCGGGCGCTGGCCCAGATCAAGCCGACGCACGTGGCCGTGGTCTTCGACCGCTCCGACCCGACCTACCGCAACAAGCTGTCCGGCGACTACAAGGCCAACCGCAAGGAGACGCCCGAGGACCTGACCCGCCAGACGCCGAAGGTCGTGGAGATCCTGCAGGCCCTGACCGTGCCGGTGTACGACAAGGTCGGGTTCGAGGCCGACGACATCATCGGCATCATCACGCGCAAGACCCCCAAGGACATGGACAACGTCATCCTGACGGGGGACATGGACTTTCTGCAGCTCATCAACAAGAACACCTTCATCTACCGGCTCAAGACCGGCATCTCCGACTTCGTGGTCTATGACGAGAAGAAGATGATGGACGATTACGGCCTGCGGCCGGACCAGTGGGTCGACCTCAAGGCCCTCAAGGGTGACGCGTCCGACAACATCCCGGGCGTGAAGGGGATAGGCGAGAAGACGGCCCTGGACCTGATCCACAATTACGAGACCCTGGACAAGTTATACCAGGCCGTGGATGCCAAGAAGACGGAAGGCATCAAGCCGGCGGCCCTCAGCCGCCTGGAAGAGGGCAAGCACTATGCCTACCTGTCCCAGAAGCTGGCCCTGATAGACTGCGAGAAGTATAAGTTCGAGCCGTTTGACCTTGAGCACGCCGTCATGGGCGACTACGACCAGGACAAGGTCATCGGTCTCATGCAGCAGCTCAACATCAAGTCCCTCATCCCCAAGCTGCCCAAGACCACCGCCGCCGAGCAGCCGGCAGCGGAGGCCAGGCGGCAGGAGCCGCGCGACGACAAGTTTGAGGTCGTGGATTCCAGCAAGAAGATGGAAGCGCTGCTCAAGGTCCTGGCCAAGAAGAAGGCGATTGCCGTGGACTTGCAGCGGACCAAGGGCGCGGTTTTTGATTCCCAGCCCATTGCCCTGAGCGTGGCCGTGTCCGAGGACCAGGCGTATTACGTCCCGGCTGACCGGATAAGCGACCTGGCCGCTGTCCTGTTTGATGCCAAGATTGAAAAGTGGGGCAACGGCCTGAAGGTTGACGCCTTGGTCCTCAAGCAGGCCGGCGTCCCGCTGGCGCCGATGACCTTTGACACCTGCATTGCCGCGTACCTGTGCAACCCCGGGCAGAGGTCATATGACACCGAGTCCCTGGGCTTCACCGAGTTCGGCATGCGCCGCCACGCCCTGACGGATTTTTCCGGCAAGGCCAAGGCTGACATCGACTTTACTAAGGTTCCGGCCGAACAGGCGGCCATGTACGGCTGCGAGGACGTCACTACGACCTTCCGCCTCAAGCCCAAGCTGGAAAAGGCCATGCGCGAACGCAAGATGGACCGCATCTTCAGGCAGATCGAGATGCCTTTGGGACCCGTGCTTATGGGGATGGAAGATCTGGGTGTGGTCCTGGACAAGAAATACCTCAAGGGCCTGGCTGACCAGGCCGGCCGGCAGATTGCCGCGCTGGAAATGAAGATCCACAAGATGGCCGGGTATGACTTCAACATCTCCTCTCCCACCCAGCTGCGGGACGCCCTGTTCGACAGGCTCCAGATTCCGACCACCGAGCTGAAGAAGCGCGGCAAGGCCGGCGGACTGTCCACCGCCGCCGCCGAGCTGGAGAAGCTGCGCGGCCTGCACCCCATCATCGACCTCGTATTTGAGTACCGCGAGCTGACCAAGCTCAAGTCGACTTACCTGGACGCGCTGCCGGAACTGGTCTCGCCCAAGGACGACCGCCTGCATACCACCTATAACCAGACCATCGCCGCCACCGGCCGCCTGTCTTCCGCTGACCCGAACCTCCAGAACATCCCCATCAGGTCAGAGATGGGCCGGGCCATCCGCAAGGGCTTCGTGGCCGCGCCCGGTTACGTCCTGGCTGCCGTGGACTACTCGCAGATCGAGCTGCGCATCGCGGCCAGCCTGTCCGGCGACCCCGAAATGACCAAGATCTTCAAGTCCGGCAAGGACTTCCACCAGGCCACCGCCGCCCGCATCTTTAACGTCATGGAATCAAGCGTCACGCCGGACCAGCGCCGCGCCGCCAAGACCATCAACTTCAGCGTGCTGTACGGGGTGTCCGCGTTCGGCCTGTCGGAAAGGTCAGACATGGGCCGGGCGGAAGCCGGCGACTTCATCAAGCGCTACTATCAGGTCTTCGCCAAGCTCAAGACGTTCATAGACAAGACCATCGAGCAGGCGCACAAGGACGGCTTCATCCGCAACGAGCTCGGCCGCATCCGCTACTTCCCGGAGATCAACGCCCAGAACTTCGCCATCCGCGCCGGAGCGGAACGGGCCGCCTTCAACACCCCCCTGCAGGGCCTGCAGGCCGACATCATCAAGCTGGCCATGCTCAAGATCCAGGATGAGGTGGTCAACGACGACTGCCGCATGCTCCTGCAGGTCCATGACGAACTGGTGTTCGAGATCAAGAAGGGCAAGGAGAAGGACCTGGTCAAGAAGATCAAGTCGATCATGGAAGACTCGTACAAGCTAAAGGTGCCGATAGTCGCGGAAGCCAAGATCGGCCGTGACTGGCTGGACATGGAGAAGGCCAAGTAGTTACTTATTGCCTGGCCAATCGTATTTACATCTGAGAGAGAAAAAGAACGGCCGCCCATAAATACAGGGCGGCCCTTCGCTTTTCTAAGATCCTCCTTAGTGAGACTGGCGCTGCGGCGTGCCGCGCATGTAGGTTTGCCTGCGTGGATTGTTGGGCTCCAGGTCGTGCCGGAAAGCTACGGAAATCCGGCACGGGTCGCTGGAGGTGTTGCCGCCCACCCGGTGAAACGGGCGGTCCTGCTCCGTCACCTCGCCGCTGAATCCAGGCGCTCGCAAGACGATCAGGTCCCCGGGATGTGGGCGGACCAGTTTTGTGACAGGCCCATCCCGCGACTCAAGAACCTCAAAATCGCAACTGCCCATGATGTTGAAGATTACGATTGCATACGGGTGGCGTTTGAAGTCCCTGTGCGCCTGGATGCCGTCATGACGGCCGTACTTCTGGACCACGGTTTCCATCGGCTCCCAATGGGCCAGGCTGGGGAACCGATCGAAGTGCGATTGGATCAGCGGCCGGGTCAGGAGCCCCAGGACGTGAAGCGACGGGAGTCGCCACGGGACTCCGCGGTATTCCACCCGGGCCATCCGTTGGTGGACCTTTCCTGTGACCTCGTCGACGGGTTCATACCCTCCTTTCAAAAGTTCTGCCGCCAGGTCATGGGTGAAAGTCGGGATCAGGATGTTCCTGGCCACCCCCAGCCCGGTGTCGCGGACGTCATCGAGGCATTCCGTCAGGTCTGCGTATTCCAACATTATCATACCCTCCTCAGCCAAACAAAAAGACGCCATCGAGGCGTCCGTTTTCCACCACGCACTTAGGACAGCCAAGATCGCCTGAGGCCCGGGTTGGGGGCTAGGCGAAGCTTGACCAGATTTTCCTGTGACGTTGAAGCAGCATTTGCTTTCATCGTAATATTAACCGGGATTCATGTCAACAAAAAACCGCGTTTGCGGTTATTTTGCGGATGCCTTGGCGATGAGCTTGCTGAGGCGGGACTTGTTGCGGGAGGCATTATTGCCGTGGATGACGTTCTTCTTGGCGGCCTTGTCCAGGGTGGCGTAGGCCTGCTGGAGGGCTTTCTTGGCATCATCCAGAAGGCCTGCGGTGACATTCTTGCGAACGGCCTTCTCGGCCTTCCTGATCTTATCCAGGGTGGCCAGGTTGGCTACGCGGCGCTTTGTGTTCTGGCGGGCGGCCTTGATGGCGGACTTTGTTCTGGGCATTTAGATTTATGAATTATATGGCCAACCGGATGACACGGAATTCGATTAGCCCAATGATAGTAGCAGAAACGGGGGAGGAAATCAAGTCCCTGGTCAGGCGGAAGCCAGCTTGTGCTTGGTCCGCTTCTTGTTGTCGCGGATCTTGGAAATCCTGTCGCGCAATTCGGCCGCCTTTTCGAAGTCCAGGTTACGGGAGGCCAGGTCCATCTGGTCGCGAAGCTCCTCTATGAGGTAGGCGATTTCCTGCCTTGTCATCTGGCTGAGGTCAGACTCGTCCTTCTTGGCCTCGTCCGGCGCCTTCATGCCGGCCAGGCGTGATTCCTTGATGGCCTTCTGGATTCCGGTAGGCGTGATGCCGTGCTTCTTATTGTAGGCGGACTGGACCTTGCGGCGGCGGGTGACCTCGTCCATGGCGGCCTGCATGGAATTGGTGACGCGGTCGGCGTACATGATGACGTGGCCGTCCACGTGGCGGGCGGCCCGGCCCATGGTCTGGATGAGGGAGGTGCGGGAGCGCAAGAAACCCTCTTTGTCCGCGTCCAGGATGGCCACCAACGAAACTTCCGGCAGGTCCAATCCCTCGCGCAGCAGGTTGATGCCGACCACGACGTCGTAGACGCCCAGGCGCAGGTCGCGCAAAATCTCCAGGCGCTCCAGCGTGTCCACGTCCGAATGCAGGTAGTGCCCCTTGATGCGGTACTCGGCCAGGTACTGGGACAGCTCCTCGGCCATGTTCTTGGTCAGGGTCGTCACCAGTACGCGCTGCTTCTTGGCCACGCGCTTGCGGATCTCCTCCATCAGGTCATCGACCTGGTTCTTGGTCGGGCGAATCTCGATTTCCGGGTCCAGCAGGCCAGTCGGGCGGATCAATTGCTCCGCCACCTCCTTAGAGACTTCCAACTCGCGCTTTTCCGGCGTGGCGGACACGAAGATGGTCTGGCCGATGCGCTTCTCGAACTCATCAAACTTCAGCGGGCGGTTGTCCATGGCCGACGGCAGGCGGAAGCCGTAGTCGACCAGCGTCTGCTTGCGGGACATGTCTCCCTTGTACATGCCGTTGATCTGCGGCAGCGTGATGTGGGACTCGTCGATGAACAGCATGAAGTCGTCCGGGAAGTAATCCAGGAGGGTCGAGGGCGGGTCGCCCGGGGTGCGGAAGTCCATCTGGCGGGAATAGTTCTCTATGCCGGACACGAAGCCGGTCTCCAGCAGCATCTCGATGTCAAAGTTGGTGCGCTGCTCCAGGCGCTGGGCTTCCAGCAGCTTGTCCTGGGACTTCAGTTCCTTCAGGCGGTCAGCCAGCTCATGGCGGATGTTCTCCACGGCTGCCTGCAGCTTCTCCTTGGGCTTCACGAAGTGCTTGGCCGGGAACAGGTGGAGGGCAGGCAGGCTTCCCTCGTCAGTGCCGGTCAGGGGGTCGTGCTGGGAAATGCTCTCTATGATGTCGCCGTCAAAGCTCAGCTTGATGATCTTGTCGTCGTTGGCCGGGATGATTTCCACGGTGTCGCCGCGGACGCGGAAGTTGCCGCGTTCCAGGTTGGCGTCATTGCGCATGAACTGCAAGTCGGTCAGGCGGCGCAGGAACTTGTCGCGCTTGAGGCTGCTGCCGACCTTGATCTGGATGGACAGCTCCATGTAGTCGTTCGGGTTGCCCAGGCCGTAGATGCAGGACACGGACGCGACTATCAGGACGTCCTTGCGGGTCAGCAGGCTCTGGGTGGCGGCATTGCGCAGCTTGTCGATTTCCTCGTTGATCTGCGTATCCTTCTCTATATAGGTGTCCGAGCGGGGGATGTAGGCCTCCGGCTGGTAGTAGTCGTAGTAGGAGACGAAGTAATGCACGGCGTTGTCCGGGAAGAAGTCCTGGAACTCGGAGGCCAGCTGGGCGGCCAGGGTCTTGTTGTGGGAGATGACCAGCGTGGGCCGGTCTATCTTGCCGATGATGTTGGCCATGGTGAACGTCTTGCCTGACCCGGTCACGCCCAAGAGCGTCTGGTAGCGGTGGCCCTTGTCCAGGCCGGCCAGCAGCTTCTTGATGGCCGACGGCTGGTCGCCGGCCGGCTTAAAGGGTGACTGTAGCTTGAATCTCATATGTTCTCCCTGCCGCAAATTAATTCAAATTATATTGTAGCAGGCCGGCCCAGCCCGTGTATAGGGGCTTGTTTTGCCAATTACTCGGATGGGGGCCGCGGCCCGGGGGTATCCGGTTCTGTTTTTGAGTCCCATTAGGTATAATGAATCCACTATGATTGGATCACTGAAGGGCGCCGTAAGCCACCGGGCCAGCAATTACATCATCCTGGAAACCCAAGGCGTGGGTTATAAGGTTTTCACCACGCCCACGCTTCTCCTGTCCTTGAAAGTCGGGCAGGCCTTGTCTTTGGTGACAATGACATACGTCCGCGAGGACCAGCTGACCCTGTACGGGTTCGAGTCCCTGCCGGAGCTGGAATTCTTCGAGCTGCTCCTGACCGTGTCCGGCGTGGGCCCGAAGTCCGCTCTGGGCATCATGTCCCTGGCGTCCCTGGACATGATCAAGTCCGCCATCATATCCGAGGACCCGGCCGTGTTCACCAAGGTCTCCGGCATCGGGCGCAAGACCGCGGAGCGCGTCATCATCGAGTTGAAGGACAAGCTCAAGGGCTTTGCGGACAACGCGCCCGTCGCCCGCGAGCATTCAGACGCGCTGGACGCGCTGCTGGCGCTCGGCTATTCGCAGCAGGAAGCCAGGGAGGCATTAAAAGCCGTGCCTGCCCAGACGTCTGACTTGCAAGATAAGGTTAAAGTCGCACTGAAGTTTTTGAAGAAATAGTAAATCATGAAGGTAAGGGGTGGCGCGGAGCGGGGACCCCGACAGTTTGCGAATAAGCACAACTGGCGGGGTGCACAGCGACAGGGCCCCGTGAATTGCACTATGACACAAGCCGAATGGGACAAGAAAGCAATTGAGCTGGGCGGCTCCATCCTCCAGTCATGGGCCTGGGGCCAGTTCCAGGAATCCACGGGCCAGAAGGTCCTCCGTTTTGACGATGCCCACTGGATGGCGCAGGTCATCGAGCATGACCTGATGATGGGCAAGAAATACTGGTATGCGCCTCGCGGCCCGCTGGGCAACGCCCGCCAAGCCGAGGCTTACTTGCGCAGCCAGGCCGACTCGGATCATTCCGTGGTCTTCCTGCGCCTGGAACCGATGGAACCGATCGACCTGCCGGAGGCGCCCAAGGCCATCCAGCCCAAGGAGAACTGGGTCGTCGGCCTGGAGGGGAGCGAGCAGGAATTGCTGGTGGGGATGAAGCCCAAGCACCGTTATAACCTGAATCTAGCCATAAAAAAGGGGGTAACCGTTCGCCAGGCCACCAAGGACGACTTCCTGGGCGTCTGGCAGTTGTTCCTGGAGACGGCGGCCCGCGGCGACTTCCGCCTGCACAGCCAGGACTACTACTTAAAGATGTGGGAGGCTCTCGGCCAGGACCACCTGAAGGTCTTCGTGGCGGAGTTCGAGGGTCAAATGCTGTCCGCCTGCTACGTGACCATGTTCGGCCACACGGCGGTCTACCTGCACGGCGGCTCGTCCGACCGCAACAAGCACCTCATGGCGCCATACATCATGCACTGGGAGGCCATGAAGGCCGTGAAGGCCAAGGGCATCTTCAATTATGACCTGGGCGGCATCAGCACCGACCCCGCGCACACCTGGGCCGGCATTACGCGCTTCAAGGTCGGGTTTGGCGGCTTTGAGGTCCGCTACCCCGGGACCTTTGACCGCGTCCTGTCGCCGCTTTGGTATAATGCCTACAAGGGCAGCCGCAAGCTGCTGAAACTATTGCGCTGATAATCGGCTGGCGGCTCGGCAGACGAGTAAAAAACCCACCGTAAAGGATTATTTAAATAGTAGGTTTTTGCGCCCGGCGAACAGCTGGCCGCGAGTAAATTTATGCAATACAAGATAGCCGTATCAGGTTCCGCATCCGACAACTGCTCGACCGGCGCCTTCAAGAAGTCGTACCAGGTCGGCCGCGAGATCGCCAGGACCGGGAACGTCCTGGTCACCGGCGCCACCATCGGCGTGCCGGCTTGGGCCACCCGCGGCGCCAAGTCCGCCAAGGGCATCTCCATCGGCCTGTCACCGGCCATCTCCCGCGAGGCCCACATCAAGACATACCGCCTGCCGACCAAGTACATGGACCTGATCATCTACACCGGCTTCGACTACTCCGGCCGCAACATGCTCATGACCAGGTCATCGGACGGCGTCATCGTGGTCTGCGGGCGCATCGGCACTCTTAACGAGTTCACTTCCGCGTTTGAGGAGGGCCGCGTGGTCGGCGTGCTGACCGGCACCGGCGGCATATCGGAGGAGATCCGCCAGATCCTCAAGGTCTCCAAGCGGGGCCAGCGCTACATCGTATTCTCTGAAGACCCGGTGGAGCTGGTCCACATGGTCATCGCCCGCCTGAAGGAAGTCGGCAAGATCAAGCATGTCCCTAAACGCAAGGAATCCTCATAAATGCTGCTATTTTTTGATACATCTGGGGCCGAACACACGGCCATATATCTCATAGGCCCCAAGTCCATCCGTGCCCACGTCTGGGCCAGCCAGCGCACGCAGCAGGAGACCCTGCACGGCGAGCTGGCCAAGTTCCTGAAGAAGTCGCGCGTCCCGCTCTCATCGGTCTCGCGCGTCGGCGCCGTGGTCGGGCCGGGTTTCTTCAGCCGCGTCCGCACCGGCGTGGTCACGGCAAACACCCTGGCATACGCGCTGGACATTCCCGTCACCGGCTACCGCAAGGATTCGGAAGAGATTGACTTCGCCAAGGTCATGACAGCCAAGCCCGGAAAATCCCTGACCGTCTACTACGACCGCCCTCCTAACATAACCAAGCCCAAGAAAAAATAATGCGCGCCCTCCGCCCTTACATCGACGTCCTGGGTAACCGCCACTTCACGACCCTGTGGTTCACCCAAGTCTGCACCCAGCTGACTCGCTATATCCTCAGCTTCGCCATCCTGCTGCAGGCGTTTAAGCTGACAAGCTCGTCCCTGGCCGTGTCATTGATACTGGTCGCGTTCGGCCTGGCCACGGTTTTCTTCGGCGGCCTGGCCGGCATTTACGCGGATCGGCTGGACCGCCGCAAGCTTCTGATCTTCATCACCTTTGCGCAGGCCGCCGTCATCCTGGCGTACATCCCGTTTGAGAGTAACTTCGCCATGCTTGCTCTCATCACGTTCCTTTATTCCTCCTTCAACCAGTTCTACCTGCCCTCTGAGGCGCCGTCCATCCCGGACCTGGTCAAGAAGGACGACCTGCTTGTGGCCAACAGCTTCTTCTCCTTCACCGCCAACCTGTCCATGATAGTCGGGTTTGCCCTGGCCGGCCCGCTGACCATCGCGTTCGGCACGCAGGCCCCGTTCTGGTCATCGTCACTGCTCATGGTCCTGGCCGGCGTGGCGACCCTGTTCCTGCCGCCGCTCCCGCCACACGAGAGCCATCCGCACCGCCACAACTACTTACACAACTTGTGGGGGGAGTTCAAGGAAGGCCTGCAGAGCCTGATCAGCTCGAAAAGCGTCCATTTCTCCTTTGTCGCCCTGGTCTGCATCCAGGTCTATAACGGGATGATAATCACGCTGGCCCCGGCATTCGTCAGTCAGGTGCTTAAGTTGGATCTGGAGCAGGGGACAATCTTCATGATTTTACCCTTGGCCATCGGAATATTGCTTGGATCACTGCTTTTGGGCTGGGAAGGCCGATTTTTGACCAAAAAGCGCATGGTCATGGTCGGTTTTGCCGGTTGCGGTCTGATGACCCTGCTCATTGGGCTGCTGGTAACCGCCGATAATCATTGGTTATATGTGGTTTTGGCCTTTATTTTAGGCCTATTTAACACGTATATCTTTGCCCCCAGCCACTCCATGCTCCAGGCCAACACCCAGGAACGACTGCGTGGACGCATATATTCCAGTCTTTTCCTCCTATTACAGCTGGCGGCGACTCTTCCTACTGTCATTGTCGGCTATTTGGCCGACTTTACCCCAGTCCCGACCATCCTGGGTGGGCTAGGGATAAGCCTGGCCATAATTTCCGTTTTTTTGGGCCTGGCCAAGGACCCAGAAACCGTTAAAAATCCTTTATAAATCCAATATATCTCGGCCAGCCAGACTCAGCCAACAAAAAATTTGACAAACGGTTGAAGTCAAGTAGAATAGAGATGTGATTGACGACAACTTTATAAATAGTTAAGCCCACGCGGCTCTTTTTGCATATGCCAAAAAGAGGAGATTTTTATGCCCCAAAAAGGGAAAATGGCTTATTTAAGCCAAAATTTACCTGATCCGAGTTTCCACCGCGGCACCCGCAAGTACTTCACCTCCTTTAAGGAAGTGATGAGCATGCCGAACCTCATCGAGGTTCAGCTGGTGTCCTACAAATGGTTCATGGAAAAGGGTTTGAAGGAACTGTTCGGCGAGGTCACTCCCATTAAGGACTTCACAGGCAAGAACCTGGAGCTCTTTTTCGGCGAATACTTTTTAGATAAACCAAAGTACGACGAAAAAACCGCCAAGGAGAGGAACACAACTTTTGAGGCGCCTCTTTATGTTTCCGTAAGGCTGGTCAATAAGGTTACCGGCAAGACAAAGACACAAGACGTGTACCTGGGCGACTTCCCTCTTATGACTCCGCGCGGGACCTTTGTGATCAATGGCGTTGAGCGCGTGGTGGTATCGCAGCTGGTCAAGTCACCGGGCGTGTTTTTCAGTGGCGAGGTGGCGCGCGGCCGCAACTGGTACGGCGCCAAGATCATCCCGAACCGCGGAGCCTGGCTCGAACTGGAGACCGACCTCAACGGCATCATGTCAGTGAAGATCGACCGCAAGCGCAGGATCCCGGTCACCGCCCTGCTGCGCGTGTTCGGTTTTGCCTCCGATGAGGAAATCCAGGCGGCCTTTGCCGACGTGGACACCAACCCGGACATGAAGTACATCACCAACACCCTGGAGAAGGACCCATCCAAGAACGCTGACGAGGGCTTCAAGGAAGTCTACAAGCGCATCCGCCCGGGCGACCTGGCCACCGTCGACAACGCCCGCTCGTTGATTGAGGCCATGTTCTTTCACGCCGACCGCTATGACCTCTCCGAGGTCGGCCGCTATAAGCTCAATCAGCGCCTGAACATCGAGGATCGCGAGGATAAGACCCTGACCAAGCAGGACATGGTCGACATCATCAAGGAAACCATCCGCCTCAACAACACCCAGGAGCAGTGGGACGACATCGACCACCTGTCCAACCGCCGCGTCCGCGCGGTAGGTGAACTTATCCAGGGTAAGTTCCGCATCGGGCTGGCCCGCATGTCCCGCATCGCCAAGGACCGCATGTCACTGGCCGACATCGAGACCGTCACCCCGGCCCAGCTCATCCACGTCCGTCCCATAGTCGCCGTCATCCAGGAATTCTTCTCCTCCTCCCAGCTGTCCCAGTTCATGGACCAGACCAACCCGCTGGCCGAATTGGAGCACAAGCGCCGCCTGTCCGCCATGGGCCCCGGCGGACTTTCCCGCGAGCGCGCCGGCTTTGAGGTCCGCGACGTCCACCACTCCCACTACGGCCGCCTCTGCCCGATCACCACTCCGGAAGGCCCGAACATCGGTTTAGTGGCCCATTTGGCGTCTTTTGCCCGCATCAATGAGTTCGGTTTCATCGAGACACCGTACCGCAAGGTCGTCAAGGACGCTGCCGGCAAGGCCCAGCTGACCAAGGAAATCATCTACCTGGACGCGTATGAGGAGGAGCAGTTCATCATCGGCCAGGCCAACACCCCGTCCGACGACAACGGCTACTTCACCGTGGACCGCATTTCTGTCCGTAAGCACGGCGAGCCTTCAATCGCCGACACCAACGACATCCAATACATGGAAGTCTCCCACAAGCAGATCATCTCCATCACCACTTCCCTCATCCCGTTCGTCGAGCACGATGACGCCAACCGCGCGCTGATGGGCTCGAACATGCAGCGCCAGGCCGTGTCCTGCATCAAGACCGATTCGCCCATCGTGGGCACCGGCGTGGAAGGCAAGGCGGCCTATGACTCGGGCCAGGTCTCGATTTCCGAATATGACGGCACCATCGCTTCCGTGACCGGCGACAAGATCATCGTGGCTGACAAGGCCAACAAGAAGCACGAGTACGCGCTGCAGAAGTTCATCCGCTCCAACACCTCGACTTCCATCAACCAGCACCCTATCGTCGTCAAGGGCCAGGCCGTGAAGGCCGGCCAGCCGATCGCTGACGGCGCATCTATAGAGAAGGGCGAACTGGCACTGGGCCAGAACCTGCTCGTCGCCTTCATGTCATGGGGTGGCGGCAACTATGAGGACGCCATTCTCATTTCCTCCCGCGTGGTGGAAGAGGATCGCTACTCATCCATCCACATTGAGGACTTCAAGGTCGACGTCCGCGACACAAAGCTCGGCCCGGAAATCATCACGCGCGACATCCCGAACGTCGGCGATGAGAAGCTCAAGGACCTCGACGAGAACGGCGTCATCCGCATCGGCGCGCAAGTCAAGGCCGGCGACATCCTGGTCGGCAAGATCACCCCGAAGGGCGAGACCGACCTGACCGCGGAAGAGAAGTTGCTCCGCGTCATTTTCGGCGAGAAGTCGCGCGACGTCAAGGACACCTCCCTGAACCTGCCGCACGGCGAGTACGGCAAGGTCGTCAACCTCCGCGAGTTCTCCCGCGAGCAGGGCGACAAGCTCCCGTCCGGCGTCATCAGGTCCATCCAGGTTTCCGTAGCCGTGCTCCGCAAGATCCAGGTCGGCGACAAGATGGCCGGCCGCCACGGCAACAAGGGCGTCATCTCCCAGATTATCCCGGTCGAGGACATGCCGTTCATGGAAGACGGCACCCCGGTAGACATCATCCTGAACCCGTTGGGCGTGGCCTCCCGCATGAACATCGGCCAAATCCTGGAAACCCATCTGGGCCTGGCCGGCCGCAAGCTCGGCTATAAGGTGGCCTCCCCGCCGCTGGACGGCATTTCCGAGGAAATCATCAAGGAAGAGCTGGCCAAGGCCGGTTACCCGACTGACGGCAAGGTCTACATGCACGACGGCAAGTCCGGCGAGCGCATGGCGGAAAAGGTCACCGTGGGCGTCATCTACATGCTGAAGCTCCACCATTTGGTCGACGACAAGATGCACGCCCGTTCCACTGGCCCGTACTCCCTAATCACCCAGCAGCCGCTGGGCGGCAAGGCCCAGTTCGGCGGCCAGCGTTTCGGCGAAATGGAAGTCTGGGCCCTGGAAGGCTACGGCGCCGCCCATACCCTGCAGGAAATGCTGACCATCAAGTCCGACGACGTCGTAGGGCGCGCAAAAACTTATGAATCCATAGTCAAGGGCGAGGCCATCTCCAAGCCGAACGTCCCTGAATCATTCCGTGTCTTGGTCAAGGAACTGCAGTCCCTCTGCCTGAACGTCGAGCTGATAGGCGTCAAGCTGGTCGAGGACGATGATGCTGCCGGCCAAGTCCAGGAGCTGGCCACCACTGACGAGAAAATCGACATGATGGCGGATCCTCAGCCGGTTGCCGCAGTCGACGGCGACGGTGACAAGAAGAAAAAGAAGGCCAAGAAATAATCCATACCACACATATGAGCAACATGGTACAACAAACAGAGGAATTCAAGGCCGTTCGACTCAAGCTGGCGTCACCGGAAGACATCATGAACTGGTCCTACGGGGAAGTCACCAAGCCCGAGACCATCAACTACCGCACCCAGCGCCCGGAAAAGGACGGGCTGTTCGACGAGAAAATCTTCGGCCCGATCCGCGACTGGGAATGCTACTGCGGCAAGTACAAGCGCATCCGCTACAAGGGCATCGTCTGCGACAAGTGCGGCGTGGAAGTCACCAAGTCATCCGTCCGCCGCGAGCGCATGGGCCACATCAAGCTGTCCGCGCCCGTCACCCACATCTGGTTCCTGCGTGGCGTCCCGTCACGCTTAGGACTGGTCCTGGACCTATCCGTCCAGGAACTGGAGAAGGTCGTCTACTTCGCCGCCTACATCATAACTTCCGTGGACGAGGAATCCCGTTCCGGCACCATGGAGCAGATCGAGCGCGAGTATAAGTCCAAGAAGAAGGAAATCGAGTCTCGCTACGAGGCCCTGATCAACCAGGCCAAGTCTGACCATGCCAAGCTGTCCGCCGGCAAGGACAAGGACCTGGCTGGCGCCGAGCTGGACACCGAGACCTCCCGCATGCGCGAGATGGGGTCCAAGGAGCTCGAGCACCTGGAATCCATCCGCGACTTGGCCCGCTCAGAACTCAAGTCAATCAAGAAGTATCAGGTCATTTCCGAACTGGACTACCGCGACCTGTCCTTGAAGTACGGCCCGGTCTTCCAGGCGGGGATTGGCGCCCAAGCCATCCAGAACCTGGTGTCCGAGCTGGACCTGGAAAAGCTGTTCACCGCCCTGCAGGACGAGGCCAACGCCTCCGAAGGCATGGCCCAGCGCAAGATCCTCAAGCGGGTCAAGCTGGTCAAGTCCATGATCCGCTCCGGCATCCGCCCGGAATGGATGATCATCTCTAACCTGCCGGTCATCCCGCCGGACTTGCGCCCGATGGTCCAGCTGGACGGCGGCCGCTTTGCCGCATCTGACCTCAATGACCTCTACCGCCGCGTCATCAACCGCAACAACCGCCTCAAGAAGCTCCTGGAGATCGGCGCCCCGGAAGTCATCACCCGCAACGAGAAGCGCATGCTCCAGGAGGCCGTTGACGCCCTGATAGACAACTCCATCCGCCACGGCAAGGAAGTCACCGCCTCCACCGGCCAGAAGCGCAAGCTGCGCTCGTTGGCCGACATGTTGAAGGGCAAGCAGGGTCGTTTCCGCCAAAATTTACTCGGCAAGCGCGTGGACTACTCCGGCCGTTCCGTCATCGTCGGTGGTCCGACCCTGAAACTGCACCAGTGCGGCCTGCCCAAGAAGATGGCCCTGGAGCTGTTCAAGCCGTTCGTCATTTCCAAGCTCATCACCCGCGAGTTCGCGCACAACGTCCGCTCCGCCAACCGCCTCATCGAACAGGGCAAGACCGAGGTCTACGACATCCTGGAAGAGGTGACCAAGGGCCATTACGTGCTGCTCAACCGCGCCCCGACCCTGCACCGCCTCGGCTTCCAGGCCTTCCTGCCCATCTTGATCGAGGGCAAGGCCATCAAGGTCCACCCGCTGGTCTGTCCGGCCTTCAACGCCGACTTTGACGGTGACCAAATGGCCGTCCATGTCTCGCTGACCGCCGCCGCCCAGGACGAGGCCAAGAACATCATGTTATCCTCCCGCAACCTGCTCAAGCCGGCCTCCGGCGAGCCCATCATGGGCCCGAACCAGGACATGGTCCTGGGCTGCTACTGGCTGACCCGCATCCACCCGAACGAGAAGGGCGAAGGCAAGATCTTCGGCTCCCCGGAAGAGGCCATCTTGGGCTACGACTCCGGCATCATCTCGCTCAAGGCCCGCATCAAGATCCGCTTCGGCCAGGGCTGGGGCAACGTCGGCCTGGTGGAAACCTGCGTCGGCCGCGTCATCTGGAACAACATGCTCCCGGAATCCATGCGCTTCGTCAACGAGACCATGGACAAGAAGAAGATGCAGCAAGTCATCCAGATCTGCTACCGCGACTTCGGCATCGACCGCACCGCCCAGCTTCTGGACGACATCAAGGACACCGGCTTCAAGTACGTCACCAAGTCCGGCATCAGCTGGGGCATGGACGACCTGAAGGTCCCGGAAATCAAGAAGGCATTGCTGGTCCAGGCCGACAAGGACGTGCTGACCACCTTCGAGCTTTACCAGCAGGGTCTTTTGACCTCCCAGGAACGCCAGAACCGCGTCATCGAGATCTGGGCCGAAGTCCGCGACAAGGTCACGGAAGCCATCACGACCACCCTGGACGAGTACGGTACCGTCTACCAGATGGTCAACTCCGGCGCCCGCGGTTCCGTCTCCCAGGTCGCGCAGATGGCCGGCATGAAGGGCCTGGTCACCAACCCGGCCGGTGCCGTCATCGAGCTGCCCGTCCGCGACGCCTTTAAGGAAGGCCTGAACATCCTTGAGTATTTCATCTCCACCCACGGCGCCCGCAAGGGCATGACCGACACGGCTCTCAGGACTGCCGACGCCGGCTACCTGACCCGCCGCCTGGTCGACGTCTCACAGGACCTGGTCATCAACCACGAGGACTGCGGCGCCACCCAGGGCCGCATCATCACCCGCGTCTCATCTGAGGCGCTGGGCCGCCCGCTGGCCCGCCGCATCTTCGGCCGCGTGCTGGCTGTCACGGTCAAGGGCGCTGACGGCAACGTCGTCGCCACCGCCGGTGACATCATCGACGACAGGCTGTCCGAGAAGATCGACAAGTCCGGCGCCTCAGAGGTCGAGGTCCGCACCATCCTGCGCTGCACCCTGAACCGCGGCGTCTGCATAAAGTGCTACGGCTATGACCTGGGCTTCAACAAGATGGTCGAAATGGGCGCGGCAGTCGGAATCGTGGCCGCCCAGGCCATCGGCGAGCCGGGCACCCAGCTGACCATGCGTACCTTCCACACCGGCGGCGTGGCCGGACTCGACATCACGCAGGGCCTGCCCCGCGTGGAAGAGCTGCTGGAAGCCCGCGAACCGAAAGGCCAGGCCTACCTGTCCGAGATTAACGGCGTGGTCGCTTCCGTCAAGCAGTCATCCAAGGAGTCGGTCATCCGCGTCGAGGCGCAGGACATCTCCAAGGACACTTATAAGCTCGATTCCAACAAGCTCGAGATCAAGGACGGTGAGACCGTCAACGCCGGCGACCCGATGTTCGTCAACGGCAACGGCGAGACTGTCAAGGCGACCAACGCCGGCATCGTCAAGGTCGAGAACAACAAGCTGGTCGTCATCCGCGAAGAGGAGAACTTCAAGGAATACACGGCCCCGGCCGGATTGAGCGTCATCGTCAAGGAAGGCGACCTGGTCACCCCGGGCCAGTCCTTGACCGAAGGCAACCTCAACCTGTCCCAGGTCTTCGCCCTTCGCGGCATCGAGGCCTGCCAGGACTACATCATCAAGGACGTCCAGGAGATCTACTCCTCCCAGGGGCAGAACGTCAACGAGAAGCACATCGAGATCATCGTCCGCCAGATGTTCTCCAAGATCCGCATCACGGAAGCGGGGGACACCGAGCTGATCAACGGCGACTTGATAGACAAGTCGCGCCTGGCCCTGGAAAACCAGCGCGTGGCCGAGACCAACGGCAAGCCGGCCCAGTTCGAGCAGCTGCTCATGGGCATCACCAAGTCTTCGCTGAACACCGAATCGTTCCTGGCCGCGGCCTCCTTCCAGGAGACCACCCGCGTGCTGATCGATGCCGCCATCAACTCCAAGACCGACTACCTGCGCGGCTTGAAGGAGAACGTCATCATCGGCAAGCTCATCCCGGCCGGTACCGGTTACCGCTCCGATGCGCTGGCAGAGAAGGAAGCGGCCGAAACCGCTGACATGCTGGCAGCATAAGCCCAGGCAAATAAAAACACCCCGCTCAATGCGGGGTGTTTTTATTCTCGGCATGGTACCGAGGAAGCCACTCGTCAATACGGGTATTTTACCAGGAATGCTTTGTTAGTCAAGTTTCCTGCTTGGACCCGCGGGGAGTCGAACCCCGGAGAAGCCATTGACGAGTGGCTCCCGGTGACCACACCCGGGCCCAAGGGATGGTTCTAACATAGAAAAATCGGCTTACAATGACGGGACTGTGGAGAAATATAAAAACCCGGACACATAGTGCGTGTCCGGGGGTGCCGGCGGCTTGGCCGCCAGGCGGGCGAAGTTCACGATTGTCGGGTGAGTTGTGGCCGGCGTAGGTAGCCGGTGCCGTACTAGTTGATAGCGGCTAACACGACAAGGAACACAATGTTGGACGGCAAACCCATTCCGTACTTCCACTGCGTCGGAGAGTAGACGGCGGCTGCTGCCAGATACAACCAATGCACCCATGCAGGTTTCATGAGAACCCCTTCAGGCACAAGGACGAGGTAGTGGAACGCCACTGTGAGTGATGCGCAGATTGGGATGGATTGCCAGAGGTCCCATTTCAACGCGCCGGTGACCCATATGGTAATTACGGTAACTACGATGAGCGTCAGCCGAACCCAGCGAAACTCATGAATCATGCCATCATCTCCTGACGGTATTGATTTCGGCCTGCTAGATGCCGATCATCCGGACCGACGCGCTTTCCAGGCCGACACGCGGCCTTCGCTCGATGCGGAAGGTTGCTGTCGCCGTTGGCTTGTCGCCAGGGCCCGTGCTGCCGTAACGCTCGATGATGATCAGCGACCAGTCGGTGAAATTACCGCGATAGCTGATTGGGTAGTCGCCCATGCGGCACCAGGTGTGGTATTTTCCGGCGTGGTCGACGTCGCCGCCTCCTCCTAGCTCACGTCTTCGCAGACGGGCTGCGGCCGGAACGCCTTCTTTAGGCGCCGGATCCTCTCCGCGCACTGGTCGCAGCTGGCCGCGTGCTCGATGGCCACGTAGAACATGTGCTGCGGCTGGTCGGGCCCCTTAGACGGAGCCGGGACGTGCGAGTTGTTCAAGCCACTTTTCACGTATTCAGAGGCTTGGTTGAGGGTCAGGCACTTGGTGTCGGGATTGAAAATCCTGACCGGAGTGAACGGGGTAACAGGCATGTGCCTCCAAACGGTGTTCGGACCAACCCTGCGGGAATGCAAGGAAGTTCCTCCGTAGCCGCATGGCATCGAACACGGAGCAAATCCCTTATAAATCCTTGTAAAACGTACATTCACAAAAATAGGCACTAGGTCAGCATAATAGCACATTTAAGCTTTTTTGTCAACAGGCCGGCACGGATCAGCATAGTCAATTGGCCGGCCAAGTTACCTCTGGTATACTTCATTCGTATTAACAAGGAGAAATATGGACGCTACACAACAACCAGAAAAACCGATAAAATACACGAATTACGCCGTCTTAGCGCTGGTCGTGGTTTTGGCCGTGGCAGCCCTCATGCTCCTGCCCAAGAAGGAGGAGGCTCCGGACGTGGCAATCACCACTTTTGAGGAATGTGCGGATGCCGGTTACCCGATCATGCAATCGTTCCCCCAGAGGTGCTCTGTCCCTGGTGGCGCCACTTTCACCGAGGAAACCGTTGAGAGCCCGGAAGTCGTGGTGGCCACTCCCAGCTGGGGCGGCACCGTCACCAGCCCGCTTACGGTCAGCGGCAAGGCCAAGGGCAGCTGGTTCTTTGAGGCCAACCTGCCCATTACCCTGAAGGACAGCGCGGGCAATGTTCTGGCCCAGAAGGGTGCCCAGGCCATCGGCGACTGGATGACCACCTCATACGTCGAGTTCACGGTCACCCTGGAGTTCGCGGCACCTGCTACCGACCTGGGCGTCCTCCTCATCGAGAAGGACAACCCGTCCGGTATGCCTGAGAATGGCGCGTCATATGCCATCCCGGTCCGGTTCCGCTAGGCTGACAAATCAAAACACCCCGCATCTTGCGGGGTGTTTTTTTTACTTGGCGCTGGCCACGGGCCAAGGCTCGATCATCAGCATCTGGCGGTGGTCGAGCTGCCAGACCGCTTCCGTGACGAACGGGGTGAACGGGTGCAGGACCTTCAGCAGTATGTCCATGACGATGAGCAGCATCTTCTGCGTGGACTGCCGCGTGGCGTCCTCCATCATCCGGACCTTTGACTGCTCGATTATCTCGTCGGCAAAGCGGTGCCAGAAGAAATGATACAGGTTCTCCGCGGCGTGCGCGAAGTCGTACTTCTCCAGCAGGGAAGTGACGTCCGCGGCCATCTTCATGGCCTCATCCACTATTTTCTGGTCGTCCTCGGAGACGGTCACAGAATCCGGCTTGGTCAGGTCATGGGTGTTCTGCATGACGAAGCGCGAGGCGTTCCAGATCTTGTTGGCGAAGTTGCGGTAGCCCCGGACCTTGTCGTCTGACAGGGCCATGTCCACGCCCGGCAGCACGCCGACCAGCTGGGACATGCGCAACGCGTCCACGCCGTACTTGGCGGTCAGGTCCAGCGGGTTGATGATGTTGCCCAGGGACTTGCTCATCTTCTTCTTGTTCTCGTCACGGACCATGCCGTGCATGTAGACGGTCTGGAAGGGGATGTCGCCGATGAAGTAGCCGGACATAAGGACCATGCGGATGACCCAGAAGAACAGGATGTCCTTGCCGGTTTCAAGCACGTCCGTGGGGTGGAAGGTCTTCAGGTCCTCGGTCTGGTCGGGCCAGCCGAGCGTGGAAAAAGTCCACATTCCTGAGGAAAACCAGGTATCCAGGGTGTCCGGGTCCTGTTCCCAACCGCTGCCTTCCGGCGGGCTGACGTCACAGTGGACCTGGCCGTCCTTGTACCAGACGGGGATGCGGTGGCCGTACCACAGCTGGCGGCTGATGCACCAGTCGCGCAGGTTGGCCACCCAGTTGTTCAGGTAGATCTTCTTCTGCTCGTCCGGGATGATCTTGACCTGGTCGGTCTCGACCACCAGCTTGAGGATCTGCTTGAGGGTGGTCGGGGAGTTGGCATCTACGCCCTTGATCCATGACTCCTTCAGCTTGAACTCCTTGTTCATGTCCACCCACCACTGCTTCTTGACCTGCGGCTCGATGGTGCCGCCGCCGCGCGAGTTGGTGGCCACGCGGTGGGCATATGAGGCGTCCATCTTCTCCACCAGGCCCTTGGCGCTGAGCCTCTCCACTATTACGGGCCGGGCCTTCCTGATGTGCTGGCCGGCCAGGTCGCCGGCGATGGGCAGGAGCAGGCCCTTGTCGTTGATGATCTGCTCGAACGGCAGCTTGTGGCGCTGGGCGATGTCGTAGTCCGCCGCGTCATGCCACGGCGTGATGGTCATGGCGCCGGTGCCGAAATCCATGTCTATGCTGTCGTCCTTGATGACCGTGGCCTTGATGGGGCCGTTGATCCATTCCACGTCCAGCTCCTGGCCGTGGGTGAAGTACTTGTAGCGCTCGTCGGCGGGGTGGACGACCACGAACTTGTCCCCGAACTTGGTTTCCGGGCGGGCGGTGGCGATGGTGAACGGGCCATACTTTAAATAATACAGGTGGGTGACCTCGTCCTTCCACTCGATTTCCTCGTCGGACACGGTGGTCTGCAGCTTGGGGTCCCAGTTGACTATCCGGTCGCCCTGGTAGATGATGCCGTCATCGAACATGCGCTTGAAGCCGGTGCGGACGGCCAAGGACCGCTTGTCGTCCAGGGTGTAGGCCTCGCGTGACCAGTCAGCGGACGCGCCCAGTGCCTTCATCTGGCCGATGACCGTGTCATGGCTGGCTTGCGCGAACTTCTCCACCCGCTTGAGGAACTCCTCGCGGCCCAGGTCGTGCTTGGTCTTTTCCTCCTCCTTGTAGAGCATAGCCTCGACCTTGGCCTGGGTGGCGATGGCGGCGTGGTCCGTGCCCGGTAGCCATAATGTCTTGCGGCCGCGCATGCGCTCGAAGCGGACCATCAGGTCCTGCAGGGTCAGGCCGAGGGCATGGCCGACGTGCAGGGTGCCGGTGACGTTGGGCGGGGGCATGATGATGGTATAGGGCTTGCCCTTGAGGTTGTCCGGGTTGAAATAGCCGGACAGCTCCCAGAGCTTGTAAATGTCGGCTTCCTTGGACTGGTCGTATGACTTGGGTATGTCTTGCATGGATGCTTGTGTGGTTAAGTAACAAAAAAACACCAAAAACAGGTGTTCAAGATCCCCGACTGGTCGGGGAGGTACCATCTTGATTTTTCGGCCAGATGTGCTAGATTGGGTAGGCCGAAGCCTTGATTCTGCAAGTTACGGCTTGCTTCCGGCGGGTTTTAGCAGCCATCGGCTGTTCTTCCCGCAGCTGTCCCCGGAAATTCCGGGGCGGCAAGTGACGCTCGCCAGCGCTTTTCAGGATTGCGAACACGGTCAGTATACTCGGTTTTATAAGGCCGGTCAAAGGGGGAACTATGGGCGAAAACGTTCGACCTGTGGCCAAGACCTTCGCCGAATTGCGGAGGGTCGTGGCAGGGTACATGAGGGAATGCGACCTGGAATTGCAGAATCTCGCGATGCTTCAGATCAACGGCGTGGAGGACGCCCAGGTCAAGGTAGTGCAGGACCTGCAGCTGGAGCTCTCTCTTGTGCGGCGGAGCTCGGAGACGGAACGTGAGACGCTGCTGGAATTGCAACGGCTTGATTCCCTGACCGGGCTGTACCAGGGCGGGGTGTTCTCCGCCGAGATCCTCCCGGCATTCGGGCGCGAAGCGGCTCGGGAAAAGCGTCATATGGACCTGCGCCGCTCAGAATGGGCCGGCATATGGTCCGTGGACTGTGACGGGTTCAAGGTCCTCAACGATGAGCTGGGCCACCCGGTGGGCGACAAGGTCCTTCAGGCGACTGCCGGGATCCTGACGTCGGCGCTGCGGAAGAACGAGGCCAAGCTGGCGCGCTGGGGCGACGAGTTTGGGGTGCTTCAGGCGGCCATGCCAGGGTACGAGGACATCTTCAATTCTGTCCTCCGTGTCCGCCAGGAGCACTTGGATTATGATTGGGACTCGATCGACCCCAAGATCATCAGGCTGATGAGGCCGCGCCTGTCGATTGGCGTGGTCATGCTCCGCATGGAGGGCCTGCGCCAATGGCGTCAGGCAAGCAAGCCTTCTGACGGTACCCTGCAAGAGGTGGTGGGTGGGTTCATGGCCGCAGCCTTCAAGCGGGCCGACGATCTCATGTACCTCCACAAGGACGAGCAGGGCGGTTCCGTGGGCGTGATAACCGGCCCGGCATGGGTGGAAGCCGGCGAGTTCCATGAAGGCAAGCTGCGCAAGTTTGAGCCCGAAGGTGGGAGGGCAATGCACTTGTCACAGGTCAAGGTTAGTTGATACGTCACAACGGCGTATCTTTTTTTATTCAAAAACCCCCTGGCCTAGTCCAGGGGGAGGTTGGGTTCGGCGCGGAACTTGGCCGTGAACCTGGACTTTTTTGACTTTATGTGGTAGTGGGCGGCCAGTCCGATCATGGCGGCGTTGTCCGTGCAGTAGGCGGCCGGCGGGATGGAGCACTGGACCAGGCGGAGGTTGGCCAGGCGGATGAATCCCTCGCGCAAGGACTTGTTGGCGGCCACGCCGCCGCCGAGCATGATGGTCTTGGGCTTGTGGATGATGATTGCGGCTTCCGTCTTGGCCAGCAGGACGTCAATTATGGCGGCCTGGGTGGAGGCGGCCAGGTCCCTCTTGTCTTGGGGGGTGAGGCGGCCCATTTTCTGGACCTGGTACAGGACGGCCGTCTTCAGGCCGGAGAAGCTGAACATGAGGTCATTGGACTTGGCCATGGGGCGGGGGAAGGGGAAGGCCGCCGGGTTGCCATTCTCGGCTAGCTTGCTGATCATGGGGCCGCCCGGGTAGCCCAAGCCCAAGAGCTTGGCTGTCTTGTCAAAGGCCTCGCCAGCCGCGTCATCCATGGTCTCGCCCAGGATCCTGTACCGGCCGTGGCCCCTCATGAGGACGAGCATGGTGTGACCGCCGGAAACCACCAGGATGAGCGCGGGAAACTCAACCACCGGCTCAATGAAGTTGGCATAGATGTGCGCTTCCATGTGGTTGACCGGCAGGAGCGGCTTGCCCAATGCCAGGGCCAGGCTCTTGGCCGCGTCAATTCCCACGTGCAGGGAGGTGGCCAGGCCCGGGCCCTTGGTCACGGCAATGACGTCGAGGTCAGCGAGTTTGGTGTTGGCCTTCTTCAGGGCCAATTCGATGGTCGGGATTATGGCTGGGACGTGCTCGCGCGCCGCGACTTCCGGGACCACTCCGCCGTACTCGTTGTGCTTGGCCGCCTGGGACGCGATGACGTTGGACGCCACCTGTCCGTCACGGATGACGGCCGCCGCCGTCTCGTCACAGCTTGTTTCAATGGCTAAAATGACCGGAATTTTCTTGCGCATATGCAAGGATTATATCTCAACCGGGGCATTGGCGCAAAAGCCCGGGAATAAGAAAAGCGCCCGCATGGGGCGCCTTTGACTTGCTACTCGTTCTCTCGGCGGATTTCCGTGCGGGCTTCAAGTTCGCCGACCGGGCGGCTGATGAAGAAAACCCGGACGATGGCCCAGGCCAGCAGCCAGTAGACGGCCATGGCGATGAGCGTGTTCCAGTCGAAGACGCTGCCTTCCAGCCTGGCGTTCTTGACGATATTGACGAATGGCGCCACGAACGGCCGCGACAGCGAGTATATGAAGTCCGTGAACCCGGCCGCCGGGTTGGCCGCGATGAGTCGGAGCAGGAACCTCAAGCCCAAAATGGCCTCAATGACTCCGGCCACGTACCAAACCGCCTGGGTGCCGCGGTACAGCGGCTTGGTGCTGCCTTGGGTGTAAATGTCTGCCATATCTTCTCCTTGGTTAATGACCTATCCTTATATTGCTCCCGTCTTGGGGCAACGGCAACTGGACGAATGACCAAGACCCGCAAACCCTTGACAGGCGGTCGATTCAGGTGTATTATGCCTAGCTTTAGAAGGCAGCCGTAACCATATGCCTATGGCAAAGATAATCCTGCTCTCGCTCCTGCTGATGGTGGTCTACCAGTTCGACGACCTGGCCCGCGCCGCGCATTTCGCGGTCACGCGCCTGCGACGCGGCAAGTACAGGCAACTGGTCCTGGACTCGGACCACTACGTAGGGACTGTCCTGGCAATCGCCGGCATGCCCATGGCCCTGAACTTCCTGCTGGTCTCGGAGCGGCCGCTGGGGGACAAGCTGCTCATCATGGCCGGGCTGTTCCTGCTGGCCGCCGCCTTGACGTTCATCCTGGGCACGGTCCTGCCGCGGCTCAGGCATGCCCGTCATTATGAAGGCGTCAGCGCCTTCGTCACCACCACCTATGCCATAGCCGGCATGCTCCAGCCCATGTTCCGCACGGTGCAATGGCACGGCGGCCGCGCCCAAGGGGAGCTGGGCAAGCTGGCCTTCCTGCTCAGCCTGCCGGCGCTGCTCGGCTTCGGGTTCAAGTGGTTCTTCGGCCAATACGACTACCAGGACGAGTTCGTTAAGTATATGGACGTGCTGATCGTCGTCATGGTCGGCGGCATGTTCATCCACCTGGTCATCAGCCCGGCCCGCCGCTACCTGGGCTCCCGGCACATGGGCATGATGGGCCTGATGCGCGTGGTCGCCGGACTAGGCATATCGCTCCTGCTGTTCATGTAGGCATTCGCGCCGCCGGCAAGATCAACGACAAAAAACCGTCCTTTACGGGCGGCTTTTTATTTTTCCATTCGCGGGTCAAAAATGGACGGCTTCAGCGGCACGGCATTCAGGAACTGCGAGATCTTCAGGCCGCCGTAGATGGAGTGCAGCAGGCCGACGCCGTTGCAGCCCAGGTTGTAGTGGAGGACCGGGTTGACCGGGTCCGGGCCGATGACGCGCACGCCGGACGGCGTGTATCCCATGAGCCCATGCCACTTGAACTTGTAGTCGATTTTCCTGCCCTTGCTGTGCTTGTAGGTCTCGTGGAGGAATCGGTCGATTTGCCCCTGGGCCTCCACCGGGTACTCGTGGTCCACGTGGTAGCCGTTGGTGTCATCCATGAGCGCTTCCGGACCGCCCACGCAGACCAGGTTGTGGTGCTGGTTATCCTCCATCTCGAACGGGCGGCGCGTCAGGTAAAAATAAGGCTCGGAGCTGAAGGCGTCGGTGCCGGCCTGGCGGGCGGGGAGGTAGCTGATGGCTGTGGACGGCTTGTCCATCTCCTCCAGGTAGCCGGCCATGTACCCCACGGACCCCCGGACCACCTGGTGGAACCTGGCGTTGACCTGCTTGCCGGCCTTGTTGAGGATGGTGATCCTTTCGAACCCGTTGGTGCACAGGACGACCTTCTTGGCCGTGATGACGTGCTTGTCGGAGGACAGGACGGCGTGGTCCTTGTCCAGGATCAGCTGGTTGACCGGCGTGTGCTCGGCCAGGGTGAAGCGGGACGGGTACTTGGCAATGAGGTAGCCCAGCAGTTCCTCGCAGAACAGGGCGCTGTTCATGACGCCCTTACGGCCGGGGAGCGCCGCGATGTACCTGGCGTCATCGGTTTCCAGCAAGGACAGGATGTCCTTGTGCGGCATGTAGGCGAACAGCGAGTTGAAGCGCTTGGGGATGCCCTTGGCTTCTGGCGCCTCTTCGGCCACCATGATGAGTTGCGGGCTGAGCTTGGCTTTCAGGCGGAACTGATTGTTCTTGATGTGAACCAGGACTTCATCTATGTCCCGGCCGGCGGCATAGCCGGTGAACTGGTGGATAGGGGTGCGCAGTTGGGTCTCCTGGAAGATGTCATCCAGCAGGCCCCAGGCCGATTCCACCGCTAGCTGCCCGGCCGCGGCCATGTCCAGGCCGAACTCCTTGACCAATTCAGAGAACGGACGCTCAAAGTAGCTGACCAGCTGTCCGGCATTGTGCCCGGTGGCGCCATGGGCGACCTTGCCGGCCTCGACCACCACGACGTTCTGGTCAGTGTGCTTGAGCGCATAGTAGGCGGTGGCCACGCCGGCGATGCCGCCGCCGATGATGGCCAAATCAGACTCCAAGTCGTACTGGAGATGAGAAACCGGCCTGATGCGCCGGAGTTGGTAGAGCCACGGGGAATTGTTGACCGACGAGCTTTCTTCGTTTTGTGTCATTTCTGGGTTGTATTTGCTTGCCCATTCATTATACCAAATTTCGGTCCTGCCACCCATCTGGAAACTAAAAAACCCCACATCAGGGGTGTGGGGTTTCCCGGCGGGCCGGGCTTCGGCTGGCCCGCGACCACGGCGACGTTCAATTTGGGGTTGAGGTTGTCGCGGAAGTAATGCGTCCCGGCCCTGTCGAACTTGAGCAGGTAGGCCTCTTCTGGCCTGTTCGAATGAGCCTGAGCTTGTCCGACCTCGGCCATTTCTTGACCTCGGCCTCGCGCCTCAGCGCGCTGCCGATATTCCGGAAGCGCACGGAATAGGCAATCTTGCCGCCGCCGCGTGACCGGACGTATGTCGACCCCTTGCCGGAATTGTGCAAGGCCTCGCGGCGGACCAGGTCAGTGGTGATGCCGGAATACAAAGTGCCGTCCTTGCAGCGGAGGATGTAGAAGTGATAGGTCTTGTTGCCGGGCTTGGCTTTCATGGCTGAATTTTATCTTAGGTCTATCTGATTGTCTAAGTTTTATGTCTTGAATGGGGCGAGTATCCTGGCAGGGTGCATGGCAGGACGCCGTTAGAGTTGACAAAATTGAATGAGTGTGATTTAATCACGGTAACCGGTTAGCCATGACGGCTGAGGCGGAGCACGCATTCGTACAGGAGGACGGTCATGAGTAACGTCAAGGCGACCCAGGTCAGCGGGCAGAAGCCGCGGCCGAAGGTCGAGCTCAAGGTGAAGAAGGTCATCGTCACCAAGAGCGGTATCAACGCCGGCATCACCGGCGGCGGGTACCAGTGCTGCTAGGCTCGTAGTCGGGTGGAGGGGGCGGTTGTCGCTCCCTCCATTCGTTCCTTGTGGGTGAGGCTATGGATTCCCAGGGTTACGTCGCTCTTGCCAAGAACGCTATTTTTAAGTCGCGTTACGGCAAATGGTACCTGATTGATACGGCCAAGAGGGAAAGGACTCGCCTGCTGGCCGAAGGGGGTACCGAGAATGTGTTGCTGGAGCTGTTCCGCGGACAGAGCCTGCAGGAAGTGGCCGGCCAGTTTGACCTTCCGGTTGGCGACCTGGAATCGTTTATCGCCGAGCTAATGGGGGAAGGGGTCGTCGAGTACCGGGAAACCAGGAGCGATTCAACGGCGAAGTGCTTCGATGTCGACCCGCCGCTGGACAGCCTGAATGCGCTCATCACCAATGTCTGTAACCTGCGTTGCACCCACTGCTACGTCGAAAGTGGCTTGCCCATGAGGGGTGAGCTGACAGGGGACGAGTGGATCGGGGTGCTGATGGAAGCCAGGCAGTTGGGCGTGTTCGAAATCAACATCTCAGGAGGGGAGGCGACTCTCCATCCTGAATTCGAAAAAATCGCCGAACACATCGGGTCAGTTCCGACGTTCAATGCCAACCTGAACACCAACGCGGTTTTTCTGAGGCCTGGGATCGAGGCGTTGATCGCTAGATGCTTCAAGACCGTCCAGGTCAGCCTGGACGATGCGGAAGCCCAGAAGCACGACGCTTTCAGGGGCAAGGCCGGCAGCTTTGCTTCCTCACTGGCCAACATCGCCAGGTTGCGGGCAGCCGGCATCGAAACCAACGTCGGCTTCACCTTGACTCGCGGCAATCTCCATTCGCTCGACGCGGTGGTATCGCTTTGCGAGAATATCGGGATTTCCGTCCTGAACATCGGCTTCGTGGCCGATCAAGGTCGAGCCGCCTCAAACGGCCTGGTCCAGATCGTCACTCGCGAATCCTTGCGGGATGACGAGTACATCACCGAGATGTATGAAAAGCTCCAGGCAATCAGCAGGCGGGAGAGTCCGACGAAAATCCTTCTTCCTTTCCGGGTGGGGGATGGCAATCGCCGCACCACGGACAAGGTCTACATCTGTGACGGGGACAACACACAGATACTGTACGCCATGCCCGACGGCAGCCTGATGCCGTGCGACAAGCTCCCCATCGGCCAATTCGCCTACGGAAACGTCCGTCAGGGAGGATTGATCGGCACCTGGGTCTCCTCCCGCATGAAGGAATTCAAGCTGATGAGGCCAACCCAGCTTGCCAAGTGCGGCGGGTGCCCGCACCTGACCGTATGCGGCGGTGCATGCGTCGCTCGCGCCTACCAGGCAGGAGGCACGCTCGACTCGCCTGACTGGATGTCATGCGTGATAGCCCAGAAGTTTGCCGGGCAATAGGTCGAGGGTCAAGAACCAGATTCTTGACCCTTTTTTTATCGCCCGGTTCTGTTATAATCCGTCTATGAAACAAACTTGGTGGAAAGAGGTGTTCGACAAGAATTACATATCCGCATTCTCTGATTTTTATGGCCCTGCCCGGACCAAGGGCGAGGTTGGTTTTGTAATCAAGGCTCTCGGCTTACGGAAGGGGGACAGCGTCCTCGACTTGGCTTGTGGCTTCGGAAGACATTCATTGGAACTGGACAGGCGTGGGATGTCCGTCACCGGGGTTGACGCTTCTCCCGACCTCATTAGGCATGCCAAGTCGCTGGCCAAGAAGGCCTCTTCCCGCGCCCGGTTCGAGCTGGGTGACATGAGGACATACGATGCCCGGGAGACGTTTGATAATGTGGTAATCCTGGGAAACTCGTTCGGTTATTTTAAGTCGGCCGACAACGAGAAGGTGTTGGCCAAGGCAAGGGCCGCGCTAAAGCCCGGCGGCAAGGTCCTGATTGACCTGCCGAATTCGCTTGGGCTAATTGGCGACGATCGGGCTTCGACCCGGTTCGATACTCCTACGGGCTACGTGCTGACGGAGAATTTGGGATACAACGGCGCCACGTCAACACTGGCCATTAAATGGACGATTGAAGTCAACCGAGTGAAGGCTGTTCATCGCGGCAGGATCATGTTGTACCGGAAACAGGAGATTGAATCCTTGTTGAGGAAGCATGGCTTGCGGCCCATCATGAGTCATGGCTCCTTTGCCGGTGACAGATATTCGCTCCACTCACCCCGCCTGATAGTCACGGCCAAGAAAGTCAAATAAAAAACAGCCCGTATTACTGGGCTGTTTTTTTGCCTTGGCTAGGAGGCGATTGGCGCACCTTCCTGGTAGTTGAACAAGTTGCAATCGATGTTGGCGATCGCGTCCCAGGTGTGGCCGCGCTCCAGGTACGGGGCGGCGTTGGTGAAGGCAAGCTTCTTGCCTTTCTCTATCATGTATACGGTGCTGGACACTGTGCATTTGAGCACGGCACCTTCCGGATGTCCGTCATCCTCGTCGATGCCTAGGTCCTCGCCCAGTTCGGCCAAGTCGGAGTCAGAAATCTGCTTGACGGAGCCGAAGCTGAAACCCAGTCGGCGGAAGGCCTTTTCTGAGTTGAATCCCTTGCGCTTGCCATCCTCGGTCACGAACCAGACGGTCTTGTCGGTTCCCTTGACCAGGGTGCCGCCGGCCGGAAGGGCCGGTTTTTGCGAGATTAGTGCGATGTCTAGGCTAACAAGCTCGATGATGTTCTGGAACTTGTGGCCGCGGGCGTGGAATACCGCTGCGCCGCGGAAAGGCTTCAGGCGGCAGCCAGCTGCCAGGTAGACGGTCTGCTGACCCGCTGCGCGATAGAGTCGGCCGTTGATGATGCCTCCGACGCAGGTGCGGCCGAAGCCATCCTCGTCGCACTCGTCTCCATCTTCATCGCTTTCGTCGCTATCAGAATCCTCATCGGAGTCGTCGGAAGCGGCGGCAGGAATAGGGTACTCGTCGCATCCGTCATCGCTGGAGGAAGGACTGAAGGATCCGGTGATATCCTCGCTGCCTTGGGCATCGTCGCCGTTCATGTCCTCGATTACGCTGCCGTCCACGGTGACTTCGTCACCCACGGCTACGGTCGGGAGGGACACTCCGCCGGACAGGACGATGGTCAGTACGGTCCCGGCGCTGTTCCAGGTGGCGGAGCCGATTTGGCCGTCGCCAGCCAGCCAGGAGTGGCCGTTATCCAGGCCCAGGACGTCGTCAATGTTGTCCTCGTCGATGACCGGCTTGTCGGTGGCCTCGTCGAAGGTCAGCACGACCTTGTCGCCGGCTTCCTTGCCGGCGGTGCTGCCGGTCTTGTTGACCGCTACCGCGCTATCCAGGTCCGGGCCGGTCGTGTCTCCGTCGTTCTGGACAGTGGCGCAGATCGCGGCAGTGGTCACCGCGTTGGTCTGGGGGGAGTCGGAAGAGGTTTCTATGCCGTCGGTGTTCAGTGTGACGGTCATGCAGTCGCCGCCGCCCCAGGTGGAGTCGGTCTCGATGACCACAAAGAACTTGTCACCGTCCAGGTCGTTGTTCTGGTCCACGGGCACGTCAGTGGTCGAGTCTATGTTGACGGTGCTGGTGGAGCCGGCCTCGTCATCTCCGGTATCGAACAAGCCATCGCCGTCATCGCGGTAGACGGATACTCCGTCCAGGTCGGATGAGGAGATGTCGTCGCTGTTAACCGTGACCGTGACTGAATCCAGGGTCTCGCTGTTGGACCCGGTCATCGCGAACTCGAAAACTGCCAGCTCGTCGTCCGCGGCCATGGTTTCGGCCGATATGACCAGCGAGTCGGGGGTGTCGTCGACCGTGACGGCCGCTTGGGCGGTCAGGGCAAACGCCAAAACCCCGATAAACACAAGATATTTGCGCATTTATTGTGGTTAATGCTGATTACTAATCCTAAATTGACCTTACTATTGTATTATATCGATAATAAACTGTCTGTGTTACATTTTCCCTGCCTTTATTGTGCGCAAGCAAAAATTTCCACAAGTCGGGCATAAATCAAGAGCCTTTCGGTGGTTTACTATTCGTTGTCCAGGCTGGTCCAGAGATAGAGGCTGGCCGCGCTGCGGTATGGCTTCCAATTCTCCGCGATTCTCATGATCCGCCCAGGGGTGGGCGACTTCAGTTTGTACAGCCGGGTGACCGCATTGCGCAAGCCGCCGTCGCCCAGGGAGAAGACGTCCGGCCGGCCCAGGTAGAACATCAGGAACATCTCGGCGGTCCATCGGCCCACGCCCTTGTGCGCGGTCAATGATTCAATCACCGCCTCGTCTTCCATTGATTGGATCTTTTTAAGGTCCAAGGCCTTGGATGCCGATGCCTCGGCCAGGCCAATGATGTACCGGACCTTGCTGCCGGACAGTCCGGCGGCGCGCAGGTCTTCAGAAGATGCCTTCAGGATGTGCTTGTGGCTGTATTTCTTGGACCCCAGGACCTTTATGAAGCGTTCCCGGATGGCGGCTGCGGCCTTGGTGGACAGTTGCTGGCTGATTATGGAGCCGACCAAGCCGCGAAAATGGTCGGGGCGGACCTGGTAGCGGGTGACGTCCAGGCTCCTTGCCAAGCCAGCCATGACGGGGTCGGATTTCATCAGGTGCCTCTTGGCTTGCGGTGTGATCATGGGATGAATATAACAAAAAACACTACTTTGCAATAGCCTAATTTGTTGCCAAGCCGGTTCGGGTTCCTTTGGACCCCGGCAGTTTGTTAAGCCTTGGATAGTTTTCGACCATTTTATGCCCAGCCCGGTTACGCAAGCAATAGTCACATGTTACCAACTCGTATGTACAAAATGTCCATAAACGGGTACAAAACAACCCGTTATTATGGGGGATTTCATATATCACGTAATCAATCGGCGTATTAGTATTAATGCATGGGAGAGTGCGGCTTAAGCCTATCTCCTTCGGCACTTGGGCCGGATGGCCCGTAAACAAGTAACCTCTGGCTATGCCAGGGAAAGGGAAGTATGGCAACAATCATAAACAACCCTGACACATCGAGCGATGGCGGCGGCATGGGGGCAGTGTTGGGGGTCTTGCTCCTGGTTGTGCTGGTCGTGTTACTGCTTGTGTTCGGCTTGCCGGCACTTCGCGGTAATTCCGGAAACAACACAGGCGCTGGGGTGAACGTACCCGACAAGGTACAGGTCGACATCAATGACAATACCGGAAATTAGCAATCAACTATAAAAATATGGGTATAATCCTATGGATCGTGTTCGGGGCATTGGCTGGTTGGATAGCTTCCATCATCATGAAGACTGATGCCGAACAGGGCGCGTTCATGAATATCATGGTCGGGATCGTGGGCGCCTTGGTGGGCGGGTTCCTCATGAACAGCTTGGGACAGACCGGCGTGACCGGGTTTAACGTCTACAGCCTGCTGGTGGCCGTGATCGGTGCCATCGTGCTGTTGGGCATCGTCAAGATGGCCCGCCGCGCCTAGTAGCCACTCGCCTGAATTTTCTCCTGAATTAAATACCGCCCTACGGCGGTATTTAAATTTCGTGGCGTCGGCCTATTGCCTGTGGCTGGAGTAGATGAGGCTGGCGATCCTGACCAGGTTGGTGGTGACCAGTCCGGCCAGCAGCCAGTAGTCCAGCGTATGCGTGAAGACCTGGACCAGCACCCCGGCGGAAAGCACCGCCGTGCCGGCCATCAGCGCCAGCCGGTTTGAGGTATACCGGTGCTGCATGTCCCGTTCGTCCGCGGCCTTGCCTTCACCGACCAGCGAAATGGCGACGACGAACATTCCCAAGAGGACCGAAACCGAGATCATTTGCGGCATGCTCATCGAGTCGGCGTCACCCTGGGTCAGGAACCCGGTGATGAGGCCGATCAGGACCATCAGGGCCAGGTAGCATGCGATTATTCTCATGATTGATTTATGCTGAAAAGTTTTTTGATCGGCATGCCAAAAAACGCTATCTTGCGGCAGAGCCTGTGGTGACAGGATGGAAAACCTTCCTGCTTATGGCAAGGGATACTTATCAGAAATATACGGAGGGACAATCCCGACTCTTATGTATTCTGCTTGGGTTTCCGGGGGGACAGTGTTGAACCCGCGAATTACGCCCCTGCATTTAACTGACCCGCATCGGCATTTCATTTCCCAGCCGTCCAGACCGCGTATGCCTTCCTCGTCCATGGTAGTCGAGTAGTCCCAAGTGATTTCTTCGCCGGCATGAATGTTCCTGACCGCTTTGCAGTAAATGTGTTCGCCTTCAAAAAACAATCCGCAATTGGGATCGCAAGAATGGTTGATCAGGTCATCAATCCCCCCAGAAGGCCCAAGGTAAGCCAAAGGCCCTACTTGAGTAAATAGGTCTGCTGAGGATTGGTAAGGATGAGGCATCTCATATACTGAAAAGAGTCGTCCAGTCCATTCAGAAATCATTCCGCCTTTTGGAACGCTCTCGGAAGTAAACACACCTTTGCCTTTAACTGTTTGCGCGACAATTAGTTTAGACATTTGAATGTTTGATCAGTGGAAAGATAACAAGAACAATATCTTACGATTGCGCCCTTTGTGGTAGGGCCAGTTCGGGATATGATGTAAAACTTACAAGGCTGTGGTTAGCCGAATTTATATAATACCCTCGAAAACTTCAGAGTAATTGTACTCAGGATAAAGTTTGGTTTTCCCTTGCAGAATATCATCGCAGGAAACCCATTCAGCCTCAAATTCGTAGGTTGATTCCTGAACTTTAATAATTTTATGCTTATAAATATCTTTACGCGAAAGGTCGCCCTTAAACAAAAAAGTTATTTGATGTCCGGCTTGGCCACGGTACGTAAATATATTTTCTATCACGTCAACCTTGGTTAAGTTAACTATTTCGGAGTCCAGCTCTTCCATTATCTCTCTCCGAACGGCTTGTTCGCCAGTCTCACCAAACTCCACTGTTCCGCCAATTATCCTATAAAAGGTTTCATTAGCCACGTCGTCAAAACCCCTAGCGGCCAAAACTTTTCCGTTATGAAAAATCAGGCACATAGCCTTCGCTCTAATCTGGCCTTCAGGCAATACTTCATTGATAGGCTTATGCATAATGGTTTAATGGTAACAAAAAACACTATCTTACGATAGCGATTATTAGTAGTTGGCTAGGAATCAGATGTCTTAATGTCTAAGTCATTCATCTTTTTCTTTCCAAAAATGAGGATTGCCTAGGTTGTTAAGGGTGAAAAGGAAATTCCTTACGGCATAACGCCTTGCATGTATGTTGTAATCCGACCCAGGCTTGAATGTATACACAGCTTGTCCTAAGAAATACCCCAGACCTATAGGGCTGCCTCCGCTGTGGACCCAGTTTAGCCAGATCGAAATAGCCGCAAGCTAATCCTTTGCTGAGCCAGAGTCCTTGACGGTTAGCATCCTTTTGGTGATGCTTATGGCCTGAATGAAATCTTCACCGAGATCAACCCCTACGCTTTCCGAGTCTTCAATCTGTGCTAAGTCAAAATCTGCTTCAGAAAAAATGAAGTCAACGATGCCATCTGCCTTATCCTCCGTACGTTTGCTGATTTTGTCGTGGCCATGCCTTATTAGGCCATGCTCCATCATGAGGTGCGATTCCGCTAAGTCAAACACGGCCAAGGCACGCTTATTTGGAAATTTCTCCTGCAACTCTCGAACATCTCTCTCCGAATTTTCCTTTAGGTCAGCCAGCCATTTGACTGCACTAAAGGTCAGCTTTAGGCTATCCAAGTAGCCGATTCTTTCTTATACAAAACTTCCGGGTGATAGGATCTTATTCGCCTTGGCTTCAATTCTTTGGCTGATACTTTTCTTAGGCAGTTCCCCAACAGGCAGTTTTTGTGCGACTTGCATTTCCCGTTCACGGCTCATTTCTGCCTACTCATCCGTGAGCATCGATTCTGCCCTGGTTATTTCATTCTCGCTGACTTGGTATTTTTCTGTCATAGTCACTAATTTAGTATCTACAGAAAGTAAAAACATAATATCAAAAAACACTATCCTAAGATAGCGTCTTTTGTTGGTAGTCTTAGCGAACCAGAGCTGCAGCTATCTGATAGCATAAATCGAGCAATGGCAGGCACTTATTCCGTCATTTGTAGGTATATTCTAGGAATATGCTATCGTTAGCGACATTACAGACAAGGTGATTACAGCTCACCTAAAGAGGCCGTGGGAGCATCCCCTGCCGGGGAGGTTGTTTAGAGTTGATGTGTGAGTAGTGAGTTAATCAAAACAAGACAGGTGGAAAACTTATCTGGCTTTGGTAAGGGAGGTTTATGCGCCTAGTTATCAGGCTTTTATTTGTGAGGGTGCTCTTCGTTGGTGTCGTGAGTATCAGTATTGATGTTTGTATCGATATGGTTTTCTTGAACGTTTAATTTGTCGATACCATGATGACCTAATGGCTTTTTAATAATTTCATTTGAAGTAACGAATAGCCCAATCCCTAAGAGGGTTGCCATGATCATACTGGACACAATTAGCTTGACCCATTGTTGCGAAGCGAGCTGAATATTCTGTTTAAAAATAAAAGCGAATAATCCTATGATTAACCCGATCGGTATGAGAAACATTGAATATTGTGGGGTGTCGACAAAATGCTGTATCCCTCCACTAGCCATGCCTACTCCTATAGAAAGAACTAAAGAATACACTAAAAAGGGAATAATCCCTTCGGCTATCAAATTCTTTTTGTTAAAAATTACTTCTTGTATGTATGATCCTGTAACGAAAAGTAAAATACCGACCACAACTAAAGAAATATCCCATACATTAACCCCTTCGCCTAAATGCACGGCGCCACCAGAAATAAATCCCACTCCAAAAAATAGTAATATGAAAATAATAAAAGGAATTATTGCTTTTTGCATAATACTATTATGCAAGTATTTTTCTTGATTTTCCATACATCAAATTTTATCAATTATGGGAGCTTTTGTCCATACGCCTCTCTATAAAATATAGGTAATCTGACGGTTTTTCTTTGTCAAACAAAAACACGACCATTTCTGGTCGCGTATTTGTCAGCTGGCACTATCCCGTTTTTTGACCCATCCGGGTCACTCGATACTGCGAGCTGATGGTAGGGCATCTCGGAACAGCTGGAAAACTTATCTGGCTTTGGTAAGGGAGCTATATTTATGTCTTACGCACGTGGTTACCTAAAGGGGTTGAAAACTGTTTTTTATTTCAAGTTACTTATGATTTCTTCAACTATGGTATTTACGGGTTTGGTCGCGTCAATAAGTATGGCTCCACGATTTTTGGAATATTCTCCGGTCAACTGATTTTCCTTAAGTTGAAAAGCCAATTCCTCTGGCTTCTTTCCATAATCATTATTAGTTCTATGCAGTAATCTTCGTTTAAGAGTTTCATCATCCAGATGTAAAGTAAAAATTTTGGCAAAATGATGTAAGAAATCTGGTTTGTTCATAGCCCCTCCGCAAATAAAAAGATCATGTTCACCAGCTTCTTTTATTAGAGCATCAAACCTGTTTTTATCCCAATGCCAATTATAAGAAGAATGATCATCGGTGGGTAGGCCTGTAAGGGGATTAATCCAGTCAGCAAGTACTTCGTCGGCTTCTATTGCTTTATATCCTCGTTTGTTTAGCTCATCGCAGATCGTAGTTTTACCTGCACCTGAAACACCGTCAATTAAATATATATTCATAAGTTATTAAAACCTAAATTAATTAGAATTAGAATTTTAGCCAGCACTAAAGAATGAAAACTAATCTGTTTTAATTATACGCTTTATAAAAAATAAGTGCCTCAGACCAAAATTATGGAAAACTAATCATTGATCAATAAAACCAAACTAAAAACCCCATTCAGGGAATGAGGTTGTTAGTGGTAGTGTATCCGCGTCTAGAACTGACCAGATAGGGGATTTCCAAGGGGTTTCAGATCATTTCCGTATGGTCGCTATGATGCATCAGAGTCTAGGGCAAAAATTGATACAAATGAGACACTTTGAGTCTGGGTAGTTTTAATGGTAATTAGAAATTAAAATTTCCTTGCGATGCAATCCAGGTTTCTTGCATTTTTTTCAGCGAGGGTAATAATGTCTTGCGTGCTTCGGGGTTATTCCAAATCTTTACTGCCTCTAGCAATGATTCCTCATCATTGCTATAAGTCCATAGAGAAACAGAACAAGCTTGAATAGCATTTACTGCTTCTTTATTGCCATTTTCATGATGGAATTCAGCAACCATATTAGAAGCTTGCTCTATGATATCTTTAGGGAATGGTAAAAGTGATTCAGGAATCTTGGTAAAAAATATAGACATATTTATCCTACTACAGTATTCTACATATTTACCCCAGATTAGAACAATTTTATCGGCTTCTTGAATGGTCATTTTGGTAACTTAATATTTATATAGAGAATGCAGGACCCTTCCGAGTCTCTCGATACTGCGAACTGTTGGTAGCCCCACGGGGAATCGAACCCCGATTACGTGGATGAAAACCACGCGTCCTAACCGTTAGACGATAGGGCCAAATTTGCAGTTTAACCTAAGCATTCTACAGCATTCCTGGCATTCTTTCAAGTCTTGACCGACCGGCCCAATTCCGCTATTTTAACCCCTATACAGACCAAAGGGGGAACATGGTACATATTGTCTTGGTCATGCACGGAACGTACGACATCGTAACCGGGGAGCTCACTCCGCAAGGCGTCAACGGCATCGGCGAGCTAGCTGTCGTGCTTCGTGACATCGCCAGGGCGAATGAAAAAGACGCCCAAGTCTTCACTTCGTCGGCGCTGCCCGCCCGTGGCTCCGCGGACATCATCAGCGAGTACCTTGACGTGCCCAGTCAATGCATGCGCGAACTAGACGAATCCACCGACCGTTCGGAAGTCGGGCAGCGCATGTGGCGGTTGGCTGACGCGTACCACAACCACAGGCTCCCGGCGCGCGTGATGATCCTGGTTACGCAGGCCCCGCAAATTGCCGATTTCATGAAGTTTTACTTCGGTGAAGGCTCCGAGCAGTTCAGGCTCATGCATATCCCTGACTGCGCCGAAGCTATGGACATCGAGTACGTGACGTCCAAGGTCCGCGTCCTCAACAGCCGCGCTTAACCCAAGCGCGGCTTTTTTATTGGCTTATTCATTGGGCGTTCGTACAGTTTACCGGGCATTGCTGAGTATATAGGATAAGGACGTAAATTAATCCGGCCTTGGCCTACTGCCAGGCAGGAACTAGGGAGCAAACAAATGGGAGCTTTCAGCGACTTGGATGGGAAGATAGACAGGGGCGCGGAGAAGGTCAAAGACGGTGCCGAGAGGACCAAGGAAAAATTCCAGGACTGGGGCGAGGACGACTAGACCGAGCAAAATAAAGACCGCCAGCGTGGCGGTCTTTTCATTTGCGGTTTTAGCTAGCCGGCCGGAGTATCGGGCCGACCGGGACCAGGAGGTCCGCGGCGTTGGCCGGGACGATGTCCTGGAAGCGGCTGCCCCAGGACAGGAAGACCTCGGCGCTCGGGAACGGGTACCTCATGTCAGTGCCCATGAAATAGACCGTGCCGTCGTGCAGGACCAGCGTGCCGCGGGTGTGGCGGGTGTCGCCGTTGCTGACCGGGTCGCCGACCGGGATGTCGGTGGCGTCATCGCGGACGATGTTCGACCAATTCATGCCCAGGCTGGTGAACACCTCGCCGGAAGTGAACGGGCGGCGCCTGCAGTTCTCTATGACGTAGACGGTGGTGCCGCCGGACATGATCAGGCTGCCGTCCTTAAGGCGGCAGGTGGCTGAGGCGACCTGGCCGACGTTGACCGTCACTGACTTGGTCAGGGTGCCCAGGGAGTTGGTGGCTGTCAGGCGGTAAGTGGTGGTCTGGCTGGGGGTGACGCGCATGGTCGCTTTCCTGCTGACCTTGCCGATGCCGTTGTCCAGGGAGACGGTGGTCGCGTTAGCCGTGGTCCAGGACAGGCGCACGCTTCCGCCGGGCGCTATGGCTTCCGGGGAAGCCGTGATGCTGGCGGTAACCGGGCGCGTGCTTGATCCGCCGCTCCCTCCACCACCTCCGCCGCCCCCGCCGCCGCTTGAGGCGGCGTTGGTCGTGGCTTGGGCCAGGGCGCTTTCCGTGGAAACGTTGCCGGCCGCGTCATAGGCGCGAACGGTGTAGCCGTACATGGTGCCGGCAGACAGGCCGGTGTCAGTAAAGGACAGGCCGGATTGCTCTCTGGTCAGGGTGCCGGCGCGGTACAGGCGGTAGCCGGTCACTCCGACGTTGTCCGTGGACGCGGTCCAGGACAAGCTGATGGACGAGCTGGATGCGGCAGCCGCAGACAGGGCCGAGACAGAGGGAGCCTGGGTGTCCGGGCTGGCTTGGGTCCGGGCGGTGATGGCGTTGCTTTCCGCGGATACGTTGCCGGCCGCGTCATAGGCGCGAACGGTGAAGGAATAGCCGGTGTCCGGGGTCAGGCCGGTGTTGGAGTAGGTCCGATTGGCCTGGTCCACGGCCAGGATCGGGCCGCGGTACAGGCGGTAGCCGGTCACTCCGACGTTGTCCGTGGATGCGGTCCAGGACAGGTCGATGCGGGTGGATGAGATGACGGTGGTCGTCAGGGTCGGGGCAGAGGGAACCTGGCCGTCGGTGGCCTGGCTGGTGGTCGCGCTGACCTGGGCGGATTGGGAGGAGACGTTCGGCACGGCATCCACTGCCGCCACGCGGAAGTTGTACATGGTGCCCGCGGTCAGGCCGGTATCCGTGAATGGGCTGGCGGACGGGGTGCCCACCTGGGTTCCGTTGCGGAACACGCGATATCCTGAGACGCTGACGTTGTCGGTTGAGGCCGTCCAGTTTACCCGGATGCTGGTCTGGGACAGCGTGGTGGCGGACACGCCGGAGGGGACCGTGGGTGCCTGGGTGTCAGGCGCCTGGTTGGTCGTGCCGCTGACCTGGGCGGATTGGGCCGAGGCGTTGCCGGCCGCATCGATGGCCGCCACGCGGTAGCTGTACGTGGTGCTGGGCTGCAGGTTGTTGTCGGTAAAGGGGCTGGCAGCCGGGGTGCCGAGCAGGGCGCCATTGCGGTAGACTCGGTAGCCGGTCACGCCGACGTTGTCCGTGGATGCGGTCCAGTTGACCCGGATTTCCGTAGTAGACAGGGCCGTGGTCGCGACGCCCGCAGGGACGGTCGGGGCGGTGGTGTCCGCAGCTGCGCCTGTGCGCAAGGTGATGGCGTTACTGGCCGGGGAGAGATTGCCAGCGGCGTCATATGCGCGAACGGCGAAAATATAGTCGGTGTTCGGAGTCAGTCCGGTGTTGTTGAAAGTCCGGGCGACCTGGTCTGCGACCTGGGTGGCACCGCGGTAGAGACGGTAGCCGGCCACGCCGACGCTGTCAGTGGATTGCGTCCATGACAGGTTGACCTGCGAGGAGGAAATCACCGTGCCGCTCAGGGTCGGGACGGTCGGGGCAGTGGTGTCCAGATCGACCACGTCAGCGATCGGGCTGGATGAGACGATGAGCTCGTCGTACCAGGTGGTGGCCGGGACATGTGAGGCGGTGTCCAGCTTGCCGGTGTTGTCCGGGCCCAGGGTGATCTTGTTGAAGCCGGAGCCGATGTCGTTCGGGTTCTCCGGGATGGCGGCGGTGACGTTATAGATCATCTCCAGCGGCTGGTTCTCGCGGGCGGCCCAGACCTGGATGGTGCTGGTCTCAGCGCCCCATTGGGTCAGGGTCACGCGGAAGGCGAAAGTCATCCACTCATTGGCGGCGTAGGTGACGGGGGTGCCGTCGACCGGGGCCTGGTCGTAGACGATGCCGTTCTGGAACAGGGTCGGGCGGTTCTCGTAGCCGCGGTTGTACAGGCCGATCTCGATTGGGTCGCCGTAGTAACCGAACTGGGAGGTCAGGATGACCTGCTTCCAGCCGTTGCCGCCCATGGCGTTGCTCAGCATCTCGGGGGAGAAGCGCTGGCGGAACTGGGCATAAAAAGTATCGCCTTCCATGAAGCCGGTGCCGGCCTCGTCAAAGACGCGCTCGTAGGCACCGGACGAGTTGGCGCCGGTCAGGGACGGGATGGTGAAGCGCATGGCGCTGGTGCCGGAAGCGGCGGCAGTGGTGCTGCGGGTGCCCAGGATCTGACCGAGGTCATTGCCGGAGACGTAGTTGTCGACGTCAGCGGCGGACTCGAATCCGGAGCACAGGACCACTCCCGCGCCGGTGCAGCGGGTGTTAAAGGGGACCGCGGCTGCGGTGCCGCTCAAGACCACGCCGACCGCGACGAAAAACCCGAGCACCGCGGCGGTGCCGCGCCTGGCTCCGGAAACTTTGGGTTTTTGTGTGACTTTTTGCGCGGTCACAATCATGGCTCGGTTCATAAAAATCGTTTTAATGGCTTGGCGTATAGCCTGAAGGAACGTGAAATAATACACCAAACGCCGGCAAAAGTCAAGGGCTTTGTAGGGGCTAGTGAAAACACCTTAAACTCTTTTACATGCCAGGCTTATTTTACCCCGCAAAAGGGTTGACTTTGGGGTCTTTTCCTGGTATTATGGCGAGTCGATTTTCGACGCCCGGACCGTCCGGTTAGTTAGTTTCATGCACAAGGGGGACAGATGAACAAGACAGCAGTGCTCCTGTTGGCCGCGGCATTGGCCGGGGCAGCGGAAGCCGAAGCGCAGCAAGGCGCCAGATACGAGCGATGGAACGGTGCGACCGTCAATTCGCCGCAGGACCTGGCCAACAATCCAGGCCTGCTGGGAAACCCGAGCGTGACCCAGACCCTCGTCAACTTCGATGCGCCGGTCAACGTCGCGGGCACGTTCGTCGGCCGCATCACCGCCCAGTTCACGGCTCCGGAAACGGGGCTCTACGTGTTCTGGGTGGCGTCCAACGGCCATTCGATGGCCTGGTGGTCGACCACGCAAAGCTTTGTCGGGCGGGCGCCGATGGCGCGCATGACCCGAATTACGGTGCCCACCAGAAACCAGTGGACCCGCAACTGCGAGCAGAAATCCGGCATCGAGACGCCGGTGACCTGCCCAGACGGCGTGGTCAACCCGACAGTCAACCTGACCGCCGGGCAGACCATCTACCTCATGGTGGTCTACAAGGACACGGTCGCTGAGGTCGGGACTAACGTCAATCACGCATCCCTCAAGTGGATGCTGCCGTCCGGCCTGCAAGAGGGCCCGATTCCAGGTTCGCGCATCCAGGTGCCTTCCGCCCCACAGCCGCCGACCAACAATGGCCGCGTCGGCCTGAGTTGGGACCCGGAAAACACTTCCGGCAACACCACCGGGTACCGCATCCTGTATGGTTCGTCATCCGGCAGCTGGACGCTGTCCCGTGACGTGGGCAGCAGCACCTCGACGTCCATCAGCACTCTCGTCACCGGCTCGCGAATCTACTTCGTGGTGGTGGCGCACAACTCGAGCGGCCAGAATGGGCCGCCTTCCAACGAGGTCTCGTGCGTGCCGGTCGCCAACGCCTCGTGCACCAGCGCGCAGGCGTCCGCCTCCTTCACGTACGCCGCCTCATCGTCCTCCTCTGCGCCCCTGCCACCACCGCCACCCAACTCAGGCGAGGTGGAAATCACCGGCGAAGGGTCAGCGAGGGAGGCATTGCAGCCCGGCAGCGACCTGCCTGACGCCCCGCGTTTCCTGACCGTCGACCCCACCGTGGACGGCAAGGACACTTGGATGATGGACATGTCGCGCTGGATCCGGGTGTTTGCGGTCTCGTGGACCGCGCCGGAAAACCAGCCTGAACGTGTGGTGCAGAAAGACTGGGTCACGTGGCCTGATCCCGACATAGGATTGCCAGGGCCCATGGTTCCGGCATTCGAGATACCTTTCGCCAAGGAAGGGGACAGGTTCGTAACCAAGAGCCTGTACGTCCCGGGAGAGGGCGATCGGTTCGCCGTCATCCGGGACCCAGACTGGCGGACTCACAACGCCGCGCTGCTGGTGACGTTCCAGCTGCAGGTCGCCATGGCTACCGAACTCAAGGTCACGCAGACCGGCATGGTCGTGCAGCTGGAAGGCGGGGAGGGTTTCGCGCTCTACCTCAAGGGCATGGACGGCAACTGGTCCAGCAAGCACCTGGGGCCGGATGACCCGTTCGCGCTGTTCCTTCCTGGTGCGGTCCCGTGGCTTGCCGTGCAAGCCGAGCCGCCCAAGCAGTAATTGCCATCCCCGCGTTCAACTTTCGTCGCCTGACCAGCAATTGGTCAGGCGCTTTTTTATGCTTAAAAGCCCGCCGGCTGGCGGGCTTATGTGACACTGGCTATTCGACCAGCTTGGAGTTGATCAGGTCCACGGCCTTGATCTTGATCATGCGGTTGCGCAGGTGGCGGCCGTATTCCGGCTTGTTGACCTCTGTCGCGTTCTGCGGCTGGTTGGAGTAGAACTTCTTCTGCTTGTCCCATTCCTCATCGACTTCCTTCTGGCTGACCTCCAGCTTTTCCTGCTCGGCTATCTGGTCAACCACCAGCGATGTCTTCAGGCGGTCCACGGCCTTGGGCTCGAACTCCTTTTCCAGGTCTTCCTTCTTCTTGCCCACGCTGCCCAAATAGGTCTGCATGTTCATGCCCTGGTGGGACAGGTCATGCTCGAACTCGTGGAGCAGGCGGTGGACCTCGTCATGGACCATCTTGGGCGGCAGTTCGCCTACGGCAGCGGCACCCACGACCTTCTTGACGGCCTCGATCTCCGCGCGCTGGCGTTCCTTGCCGTCCTTCTCCTTGCGGATGTTCTCGGTCAGCTTGGCTTCCAGCTCGGCCTTGTCGGCCAGGCCGACGCGCTTGGCCATCTCGTCGTCAATGCCCGGCTCGGTACGGGACAGGACCTGCTTTACGCTTATCTTGAAGTCGGCTTCCTTGCCGGCCAGCTCGGGGTTGTAGTCCTTGGGGAAGTTCAGCCTGAAATCCGCGGTGTCGCCGGCCTTCATGCCGACTACCTTGTCCTCGAAGCCGGGGATCATCTTTCCTTCGCCCACTATGACGCCGTAATCCTTGGCGCTGCCGCCTTCAATCGGCACGCCGTTGACCAGGACGTCGAAGTCGACGATGGCGCGGTCGCCCATCTGGGCCGGGCGCTCGGCCAGATCTTCCTTGACCATCATCTTGGCCAGGTCCTTGGTGGCGGCCGCTATCTCATCCTTGGTGATCTCAGCGGTCTGGACCTTGATCTTGTCGGCCGGCCATTCGCCGAGCTTCACTTCCGGGTAGACGTCCATCTTGACCGTGAAGTCGATGGACTTGAGGGGGATGACCTGGTCCAGGGCCAGATCCGGCTCGCCGTACGGATAGACCTCCTCCTGCTGCATGGCCTTGATGAGGGCGGAGTTAATCATGTCATCCATGGCGTCCTGGAAGATTCGGTCCTCGCCGACCTCGCGCCTGACCATGTCATAGGGCGCCTTGCCCGGGCGGAAGCCGGAGATGTTGAGGTGCTGGGAGATGTGCTTGGCGGATTCCTGAAGGTGCGGCTGGATGTCTGACTCGTCCATGCTGACCTTGATTTCCACCTGGTAAGCGGAGAGGTTTTTCTTGGTGATCTTCATGTGTGGGGTTAGTTAAAGCCTGCATATTGTAACGGAATGTGGCTGTTTTGTGAAGGCCCCCTGCCCAGGCTATAATAAGCCTTATGAACGTCTCAGACTTCGATTTTGACCTCCCAGAGGGCCTCATAGCCCAGGAGGCCCTGCCGGACCGGACAGCCTCCAGGCTGCTCGTTTTGAGCCGCCAGACGGGCCTGGTCCAACATTCCCATGTCAGGGACCTGGCGTCTTTCCTCAAACCCGGCGACCTGCTGGTCATGAACAACAGCCGGGTCCTGCCGGCCCGCCTTTTGGGCCAGGTCATGGCCGGGGCCAACCGGGGCATCAGCGCCGAGTGCTTCCTGCTCAAGCGGCTGACGCCCAACACTTGGGAATCGCTCATCAAGCCCGGCAAGAAGATCGAGCCGGGCGACGTCATCTCCTGCCAGCGCGACGGCCGGATGCTGGCCGCGACCGTGAAGAGGAAGCTGCCGGGCGGCAAGGTCGTGCTCGAGATTCCCGGTGATGCCGACAAGCTCCTGGAGGACATCGGCCACATGCCGCTGCCACCTTACATCAAGCGGCCGGACACCCTTGAGGACAAGTCCCGCTACCAGACCGTCTACGCCAAGCCTGCCGGGTCAGTGGCCGCGCCCACCGCCGGCCTGCACTTCACGCCGGGGCTCCTGGCCGGGCTGCAGTCTGCCGGAATCGAGACGGCGGAAATAACCTTGCATGTCGGGTACGGCACCTTCAAGCCCGTGCGCGCGGACGTGGTGGAGGAGCATGTGGTTGAGCCCGAGGTTTATGAGATTCCTGCCGATGCGGCAGAAAAAATCAACAAGGCCAAGGCCGAAGGCCGCCGCGTCATCGCAGTCGGCACGACAACCACCCGCGCATTGGAGAATTCCGCCCGCGTCAGCGGCGGGCGAGTGGCGTCCGGCGCGGCCACCGCCGACATTTTCATGTATCCGGGCTACGAGTTCCAGGTCATCACCGGCCTGATGACCAATTTTCACCTGCCCAAGTCGTCCCTGCTCATGCTCGTCTCGGCCCTGGCCGGCCGCGAGCGACTCTTGGCCGCCTATTCCGCGGCCATCAGCCAGCAGTACCGTTTTTACAGCTATGGCGACGCCATGCTGGTCGTTTGATGTGCAATGTCACAATGGCTTGGTTTTTCAGTTAGGCTAGAATGGGATTAACTCAATTAACCCCAAACTAATGGCGAACCGTGACGTGCTTGAGGAGTCGGAGATGATCCAGAACTCACTGGAATGGCTGAATGACCACGGCCATCCGAGTTTTTCCCACCTGCAAAAATTGGCGGGAGAGGGGACGATCGAATCCCGTGACCAGCTGGAGGAGCTGGCGGATGGCTATAACATCCAGTATGACAGCACCACCGGCGTGGGAGAGCTGGTCAACCGGATCCGGCTGTACATGAACCTGGGCGGCGACTTCGCCTGACCCGAAAAAGTTTTCAACAGTCCCTGTTTGACTAGACAATAAGCCTCATGGATAATGAGGTCTTATTTTTAATTGCCCAGAAAACATGACTCGCTTGAAAACATCGCTATTTGCCCTTTTGGTTTTATTCTCCGCGGCCATCGGCGCCCTGGCCGCAATGCCCCAGGCCCACCAGGCCTTGGGCATGCCCATTTACTACGAGAACACGCTTGATGATTACCAGGTCCGGGTCCCGGCCGGTTTTGAGATAGATTCCACGGTGCCGGAGCTCGTCTCCATGCGCCAGGACGGCTCCTGGCTGCGGATAAATTCCGGCTGCTTCGATTCCGGCGTCGAGGGCTTGATGAAAACCAGCCTGGCCCTGGAGCTCAACGGCAGGCTGACCACCAAGGAAGAATACTATTCCGATTCAGTCCTGAGGTTGAGGAGGTTTATCCTGACTAACCGGGGCAAGTGTTACGCCCTGGAACTTTACTCTGATACGACTGCGGGCTGGGAGGTCCTGGAGGAAGCTGTGAAAGGGTTCAGGTTCATGGGTTCGGTTGAAGATAAAGGGGGATCGTATGCGTTTTTGGGTTGCGATGTTTGCCTGCCTCTGTTCGTGTCCGGCTTGGGCTGGCCAGCCTTACGGGATTAGGCTGGACCCGGGCGGCGTCTCGGCGATTTATCCGGTGTTCGACAGCGCCGGCTGGCTGCTGACGCAGCCTGATGCCGGCCGGATGATGCAGGTGCCTGACCCCGGTCGGTTCACGCACTGGGAGGACGAGTACTACGCGCAGGACTGGGCGCGCGGTTGCGGCCAGACGGCCGGGCTGCGCCTGTATGCCGGCATCTCCGGGCAGGTCATCCTGGCCGGGAGCCGGGGGCCATATGGCTTGAGCGTGATCATTTACGATGCAGAGAGCCGGTTCGCGCTCAAGTACAGCCACCTAAGCGAAGTCGCCGTGAGGAACGGCGAGTTTTTGCTGGCGGGCAAGTCCTATGTGGGACGGGTCGGGAGGACCGGCAATGTCACGGGCGGCTGTGCCCAGGATCCCGGCGCGCATTTGCACCTGGCCCTGTTCAAGAACGTCGTAAACCCGGCGGCGCGGCCGATCACGGCCACGTCAGCCGGGATCAATCAGGGGCCAACCGCGTTTGCCGCGCCCTTTGGTTACGCGACGTCGGTGTCCTTGGGCAGGTCGTCATCCGACACGACGGTCTATGCCATGTTCTACGGCACGCGGGTGCCGGTCACGGCCGCCGGCTTTGAGAGCCACGGCTGGGACTTTGACCGGAGCCGCCGGGTCTTTGACCCGCTGGCTGGCCGCGTTTACCCGGCCGGGCAAATCAATGCCGTGCCGCGCGCCAATTACTTGTGGCCGTGGCGGGACGGCAGCCTTCTGAGGTCGAGCAACGGCAGCTTGGTGTACCAGTTCGAGGACGGGCAGAAGTTCGGGCTGTCTGGGGCAACCTTCCAGTGTCGGCGGTTGCGGTTCGGGGAAGTCAGGGAGGTTCCGCCGTCCGAGCGGGACATGTATGGGCCGTTGGACGACGTGGAGAGCCGAGGTTGCGAGACCAAGGCCCGCCGCGCCGTGTCTGACATGGTCGCTTATGCCGCGGGCAAGGGCCTTGGACCGCCAGACTTGGCCACTTACCAGGACTACCCCAACTGGAGCCGGGGCTGGGAGCTGCGGTGGATGCGCTTCCGGCTGCCGTCCGGCGGCAGCGCGGACGTCTACCGAAAGGATTCGATTGCTGACCCCACCGAACGCTACCTGGGCCACGTCAGGCCGGGGGAGGGGCAGCCGACCCAATGGGAACGCATGCGTTGAAATGATCTGAAATGAAAAGACAGGGCCGCAAGGCCCTGTCGACTTTTTCCTTTGTTTCTAATTTACGGTTTCGCGCGCGTTTAAAGCTAAGGTTGGGCGTCCGTGTCGGCAGGCTCAAAAAGCCCCTGGATGGCCCTGATGACCACGATCATTAGGCTGAGTATCATGTTTACCAGACCGGCACGGATTTCGTCCCACATGCCACGCATTCTAGCCTAAAATGGGCCCTTGGTCAATCGTCAGGGCGGCTCTTGCAATTCATCCCCCATGCTTCTAAACTAGAGGTACTGAAATTCACCTGAGACATGGGAAACAACATCAAGCCAGTCACTAACCCTGAGGAAGCGGCCGCCCAGTTCGCCGGCGAACAGTACATGGACTGGGTCATGGGCTACATCGACCAGCAGGCCAGATCCTGGCCGTCGCTGCAGGCCATCGCGCATTCCGCCGCCCGCCCGGAAAAGGTCCGCAAGTTCATGGTGCAGCGTTATTTGGCCGTCGAGGCCCTGGCCGGCGGCAAGGACGGGGACCCTGGCTTCCTGGGTTTTGCCGTGGCCAACCTTTCTGAGGCTTCCGACCCCGGCGCGGAAAGCGCACTGGAGATAATGGAGGCTAAGCGGATGGAGATCAGCGGTCCGGAAGGCCAGGCTTCAGGTCCGCTCAAGACCCAGTGGTCCAAGCTCCTGCACGGTTTGGGCGCCTCGGTTGAGGAACTGGCCCGCGCCGAAGCCAAGGAACCGACTCGCAATTACGTCTCCGAGCTTTCCGACGCCTACTCCAACGGCGAATGGCAGTCGGCCATGGCCGCGTTCGTGGCGCAGGAGCGGCTGGTCCCGGAAGAGTGCGCCGCCATGTCGTCGCTGCTCAAATCCAACACCGAACTGTCCGCCGCGGACATGGAAGTCATGTCCTGGCACCCCAAGCAAGCCGCGCACCGCGCCATGGACGCCTCTCGCGTGCTGGAGCAGGTGGCCGTGGACCAGGAAGGCAAGGACCTGGTCTTCCAGGGCATCCGCCGCCAGCTGGACGCCACTCATGACTTTTACGACGGCCTGGTCAAGTATCTCCAGGATAGTTAGCCTCCTTATTGGCAAGGAGCGGCACGGCTGACTGAGGGGTGTCGCGCAGGCCGCGCCGAGCGGCCGAGCGTTAAGCAGCTCAACTCCCCAGATGAAAATAACTGAGCTAGGCAGGAGACTGCGGCCCTGAAGTCAGAATGCCGTGAGTTGCCAATAAAAAAAGACCTGAGATAGCCTCAGGTCTTTTAGTTTGTCTTGTCTCTTTGGTTCCAGCCGGCGCCTTCCACCTGGCCGGGTTGGATTTCTCCGCCGCCGTCACCTTCCACCTGGCCGGGTTGGATTTCTCCGCCGCCGTCACCTTCGACCCTGGCCCGCATTCGGAACTTCCTGATTTCTGTGATGCGGTCCTCATAGCGCTTTTTGCCCGCCTCGTCCACCTGGGCCTCGCGCAGCGCCTGGACCCTCTTTTCCTGCTGGTCGGCCAGCGCCTCCAGGCGGTGCAATACCTCAGCCATCTTTTCAGCTCGATCATCCTTGCCCTGGTCGGCGTATTCCTGGCGGCTGGTCCTGGCCGCCTCCACCGCGCGGTCCAGGCTGCTCATGGAATCGTCCAGGGCCTGGTCCTGCAGTTCCGGGGCGGCCGCCGCCCCCACGACGAAGTCCAGCTCGCGGTTGCGCTCGTCAACGATGTCAGCGCGGATCTTGGCCTTCTGCGTTTCCGGGAGGGGGAGCTTGAGGAGCGCCTGTTCCTGGAATTGGTCCAGGGCATAGAGCGCGTCACCGGGCTGGGACAGGTTGTTTTGCGCCAGCCCAACACCTGATCCGCCCACCACCAGAATCACGATTACGGCCATGGTCGCCCACTTGTGCCGGCGGAAGTATGACCCGCGGGCGTGCTCGCGCACGCGGCGTTCGGCCTGGGCCATCTGGCCCTCCTCAATGTCCATCATAAGCCGGTTGCGGACGCCCTTCTGGTTAAACTTAAAGTCGGACTTGCTGCCTTGCAGCATCCGCGCCAATTCGACCTTCCAATTCCTGCCGTTAAGTGGATTCATGTCCGCTGGATTCCAAAATTTTTCTCAATGCGCGCAACGCCCGGTGCTGGAGGACCCGAATGCCGACCTGCGTCTTGCCCATGACCAATGCCGCCTCCTCTACGGACATGTCTTCCATGAATCTTAGCCTCAAGACGGTCCGGTGCCGGTCGTTCAGCTGGTCCATGGCCTCCCAGAGGTAAGCATAGGTCTCATACCTGGCCGGCTGGACGGCGAACTGGGCCAGGTTCTGGGCCGCTTCCAGGTTCACGGTGTCCTTCCTGGTCCGCCAGTGGTCAATGACCGTGTAGTTGGCGATCTGGTAAAGCCAGGTGCTGAACTTGGCGGAGGGCCTGGCCTTGTATGAGGGGATGCTCTTCCAGGCCTTCAGGAACACCGTGTGCAGGAGGTCTTCGGCCTGCTGGCGGTTGCGGACCCGGCCGAGGATGAAGTTGAACAGGGGGCGTGAATAGAGGTCATACAGGCGGCCGAAGGCGTCGGCGTCTCCGCGGGCAGCTTGCTTGACCAGGGACTGGGCTTGTTGCTCGGTATCCATTTAATCGTTTGGGGGAGGGGTTTGTTACGGTCTCAGAAGGTATTATAGCATTGACGGGGAGGGCGATTTGCGCTATACTTTCCTATCTTGCGCTTTTTACGCGAGACAACACGTCTGGAGGATGGATGAATACACAGAGCGAGCAGCAGGGTCAACACAAGGTCCGGTGGGCGCGCAACACGAACCCGATTTGCGCGGCGCAGGGCTGGAAGGAAGAGTGTTACCTTCGCACGGACGAGGGCAGGGTCGCCATCATGGTCGGCGTGGTTCCGGCCGGCGCCAATGCCGGCGCTGCCATGGTCGCCGTCGACTTCCGGAGCTGGGATGGGGCACGTGAGTACTTCCACCTGCAGTACCGCCAAGGACGGCCTGAGTACCTGGCCATCCGCCCGAACGTCGTCATGATGCCCTTGATGATGGACCTGATCGAGAGGCGCGGCGGCAGGCTCCCGGCTGACCTGACCAGGATGATGGGGCTGCTGGAGGTCAAGGTCATGGGCGGCAACGCGGTGGAGCTGGCAGGCCTGGACGTGGTGGCTGTCGGAGGCGGCGCGCCATCGGGAATCCGCCTGCAACCCATGGGCGCAAGGTAGTTTGGCCTGACGGCCGCTCGGGTGCTGAGCTTTCAGCGCCCCTTTTTTATGGCCAAGCGAGCAAGCTGATCCGTCTTCAAGATAGACTGATCCAATGTTCGCGAACGCCGGACACATGCGTTACCTTAAGCTTAGGGGACGTAACGCATATCGCCATATTATGCTAGAATGAGAGGGCACTTTTAAGATAAAATCCGTGGCTGAAATAGAGGGAAAAATCATCGCGCAGGGCATACTCGACTCGGTCAGGGACCGGGTGGGGAAGTTGCGCCGCAAGCCGACCCTGGCCGTCATCATGGCCGGCAACAACGAGGCTTCCGCCAGGTACGTGGCCAAGAAGGCCAAGGCCGCGGAATACGTCGGGATAGACTTCATCGTCCACCGCTTCCCGGAGGACGTGGCTGCCGAGCATTTGCGCGAGGAGATCATCCGCGTCCAGCTGCGTTCCGACGCCGTCATGGTCCAGCTGCCCCTGCCCAAGCACGTCGACACGCAGGAGGTCCTGGACATGATCGACCCTGAGAAGGACGCCGACTGCCTGTCGTCCATGGCCCTCGGCCGGGTGATGCGCAACGTCTCCAACTTTCTGCCGCCCACCGCGTCTGCCATCCTCCATATTTTGGATTATCACCGGGTGGATCTGACAGGCAAGCACGTCGTCATCGTGGGGCAGGGCGAGCTGGTCGGCAAGGCTTTGGCCGCCTGCCTGCTTAACCGACCGGTGACCATGACCGTCTGCGGCCTGGGCACGGAAAAATTATCCGATTACACCAAGAAGGCCGACATCCTGGTCAGCGGCACCGGCAGCGCGGGCTTGATAACCGCGGACATGGTCAAGAAGGGTGCCGTGGTCGTGGACGCCGGCACGACCTTCTTCAACGGCCGGGTGGCCGGCGACGTGGACTTCGCCAAGGTCAGCAAGAAGGCGCGCCTGGCCAGCCCGGTTCCGGGCGGCGTCGGCCCGGTGACCGTGGCCAAGCTCCTGGAGAACGTCGTAACCATCGCGGAGAGGTAACCCATGTACGACCTAGTCATAGTGGGCGGCGGCATGGCCGCTTACTCCGCGGCCTTGTATGCCGGCCGGCGCGGCATGAAGACAGTCGTCCTGGCCAAGGACATCGGCGGCCAGGCCAACTCAACTGATTTGATCGAGAATTACCCGGGCATCTCCGCCACCGGCGGGCACGAGTTGGTACAGAAGGTCCGCAAGCAGGCGGAAGGCTGGGGCATCGAGACCGACATCACGGAAGCCTTGAAGCTGAAGGCCACGGCGGGCGGGTTCGTGGTCCAGGGCCTGACCAAGCAGTACAAGTCGCAGGCCGTCATCTTGGCCTTCGGCAAGAGCCCCATGGACCTGGGCGTGACCGGCGAGGCCGAGCTCAAGGGCCGCGGCATTTCCTATTGCGCCACCTGCGACGCGCCGCTGTACAAGGGCAAGACCGTGGTCGTGGCCGGCTACGGGGACTTTGGCCTGGATGCCGCCCTGCTGGCCGCCAGGTTCGCCAAGAAAGTTTACACCCTCTCAAAAACTGATAAACTGGTGGGGCACCCGGTGCTGGCCAAGAAAGTCCTCAAGCACAAGAAGATCGAGCTGGTTCCGCGGGTCCAGATCCAGGAGGCCTGCGGCGAGGGGCAGCTGTCCTACCTCAAGCTTCAGAAGCTGGATACGGGGGAGCGGCTGAAGCTCTATTGCGACGCCATGCTGGTCGAGATCGGGTACATGGTCAATTCCGCCTGGCTGAAGGGTGTGGTCGAGCTGGACGGCATGGGGCAAATCGTGACCGGCCCGGACCAGGCTACGTCATTGGCGGGAGTGTTCGCGGCCGGGGACCTGACTGACCGGCCCTACAAGCAGGCGGTCATTTCCGCCGGCGAGGGCGCATCGGCGGCCTTGTCCGCATTTGATTACATGATGAAGGGTCGCGGCGGGAGCGGTCTGACTTCCGACTGGACCGAGATTAGAAAGGTGAAATAAATTTTATGACACATTACAAGTTGGCGATAATCGGTTCCGGCCCGGCAGGTTTGACTGCCGCGGTTTACGCCGCCCGCTCCGGCCTGCAGCCCTTGGTGGCGGCTGGCCTGACGTTTGGCGGGCAATTGATGCTGACCACCGAGGTCGAGAATTTCCCCGGTTTCCCAAAGGGCATCATGGGCCCGGAACTCATGCAGAACATGGTCTCGCAGGCCGAGCGCTTCGGCAGCGTCATGGTCTACGACGACGTCACGGCCGTGGACCTGTCCACCAAGCCGTACAAGCTGACCTTGGGCAAGGAAGAATGCACGGCTGATGCCATCATCGTGGCAACCGGCGCGTCATCCATCTGGCTGGGCGTGCCCGGGGAGGATAAGTTCCGGGGCAAGGGCGTGTCGTCCTGTGCCACCTGCGACGGCTTCTTCTTCAAGGAGAAGGACATCATGGTGGTCGGCGGCGGCGATTCCGCCATGGAGGAGGCCAGCTATCTGACCAAGTTCGCCTCCAAGGTGACCATCATGGTCCGTGGGCCGCAGTTGCGCGCCTCCAAGATCATGCAGGACCGTGCTTTGGGCAACCCGAAAATTTCCGTAATCTATAACACCACCGTTGAGGAGTTCATGGGTGACCAGAAGCTCGGCTCCGTGAAGCTGAAGGACGCCCAGAGCGGGGAAGTCCGCGAGCAGGCCGTGGACGGCGTGTTCGTGGCCATCGGCAACAAGCCGAACACCGGCATGTTCAAGGGCCAGCTCGATCTGGACGAGAGAGGGTATCTGGTCCCGACCGACAACACCAAGACCAAGCTCCCTGGCGTGTTCGTGGCCGGGGATGTCCGCGACTTCCGCTACCGCCAGGCCATCACGGCCGCGGGCATGGGCTGCATGGCCGCCATGGACGCCGAGCATTTCCTGGCCATGGACCATGGATAAATTAACCAATTCATATTAATATAACGGCATGAAGACATTCGGCATCATATTCATCATAGTTCTGGCAGTCGTGACAATGGGCTATTTCCTGTTCCAGTCCTCAGAGAAAGAGTCAGACCCGGGATCGAAGCCGGGGGAGCTCCTGGATAACCAGGGCGCCACCCACATCCCGGAAGGAAGCAAGTCACAAGCTTCTTACAATTCCAACCCGCCGACCTCCGGCGACCACTGGCCGGCCCCGGCCAACTGGGGGGTATACAAGGCCGAACAGCCTGACGAGCGCCTAATCCACAACTTGGAGCATGGCGGCATCTGGATCTCGTACAAGCCGGACACGGCGGCCGAGACCGTGGCCAAGCTGGAAGACTTTGCCCAGCGCTACCGCAAGGTCATAGTAGCGCCGCGCGCGGCCAATGACAGCAACATGGCGCTGGCTGCCTGGACCCGCCTCCAGAAGCTGGAAAGCTTTGACGAGAACGCCATCCTGGAATTCATCCAGGCCCACTACGACCAAGGCCCGGAAAAGGTCCCCTAAGCCAACCTAATAATTCGCCGTCATGGACATTCGATTGACTACAACTGACGGGTTCGAGATAGCCGGGACATACAATCCCGGCTCTTTGCCATACGGCGTGGTCATGATCCACATGATGCCGGCCACCCGCGCTTCCTTTGACGGCTTCGCCGGGGAGCTGGTCGAGGCCGGTTTCCACACCCTGGCCATCGACCTGCGCGGGCACGGCGACTCGTCCGGCGGCGACTACCAGAAGTTCGCCGACGAGCAGCACCAGAAGGCCATCATGGACGTCCTGGCGGCCGTCGATTACCTTAAGCGCCAGAACCCGGAGATGGGTGTTGGGTTCGTGGGGGCAAGCATCGGCGCCAGCCTGTCCTTGCAGTACGCCGCGGCGAACCCGGCTGAGTTCGTGGTCCTGCTGTCGCCGGGCTTGAATTACCGCGGCATAGAGACTGGCCGCATGGCCGTGGCCGTGCCGGAAAGCCTGCCCATGTACTTCGTCTCCGCATTGGATGACAACCGCGTGGTGGGGAACTCCTCCCAAGCCGAGACCCTGTATAACGCCACCGCCAGCCAACGCAAGAAGATAGAGGTCTTCCCGGAAGGCGGGCACGGTACCGAGATCCTGGCGCGTAATTCTGACTTCCGCCGGCAGCTGGTCGAATGGATGAAGGCGTCCGTCGAGGCGAACAGAAATCTGTCGCCTGCCCAGGAGGATGGTAGTCCGCCAACGGTCCATAACAGGCGCGCTGGTGATCCGCCTGATGACGGGCAACCGGGAAATTTGGTAGAATAGGGAGGAAGAAAACAAGCTCATTAAACAGGAGACAACTCATGAACAAGACATTTCTCGGCGTCGCCATTGCCGTGGTTGCGTTAGTGGCCGGCGTCATGCTATTTAACGATAACGCCGCGGCCCCGACCACGCCTACACCGACCCCGGCACCTGCGCCGACCCCGGCACCCAGCCCGACGCCAGAAGAATCGCCGTCACCGACGCCGAATCCGGGCATGGAAGTTCCCAAGACATGGGACGTCTCGATGACCGACTCCGGCTTTGCTCCGGCCAACCTGACCATCAAGAAAGGCGACACCGTGAAGTATGCCAACAAAGGCACCAAGGCCATCTGGCCCGCTTCCGCCCCGCACCCGTCCCACACCGACTACTCGGCCTTTGACCCCAAGAAGGGGATTGCCGTGGGCGAGTCCTGGTCCTTCACCTTCACCCAGTCCGGCAGGTGGCCGTACCATGACCACCTGAACCCCACCCGTTTCGGTTCAGTGACCGTGGAATAGACGAATAAAAAAACCGCCCGTTGGGGGCGGCTTTTTTATTGGTTGGCGCGTTCCACGTACGAGCCGTCGCGGGTGTCCACGCGGATGACATCACCTTCCTTGATAAACAGGGGGACGTTGACCACCAGGCCGGTTTCCATCGTGGCGGGCTTGCTCCCGCCGGTGGCGGTGTCGCCCTTGATTCCCGGGGAAGCTTCCGTGACCTTGAGGTCGATCTTGATGGGCAGGTCCAGGCCGATGGACTTTTCCTCGAAGAACTGGACGGACGTCTCGGAGTTCTCCTTCAGGAACTTGATCTGGTCGGCGACCAGCTCAAGCGGCAGGACCACGGTCTCAAAGCTTTCAGGGTCCATGAAGGAGGCACCGGTGGCGTCGGAATAGAGGTACTGCATCTTCTTGCGCAGGACGTCCGCGCCCTCTATCTTCTCGCCGTACTTGAACGAGTACTCAATGACCTTGCCGGTGATGAGGTTGCGGAGCTTGGTCTGGATGACCGGCTTCCTCTGCGCCGTGCGCATGAAGTTGGACCAGATGACCTGGTAGGGGTCGCCGTTGTACTTAATGACGGTGCCCACCCCCTTCAGGTCTGAAAAGTCTAATACTGACATTTAGATATTGGTTATTGAGTGAGTGGCTTAAGAAGCCACGAATGGGAGCAGGGCCATGTGACGGCCGCGCTTCAGCGCCTGGGAGACCATGCGCTGGTGCTTGCCGCAGGTCCCGGTCTTGGTGGAAGACAGGATCTTGGCGTGCGGGGACATGAAGCGGCGGATGAACTGGGTGTCCTTGTAGTCGATGAAGGAGATCTTCTCGGTACAGAACAGGCAGGGCTTCCGCATGTTTGATACTGGAGGCATCGTAGGTTAGGTTAGTTGGTCTTAGAACGGGATGTCGGAATCGTCAATCTGGATTTCCGGCGTGCTGTCCTGGGACTGCTGGGGGGCCGGGGAGGACGGCTGGCTTGCGGCCTGCTGCCCGCCTGAGGCGGGGGCGCCGGGACTTGAGGAGCCGCCTGGGCGGCCGAGCATGATCATGTTGTCCGCGACTACCTCGGTGCGGTAGTTCTTCTTGCCATCCTGCCCGTCCCAGCTGCGGGTCTGGAGCCGGCCTTCAATGTAGACCTGGGAGCCCTTCTTGAGGTACTGGTTGACGATGTCAGCCAGCTTGCGCCAGGCGACCACGTTATGGAACTCTGTCTGCTCCTTCTTTTCGCCCTGTTGGGTGGTCCAGTTGAAGCTGGTGGCCAAGGAGAAGGACACGACGTTAGTGCCCGTGCCCGTGCTGCGCATCTCAGGGTCGCGGGTCAGGCGGCCGATGATCATGACCTTGTTTAAGTCCATATGATTGTTATGGATTAATTTTTCTTGGTTTAGCGAGGTTCTTGAGAACGGCGGAGTAGCGAACGGCTGTCGGTCTGAGGGCATTCAAAATTCCGTTCCGCCGGAATTTTGCATGAATTGCCGGAAGGCGACGTCCCGAAGGCCGGTAGACGTGAGCTACTTAGCCAGGTCTTCGGAGCCGAGAGCCTTCTCGATTTTCTGGTCGAGTTCGGCTTCGGAAATCGGGGCAGCGGCCACGGCGGCCTTCTCGGCGGCGGGCGCACCCTCTGCCGGCATGGGCTTGCGGTTGGCCTGCATGGTCTCATGGATCTTGCGGTCCTTGGCCTGGCGGCGTTCCTGCTCGTCCAAGTTGACGACCAGGTAGCGGATGATGGACTCGATGGCGCGAAGCTTGTTGTCGAACTCGGTCAGCTTTCGCGGTTCCAGGTTGAACGTCTGGACAACATAAAAACCGTTCCTGGTTTTCTTGATTGGATACGCCAACTTCTTTTTACCAAGCATTTCTTGGTTGAGAAGCGTGCCGCCCTGGGAGGTGAGATACTTGTTGACCTCATCGACCACGGTGGGCACATCATTGTCGGATACGGCTGAAGATAAGATGTACATCAGCTCATACTTTGGCATAAGAAATCCTTTCTTATCGGCCCTGACAGGCAGGACCGAGCGTGAGTTAATTATTGCTTTGTTAAATGTCCCCTTGCAGGAACTTGCGTATTCTACCAGCTTGGGGCGCCGGGGTCAAGGCGATGGTCAAGGCGAATTGGGGCAAAAAAAGTGCCCGTTCCCAGCGCCGAAGCGTGGGGAACAGGCAGGTTGCCAGGGTCAGAAGTCGAACTTCCGAGCAACGCAGACGACCAGGTATACGGCGACGCCGGACGGACGGAAAGAGTGAACACTGATGCCGTCGGAATCGAAGAAGCCGACGACCAGATAGCCATCCGAGTCTTTTATCCGACCTCCGTGGTACGTCCCCGAATGGAGCCGTTCGCCGTGGGTCTTGAAGATCGAGATCAGCGCCTGTGCGAACACGCGCACATCGGCGCGCTCGTAAGCGTCGCCCATCTCGGTGATCCGGGTGTTCTGATCGTTCCAGTTGGTGCCTTCGAACCGCCTCTTGAAATCGATCAGGTAGTAACCGGCTTCGGGCTGGGACTTGGCCCGCCCGTCTTCCTTGTCGCCGAGCCACCAGTCGCTGTCGTAGAAGAATGACTGGTTCTCCCGATCAGTTCCGCCGTTTTCGCGCTGCTCGCGGAGCGAAAGCGGAAGTCCGTAGACCATCCGCCAGTCCCTCTGGTTATATCGGTTGAGCACCGCGCACTCGCGGAGCGTTTCCATGTTGTAGCGGATCGACGTATCGACCTCGCCCTTCGCGGCAGCCGCGAGAGATTCGAAGTTGAACGCGCCAACCGCCTGCTGCATCGTGACGACCTTATCGGCCCCCAGGATGGTGACCACGTCATCGATGTCGAGCTGATTCGAGACTTCAAAAGGATTGCGGTGCTCGTTGAAGTCCTCCAGGTTCTGTTTTGTCAGCTGCCCTGACTTCAGTTGTCTCAGGGTGTCGCTGAGCAGGTCGTGGCCGCCCAGGCCAGGCTTGGATACCCCGCCACGACGATGTTTGGAATTTTTTGCCATCGCCATTCCTCCATTACAGGTTATCCGATTCCGTCGGACTCAAGCTGCCCGCAAACCAGGCCGGCGCACTAGATGCTAACAGATTAGCAGCCAGGACGCCAGGCTCGTTTCAAGCAAAGGGCCGGTCCTGAATAGGGGGCCGGCCCATGCTCTATATGCTTGTTTGTGTTAGGCGACCTTCTGCTTCCTGACCAGCTGGTAGGCGGCAAAGCCGGCTACGGACATCAGGGCGAAAGCCGTGATGACCACGGTCTCGGCACCGGTCTTCGGGGCCACAAAGGTGGTGGTACCGGAGACCTTCGGGCAGGCCACTCCGATGCGGTGGGTGTTGCCGAAGGTGTTCGAGATTATGCAGTCGGTGTTCTTGGGCAGGCTGGACTTGATCTTGACCGTGAAGGTCTTGGTGACCTTGCCCTTGGCGGGCACGGTGACCTTGCCCCAGGTCAGGGTCTTCTTGGCGGAATCGTACTCGGCGCCGTCACGTGAGACCAGGTCAGCCAGCTCGAGCACCGCGGAGATGTCGTCCTCAAAGACGAAGTTGCGGTCGGCGCGGGTGCCGGTGTTGGCGGCGGTCAGGGTGTAGGTGATGGTGTTGTTGGCCTCGGCCACGACGTTGTTGGCGTCGCGGTTCTTGGTCACGTTCCAAGCGGTCTTGGCGCGCGTGATCTTGGCGCGGCCTCCGCTGCCACCGCCACCGTTGCTCGGCTCGTCCTGCGGCTGGGCAGTGACGGTGACCTCACGGGTGTGGCAGGGCTCGCCGGACCTGTACACCTTCAGGGTGTAGGTCTTGGAGACGGCCGACTGGCCGGCAGCCGGGCGGCTGATGGAGTAGCTGATGGACTGGCCGTCGGTGACGTCGGCGGTGCTGCCGTCCAGAGTCACGCGACCGGTGACGTTGCTGCCGACCAGGTCGACCACGATGCGGCCGGTCACTTCGGTGGAAGTGGTCTGCTCATCGGCGTTGGCCAGGGAGCCGGACACGCCCTCGCAGGGGAGGATGACGACGGTCTGCGGTTCGGCGGTCACTGTGACTTCCTTGGTGGCGCACAGCTCATTGCCCACGTAACCCCTCAGGGTGTAGATGCGGGTGACGGCTGACTGGCCGGCGGCCGGGCGATCAATCGTGTAGGCGACGGACTGGCCGTTGACCACGGCAACGGCGGAGCCGCTGTGGGTCAGGGTGGCGGACACGTTGGTGCCGGCGAAGCCGACGACGACGTTGCCGGTGACACGGATGGCGGACACGGCCTCATTGGTCTTGCCCAGCGTGACGGACACGCCAGCGCACGGCTGGGGGACGTTGCAGTCCTTGGTCACGGTGGTGGTGACCTCGTTGCTGTAGATGAAGGTCTGGAAGTTGTTCGGGGAGACCTTGCCCTTGTTCCTGACGATGTAGGTACAATCGGCAGCGGCTTTGGTCCTGGCGGTGACGGTCACCGAGCCGGTCTCGCCGGGGGTGAACACGCCAGCGTTCCAGGACACGCGGTGGCTGGCTCCGTCATATACGCCAGCGCCGATGTTGGCGGTGCTGGTCGAGCTGACATATGTCAGGTTGGCGTCCAGGAAGTCCCAGATGCCGGTCGGGTTACAGTCGCCGGTGCCCGAGTTATTGATGTTCAGCGTGTAGGTGACGTTGTCGCCCTGATTGGCGGAAGCCTTGTCCACGGACTTGGTGATCTCCGGAGTGCAGACTTTCGGGGTCGGGGCTACACAATCAACGCCGTAGTTGACCACGATGCCGTAGAACAGGCCATCGAAGTTTCCTTCGAGCATGGTCGGGGTGCCTGGCTGCTTGAAGGCGAAGTCGTACTGGACGCGGCCGCAGTTGAAGGCCTGGGTGTCAAAGGTGCCCAGGAGGCTGCCGGACTCGCCGGGGGCGTAAGACAGCTTGCCGGATACGGACCCGCCAACGATGGTCGGGTTGTCGATGGTCGTGCTGCAGCCGGCCGCATCGTTATGGAAGATGGCGCCATCAAAGACGTACGTGTCCTCGGTCGGGTTGTTTGATACCGCGATGGTGTGCTCGTGGTAACGGGCACCGGTGTTGGCGCCTACGCACGGCTGGGGGTTGAACGGGCCCATGCCGACGGACGTGACAGTGACGTTGTCATTGATCACGGAAATGATCGTGGACGCGGACGACAGGCTGATGTACGTGATGCCAGCGGCCAGGATCAGGCCGAAAGCGGCCACCTGGGCGGTCTTGCTGCGGGAAAACGCCGTAAGAATATTAGTCATGACTTCCTTTCTTAATTAGCTGGTTAAAGCGTTGATGTGGACGGTTAATGACGCACCTCATCCGCTTTTATTTTTAACTCAAGATTATACTCCTTTTTTGCTGTTTTGTCAAGACTTTTTGCTAAATAAAAGCTTGTTTAAGCCATTATTTTCAATATGTAAAATTTCGAATTGCGGATAACGGAGGTCTATGAATAAAAAAGAGCAGGATTTTATTCCTGCTCGGTGCGGCCGGCGTGGTGCCTGGCCTAGGTGCCCAGTTCGGCGGTCTCCATCTGACCGGGTTCGTCCGGGTCAGGCACGCCGTTGACCAGTGACCAGTAGGTGACCAGGTCGGCCAGGTACTGATCGTCTCGCGCTTCGCGGTCCTCGGTCCTGGGCGGTCCGATGATCGCATCCAGTCGTTGGATGTGGTCCGGCGTCATGACCAGCCCAAGGTACTTGTTCCAGTGGACGCTCAGGTGCGGTTCGGCGATCTTTTCAAGCTCGTCCGTATACCGGCTGCCTGTCTTGTGCGCCAGGACCTGGCGGGTGACGTAGTGCGCGGCCATCACGACCATGTCCGCTTCCTTGCCTTCCGGGTCTGCGTTGTCCGCATAGGCCAGGAACAGCTCACGCAGGACGCTGGCCTGGAACCATGCCTCGGGACAAGGCACCGAGCCGATCATGACCCCGCGCCTGAGCTTGGAGTAGTGGATCGACCCTCGGCCTGCTTCCGCGCCGGCCTGGCCGAAGACGATGATGGAGACCAGGTCCGTCTTGCCCTCGTCCTGGGAGACCGGTCCGGTCGTCATCGGCTGCTTGGCGGCCGTCGGGTCATAGACCATGGACCGCATGCGGTCCCGGTACAGCGTTGACATCCTCTGCACGATAGGGATGTGCATGTTGTCGTCCAGGGCCTTGGTGACCATGGCCGTGTACTTGGCGGAGACCTCGACGTAATGCGCCAGGGCCTCTGAGTCCCGCATCCCGTCCTGGAGTCCCCAGGGAGTGTATTCAGTCTCGTCGGGCACCCCCGTTTCCACGGCCGGTGCCGGCTCCCTGTATCGCTCGACCAGGTTACGGCCGATGAGGTACTGGCCATACGTGAACAGCGCCATGACCGCGACGAACAGGGCGGCTGCCCGGCGCAAGCCCTTGATGCGTACCTGGACGACCTTCTCCCGCCCTTTCTCGGCGGCATTCCCGACCTCGTGTTCCATTGACCCTCCTGTGGGATGTGGGAAGAAACAGAGATGATTCTAGCCTATCGGCTGCCGGGGGTCAAGGTCATTAGAAAAGCCCGGTTTCCCGGGCCTTGTTGGCGGATTGTCCACGAACCGAACGGACGCTCGAACTGCTAGTTGCTGAAGCGGAAATGACAGACGTCGCCGTCCAGAACCACATACTCCTTGCCTTCCAGCCTAAGCCAGCCCTTCTCGCGGGCCGCGGCGTAGGAGCCGGCCTCCAGCAGCTTGTCCCACCCGATGACCTCGGCCTTGATGAAGCCCTTCTCGAAGTCGGTGTGGATGACGCCGGCGGCGCCGGGCGCCTTGGTGCCGCGCAGGATGGTCCAGGCCTTGGTTTCCATGGGGCCGGCCGTGAAGTAGGTGATGAGGTTGAGCAGGGAGTAGGCGGCGCGGGCCAAGCGGTCCAGGCCGGATTCGTCCAGCCCCAGGTCCTTCATGTACTCGCCGCGGTCCTCGTCCGCCAGCTCGGAGAGTTCGGCCTCGATCTTGATGTCGATGGGCAGCAGCTCGATGCCGCCCAGCTTGGGCGCGGTCTTCTCATTGGTGTTGGCAACGTAGAGGATGGGCTTCATGGACAGCAGCGACAGGTTCTTGACCTGCTTGGCCTCGTCCTCCGTCATGGCCACGGTGGAGGCTGGGTTGCCTTCCTCCAGCGATGCCTTGATGCGCTCCAGCGCGGCCTTGAGCAGGACGGCTTCCTTGCTGCCGGACTTGATCTCACGGCCGACGCTTTCCAGGCGCTTGTCCACCGTGCTTAAGTCAGCCAGCATCAATTCCAGGTTGATGACTTCCATGTCGCGGGCCGGGTCCACCGAGCCGTCCACGTGGATGATGTCCTTGTCCTCGAAGAAGCGCACCACCTGGACGATGGCGTCGACCTCGCGGATGTGGGACAGGAACTTGTTGCCCAGGCCGGCGCCTTCGGACGCGCCCTTGACCAGCCCGGCGATGTCCACGAACTCGATGGTGGCCGGGACGAGCTTCTCGGACTTCTCCAGCGCCGCCAGCTTGGCGATGCGCTCGTCGGGCACGTTGATGATGCCCACGTTCGGCTCGATGGTGGTGAAGGGGAAGTTGGAGGCGGGGATTGACTGCTTCGTGATTGCGTTGAACAGCGTGGACTTGCCGACGTTAGGCAGCCCGACGATACCGACTTTGAGGGACATAATGTTGACTTAAAAGGGGATAATTGCTATATTATTGCACCAAACTGATTGTCTCGGTCAGTTGGCATCATACCACATTGGAGGATATCGTGGCGTTCACGGTTCAGGATTGGTTTATCCGCAAGCATGCGTGCGGCTATGAAATGTCGGCGGACATGGCGCGGGTGGAGGACTTGGTCCGCCTCGTGTCCAGCCGTATGCCGGCAGTCTCCGACTCTTGCTACCAGGCTAAGGTCAATGCATTGGCCGGCTCCAGGGAAGTCGCTGAGCTCATGGGGCTCATCCCGTACGAGTTCCGGCCGGCCAACTATGCAATCGGCATGGACGTGGTCGTCTGGGCTCATGTGACCGCTGCCGAACTGTTCGTCAGGAGGAATATCGGCAATGTCGGTCCCTCGATTTGGTAAGGCTCAGCGCTTGCTGGGCCCTTTTTTATTTTCCATCAGGACTTTGGCGACCCGGCGGGCCATGGAGATGTGCGCCCCGCGCTCGTTGATGAACGCCCAGGTGGCTATGCGCTCGCGGCCGGACTGGTGCAGTCCCTTCTCAGGGGAGCGGACGTCCTGGATGGTGCCGGCATCAAACAATTCCGATTTATCGAACTTGAACCCGGTGGCCTGCGGTATTTCGCGGTAAGTCAGGCGGGCCATGGCGGTTATCGAATCGATCAGGCTGTTATGGATGGCGCTGCGGCGCTGGTCGACCCGCACCATCTCTTCCTTGTACTCGTCCGGTTCCAGGCGGAAGGATTGGATCTTGGTCCGGTCCCACTGCATGACCACCTGGTAATACTTGCTGACGTCCAGCTTGACCTTGTCGATGGCTGACCTCAGCCTATCCGCAAGCTCCTCATGCTCGCCGCCGCCTTCCATTTTGAACCGGGCCAGCCCCTCATCCATCCGGTCAAAGTTGAGGTGGAGGTTGAGGTATTCCTTGTACTCCGGCATGGCCTCATAGCCGGTGACGCGCTTCTGGAGCTCGTCCTTGGGCAGCTTGTCCAGGGAATGGGGGTTCTCATAGACAAGGTCGACCAGCTTGGCGTCGTCATATGGCGTCAGGTGCTTGACCACCTCCGGCATGTGCTCCTGGTCAGTGGCTTCGCGCGGGATGCCCAGTTCTGCGTCGTCTTGTTGCGTTTTAGCGGCCTCTTGCGGGTGGTGGCCCATTTCCGGGTTCATGATTTGCCTTTTTTAATTTATGCATTAGTATAATAGCTATGGACAACACCATTTTCAAGGCATATGACATCCGCGGCATATACCCCACCCAATTGGACGAGGACGCGGTATACAGGATCGCCCAGGCCTACTGCAAGTTTTTGAGCCCCAAGACCGTGGCCTTGGGCCGCGACGTCCGGACATCCGGCGGGGCGTTGTGGGAGGCGGCCAAGCGCGGCCTGACCGACCACGGCGTCAACGTCATAGACATCGGGGTCATTTCCACGGACATGCTGTACTTTGCCGTGGCCCATTACGGCTATGACGGCGGCATCACCATTTCCGCCTCGCACAACCCCAAGGAGTACAACGGCATGAAGATGGTCCGGGAAGGGTCCATCCCGATTTCCGGGGACACCGGCATCTATGAGATCCGCGACATTGCGGTGGGCGGCTACCATGTCAAGCAGCCGCTGGCCGGCAACGTGGAGACCAAGTACGTCCGCCAGGATTATCTCAACAAGTGCCTTTCCTTTATAGACGTCTCGGTCATCAAGCCGTACACCGTGGTGGCCAACGCCATGTTCGGGCCGGCGCTGGACAATGTCACCAAGATGAACCTGCCCATCACCCTGAAGATGCTCAACGAGGTTCCGGACGGGACCTTCCCCAAGGGCCAGCCTGACCCCATGCTGGAGGCCAACCGCGCGGAAACCATCCAGATGGTCAAGAGCCAGCGCGCCGACATGGGCGTGGCCTGGGACGGTGACGCCGACCGCTTCTTCATCTTTGACGAGGACGGCCGGTTCATCCCGGGTTACTACCTGACCGCCTTCCTAGGCAGGTACTTCGCGTCCAAGGAGCCGGGCGCCAAGGTCATCTGCGACCCGCGCATGACCTGGGCCGTGCTGGACGACGTCAGTTCCGTCGGGGGAGTGCCGCTCATCAACAAGTCCGGCCACAGCTTCATCAAGGAACGCATGCGCCGCGAGAACGCCATCTTCGGCGGGGAAGCCTCCGGCCACTATTACTTCCGCGACTACTTCTACGCCGACAACGGCCTCATCCCGTTCCTGGTCATCATGGAGATCATGAGCAAGACCGGCAAGAAGGTCTCGGAAATCTTCAACCGCTACTTCAACCTCTACCCGATATCCGGCGAGATCAACATCAAGATCCGGTCGCAGGACGAGATCAAGCAGGTCCTGGCCGATTTTGAGCTCAAATACCGCAACGCCGCCAAGATGGAGAAGGTGGACGGCCTGAGCGTGGAGTATCCGGACTGGCGGGCCAACGTCCGCGCATCAAACACCGAACCCATAATCCGCCTGAACGTGGAGGCCAAGAACCATGAGCTCCTGAAGGAGAAGACCGCCGAGGCCCTGGCCATCATCCAGCCTAAATGAACTTTCGATAATTTCCGGGGCTTCTGCCTGTAACCTTGGCGATTAAAAAACACCCGCTTGATGCGGGTGTTTTTATTTGTCTCAGTTAGACCAAACCGAGCTTGCCCTTGACTTCCTTCAGCGTCTCGCGGGCAGCCAGGCGGGCCTTGTCTGCGCCTTCCGTCAGGATCTTGTCCAGCTTCTTGCGGTCAGACAGGAGCTCCTTCTTCCTCTCGCGGAAATCCGCAAAGTGGCCGGAGATGGCGCTGGCCAGGGTTTCCTTCAGCTCGCTGAACTTCAGGGTGCCGTCCTTGCGGGTCATGGCAAAGTGCTTCAGCTGGACCGCGTCGCCGAAGTGCTCCAGCAGGTGGAAGAGGTTGTCCACGCCCGGGCTGGCATCGGAGCCGGCCGTGGCCGTGACGGCCTTCTTCATCTTGGTCAGGACGTCAGACGGCTGGTCATCCAGCATGAGGGCCTCGTCACCTGACTTGCTCATCTTCTTCTCTGGGGCCTTCAGGCTCATGATGCGCAACGGCTTTTGCATGTACGTCTTGGGCTCCGGGAAGGTCTCGCCGAAGCGGCTGTTGAACTTGCGGGCCACGGTGCGGGACAGCTCCACGTGCTGGACCTGGTCGTCGCCCACTGGCACGGCGGTCGGCTTGTAGAGCAGGATGTCCGCAGCCATGAGCGTCGGGTAGGTCAGGAGGCCGGCGTTGATGTTGGAGTTGTGCTGGCGGGACTTATCCTTGAACTGGGTCATGCGCTCCAGCTCGCCCAAGGGAGTGATGCAGTTGAAGATCCAGGCCAGCTCAGCATGTTCCAGGACGTGATTCTGCAGGAAGAAGGTCGACTTCTCCGGGTTGATGCCGGCGGCCAGGTACTCGGCCACCACGTGGTAGGTGTTCTCGGTCAGTTCCTTGGGGTCAAACGGGGTGGTCAGGGCGTGCAGGTCCGCGATGAAAAAGTAGCTGCTGCCCTTGTTCTCCGCCTGCAGCTCCACGAACTGCTTGAGCGCGCCCAGGTAGTTGCCCACGTGGAGCCGGCCGGTGGCCCGGATGCCCGATACGATTGTTTCATTCATATGCTTCATTATAGGCCGCGGCTATCGGTTTTGACAATAAAAAAATCCCCGCGCCCTTCCGGAAAGGAAGGGGCGGGGTAGCGCCTGGCGATCAGGCCGGACGGGCCAGGAAGTAGACCACGCCCTGGCTGGCGTACAGGAACGGATGGCCGCTCCGCTGCACCGCAAGCATGGCCTTGATCGTGTCCACCATCTCATCATGCCCGACGACCAAGAGGATGATGGCGGTCCGAAGCAGGTCAATCACATGGTCAGCCAGCGTGTCCACGTATTCCCTATTGATTTGCCGGTAGCTTATGGCGCCGGTCTTGTCGAACCTCTTAATGAGGTGGCCGCACAGCCCATCCAACGAGTTGGGCTCGAGGGCGTCGGCAATTCCGTTGACCATCCGGGGGTTTGTCTGCCGGATGGAGGCGATAGTCTGCCCAAAGAGCGCCTGGCTGAATTTGACCAGCGTGACCTCCAGATGGGGAATCTTGTTGATTGCCTCATCGGCGCTTCTGGCCTCCACGACGAAACCCTGGGAGCTCCAGTAGGGAGAGCGATTCGTGTCCTGGCCGACGATGATCAGCTTGGCATCGAAACCCTGCTTGAACGTGGGGATTGATTCAATCGCATTCATGCAGCGACGGAACGTCCCCACATTTGCGCCCTCGCCACCGTACAACCTGCCGAACCGATCTTCCCCAACGTAGCGGTTCAACTCCAGGTCAATGTCAGGGGCGCAGAATGGCCGGACCAGTTCGATGGCCCGGTCGGCGTGGTCCGGGATGATTTTCCAGAACCGCGCTGATAGCTCATCAAGCACGTGGTTGGGTGCCGGCGCGGGCAAGCCTTGCACGAGCGTGGTGGGGTCGACCAACTTGCCGCGCAGGAATCCCTGCATGCGATCCTTTGTGACGTTCGGAGAACCGGCTTCGATCTGGGCGAACAGGTCCTTGAGCTGGGCAGGCGTCGGGGGATCCGAGGCCCGGCCAGCGGCATGTGGGGCCACTCGGGTTCGAGTCGACATCACAAGCCTCCTTTTGATTGGAAAACCGGCCGCGACATGCGGTCGGGTATCGTCCATGACGATAGGCCATCTTATCAAATTTCAGTCTCCCGGTCAAGGGGGCGCTCAATAGCAAAAGCTAGATTCTATCCACAGCCTTGCGTTGCCCAATCGTTATCATCGATGTAAAATCATCCCTTGGGCCCGGGTATGGTACCGAGGATCCACTTGTCAATGGATTCTCCGGGGTTCGAACCCCCGCGGGTCCAAGCAGGAGCTTGACGCCGAGAATATTCCTGGTAAAATACCCGTATTGACAAGTGGATCCTTGATCGGTGCCAGCCGAGAATAAAAAAGCCGCCCAGATTGGGCGGCTTTTAAATTGCTATTGGAGTCTTAAGATTGTGCTTGCGGCGCGAGCAGTTCTTCCGCGAGGGCCGTGATGTAGGCCCGAGTGGGAGACTGCGAGTGTCGCAGCTTGTCTTAGACTTCGATTATTACAGGGAGGACCATGGGGCGGCGTTCAGTTCGTTGAAATAGGAACTCGCCGACCTGGTCACGGACTTCCGAGCGTATGAAGGTCCAATTGGCTTCGGACCTGACCTTGCCCTTGCCTTCGACGGCCTTGCGGACCTCGTGCTTGACCTCATTGAGGAGGTCTTCCGACCCCTTCATGTAGATGAAGCCGCGCGAGAGGATTTCCGGCTGCTGGATCAGCTTGCCGGTGGCCTTCTCGACCACGAGCAGGATGACAAACATGCCGTCCTTGCTCATGACCTGGCGGTCGCGCAATACCACTTCGCCCACGTCACCCACGCCCAGCCCGTCAACGAAGACGTAGCCGGTCGGGATCTTGGCGTCGGCAACCTTAACTCCCGTTGCGGAAAGTTCGAGTTGCTGGCCGTTGTCCAGGGTGAAGATGTGTTCGTCAGCTATGCCCACCATCTTGGCCAGTTCCGAGTGGGCGAGCAACATGTGATGCTCGCCGTGGATGGGCATGAAATTCTTGGGCTTGGTCAAGGACAGCATTAGCTTTAGGTCTTCCTGATAGGCATGGCCTGAAGTATGGATGTCCAGGATCTTCTGGTAAAGAACCTTGGCGCCCTGGCGGGCCAGGGACGACAAGATACCGGAAACCGCGCGCTCGTTCCCCGGGATGGGGGAGGCGGACACCACACAGGTGTCGCCGCGCTTGATTTCTATGGTCTTATGTTCACCGCGTGCGATACGGGCAAGAGCTGAGGCTTCTTCGCCTTGAGAGCCAGTCGTCAATATGATGACTTGGTTGTCAGGCAGCTTCTTGGCCTGTTCCATCTTGATGAACATGTTCTTTGCGGGGAGCTTGAGGTAATTCAGGCTCAAGCAGATCTCGACGTTATTCACTAGTGAACGACCCGTCACCACGATTTTCCTATTGGACTTGTAAGCAGCGTCTATGACTTGCTGCACGCGTGAGATGAGGGTTGAGAACGTCGCGAAGATGACACGACCGGGGGCATCACCCATGATGCGGTTGATCGTCTCGCCCAAGGTCCTTTCGGACACTGAGTAACCTGGCTTTTCGGCGTTGGTAGAGTCGCTCAATAGCAGTGCGACTCCTTCTCCTCCGAACTTGGCCAGCTTGTCGAACTCGGTCGGGCGGCCGTCCACCGGGGTGAAGTCGAACTTCCAGTCCGTGGCGTAGATCATCAGGCCGGCCGGGGTGTTGATGGCCAGGCCGACGCCGTCCGGGATGTTGTGGTTGATGCGGAAGAAGCGGATCCGGAAGTTGCCTAAGGTCAGGATGTCGTCCTTGTTCAGCTCGTGGATCTGGGAGCGTCCCAGCAGGTGGAATTCCTCCAGGCGCTTCTTGATCAGCTCGCCGGTCAGCTTCATGGTGTAGATGGGCGGATCTCCGATCTTGGGCAGGATGTAGGGGATGGCACCGATGTGGTCCAAATGGCCGTGGGTGATGATCACGCCCTTGATCCGCTTCTTGTTCTCTTCCAGGTACTTGGTGTTCGGGATGATGTAGTCGATGCCGGGCATCGTCTCATCCGGAAAGCCCAAGCCCATGTCGATGACAAGGATGTCGTCGCCGTACTCCAAAATGGTCATGTTCTCGCCGACTTCCTCGATACCGCCCAACGGGATGACCTTAAGGACATCCTTTGAGGCGGTCGGGGTGCGGGAGACCGCTGCTTGCTCTTGCGGCTTTTCCTGGGCGCGCGCCGGCGCGTTGGCCGGGCGGCGCATGTTGCCTTGGTTTGGCATGTTAAAAATAAACCTTTCTCCCACTGGATAGTGGGTTTGGCCGCGTAAGAGCGGCCCCGTGTGTCGCGGGAATAATTAGACGTATGTAGGCTTGGGGCAGGCTAGCCTGCGGCACCAGAGGCCTAATTAACACAAGACAATCAAAATCAAAAAAGGGGATTGGCTGTCTTCTGTCAACTAGGGCGCGGACGCGTAACCATCAATACGCCGGACGTGCAAAAACATAAAAGGAACGATTGACCGGGAACGATGTGCGTAAGCACAAATGGAGCAAAAAGGTCTAAAACTGCGGAATTGGTTAGGTTTCCGGCCCTTTTGTTTCACTTCTGCTTAAATCAACGTAACCAGTATATATGAAGGGCCAAGGGTTGTCAATGCATGGCGTCTAAGCCCAGTAAATGACGGCAATAAAAAAAGGGAGCCTCATGCTGGGCTCCCGCGGTCGTTGGCCGGCAGGGCCGGCATTTTCCATGTGGAAACGCTTTCCTTGACCAGCCGCAGGTGGTGGCCGGAGTCGATCGTGCCCGCCCGGCAGCACGGCTCAACCGAGAACGACAGGCGGATTCCGTCCAGCCGGCGGAGGTTGCGGAAGTCGCCCAGGTCTGGGTGGTCTGCGGGAAGGTAAAGGTCAAACGGTTCCCGGTTGCGGTCGTTAGACTCCAGGCGCATAACCCAGCCGTAAGCGGACGTTGCCAGGGTTTCGCGGACCAGCCAGCCGCGGCTCAGGGCACCCCATGCCTTGCGGCGGGCATAGGCGGGCAGGTAGGGCGCGACGGCCTTCCGTTCCAGTGACGTGATGATCCATGCCATGGCCAGTGTCAAGGCAACGATGCCGAAGGCGGCGATGATTCGCTGAAAAGCGATAAACGTTTGTTCGCTCAAGATTCCTCCTTGGTCATCACAGTATATATTCCGCCCCAATCTGGCAAGAGGGGTTAAGGCAATAAAAAGAGGGTCCTGGGTGGACCCTGTCAGCCGGCGGCGGCTTCCTCTGCCGGCGGCGCCAGGCCTTTCTTCCTCAGCCGGTGCTCGATTGCCTTGGTGAGCGACGCCTCGGTGATGAGGGTCATGCCGGATGCCCTCTGCCTTGTGTCCAGGATCCCACGCGCTATCCAGCGGTACATGATTGTCCGGGACGTTCCGGCTTTATTTGCCGCCCGGGACACGCAGACGCCCTTGCAGGCATCCCCGCCATCCAGGTAGAGCGTGTCGGCGAAGATGCGGATCGAGCCACCGGCGGTCCGGACATGCTCGACCTTGCCATCCGTGATCCAGTTGTATAGGGCGCGACGACTGAGCTCGACCAGCTCACAGGCCTGGTTTATGGAGACCAGCTTGCGCAGCTTGTGGTCCTCAGTCTTGGCAGGCATGACTATCTTCCTCCCGTCGTCGTTGCCGCGCCCGTCCTGGAATCAGGCTGGCGCCATAGCGTGTCGACGAAGATGCGGATCGAGCCACCGGCGGTCCGGACGTACTCGACCTTGCCGGCCGCGATCCAGTTGTAGATCGTCCGGCGGCTCACCCCGACGAGCTCGCAGGCCTTCATGATGCTGATCGTCTGTCTTTCCATTGGCCCTCCTTGGGCTTTGCATGACAGGCATTATACCGCCGCCGCCTTGGGCGGTCAATCCGGCCAGGGGAGAGCGGGGCAAAAGAAAACACCCTAAAAAGGGTGTAAGGTGCTTTCTTTGGTGCCGCGGAAAGGAATTGAACCTTCATGGGGTTGCCCCCGCACGCACCTGAAGCGTGTGCGTCTGCCAGTTTCGCCACCGCGGCATGTAAAATAGTTTAACAGATTTTGAGGCAGATTGCCAACCCTAGTCAGTTTGAGCGAAGCATTGACTAAATCGGAAATTTTTGCTAGGATATTCTATCGTTCAATAGAGCGTGTATGGCTTGATCGGGAGGGTTATGCCTAGAGACAGCAGTGAGTGGTTGGGTTTGGTCGAGGCCGCCAACGCAATTAGCGGTATTCTCAAGCGCAAGCCAAAAGTCTTGAGGAAAGGGTTCGGCCTGCATCCCGGAGGGATCCTGAACGCATTTCGCGAAGGGGACGTGTCCTTCCGCCAGGCCGTGAAGCAGCTGCATGTATGGCATCGCCGGCAGTCAAAAATTGATGCCCGCTGGGCCAGGCAACGCCGACAATTCAAGTGATTGATCGGCGTTTTTTTATTTACCGCGTCTCTAGGTACCACTTGTTGACGTTCAGGAACCGCTCTGACGGGTGGATGATTGTGGTCATGTCCGCGCCCTTCAGCTTCTGCGGCGTGTTGTAGACGTAAACCACGTTGTTCAGGAAGACGGCCGGCAGCTGGTCCAGGATGATGTCCTGGAACTGGAGATAGCCCTGGGTCCGGACGGCCACGTCCGTGGTCTGGCGCGCCTGGGTCATCAGGGAGTCGGCGTCGGCGTTGCTGAATCCGGACAGGTTCAGTCCGGGGTCACGGGACTGTGACGAGTGCCAGAACGGGTACGGGTCCGGGTCAGCGCCGGTGTTCTCAAAGAACAGGAGGGCGTCAAAGTTGCGCGGGCGGATAAAGTCCTGCTGGAGTTCCTGCGGCGAGACGATGACCAGGTTGGCGGTCACTCCGATCTTCTGCCATTCGGACTGGAGCAGCTGGGCGGTCTTGACGTTGACCACGAAGTTGTTGGTGGCCAGGCTGAACTCCAGCCTCTTGCCGTTCTTGGAGCGCGTGTTGCCGCCCGAGTCATAGGTCCAGCCGGCCTGGTCCAGGATGCCGGACGCCTCCACCAGGCTGGTGCGCGATCTTTCCGCCACGGCAGGGTTATAGCCCAGGTTGCCTTCCAGGATGGGGCCGTACGCCGGCTTGGCGTAGCCCAGATAGACATCGTCTATGATGCGCTGGCGGTCGACGGACAGCCAGATGGCCTGACGCACGGATTTTTCTGACAGTATGGCGGACTTGGGCAGGTTGAAGAACAGCGCCTGGTACTGCGGGAGGTTAAGCTGGTCCTGGTTGAACTTGCCGCCTGAATCCAATGACTTGCGGTCGAACGGCAGGTAGCCGAGCGTGCTGATCTCCTTGCCCTGGAAGGCGTTGATCAGGCTGTCGTAGTCGTTGTAGAACTTGAAGGTCAGGCGGTCGATGTACGGGCGGCCCTCGTGGTAGCCCTCATACGAGCGCAGGGTCAGGGAGGTGACCGTGCCGTCCGAGGTCTTCTTGACCTGGCGGAACATGTACGGGCCGGACCCGACCGGGCGGAGGTTGTAGTCGCTCAGGCGGAAGGAATTTGGGGTCAGACCTTCCCAGATGTGCTTGGGCAGGACCTGGACCGTGAAGTTGGTTATGAAGGACGCGGAAATTTCGCGCAAGGTGAAGACGACGGTCGCGTCATCCTGCTTTTCGACCTTGACGCGGGACCAGTTGGCGCGGAGCGGGGACTCGTAATCGGCGTTCTGGATGGTCTCTATGGTAAAGATGATGTCGTCCGCGCCGATGGCGCGGCCGTCATGCCACTTTAAGTTAGGCTTGAGGTGCAGGGTATAGGTCTTCTGGTCCGCGGTGACCTCCGGCAGGCCGCTGGCCATGTCAGGGACCAGCTCCAGGTCCTCGTTGAACTTGAGGAGCTGGGCGTAAACGACCTTGGAGACGTCCGAGTCCACGCCGCTGGCCGGGGACAGGACGGGGTTGATGAACTGGGGCTGGCCCACGAGCCCTTCCACTATCTCGCCGCCGTAATCCGGGGCCGTGCCCTGCGATGATGTGGCCCGGTCATACACCAAAAATCCGCCAGCCAGGGCGAAAGCCAGGGCAAAAGCGGATATGACGTAGAAATCACGGCGAGTCATGCTCTCCAAGACAAGGGGCACTTGGTTGCGCTTAAGATTGGGCAGCAGCCGGAGGCCCTGCCAGAGGCGCGAACCGAAACTCTTGGCGCTGGTAAGGAATGCGATCATGGGTGTTTTACAGGAACAGGACGACCATGCTCAAGCCCACGAACAGGACGGCCAGCGCGACGGTGGTGTAGTGGACGCCCTTGGCCAGGCCGCGGCGCGAACGGTAGACGGAACCTTCGCCGCCGAAGACGCTGGACAGGCCACCTTCCTTCTGCTGCATCAGGATGGTGATGACGAGCAGGACGTCGATGGCGATGAGCATGAAAACAAGGATGTTCTTCAGATTTTCCATATGGGTTTCTGCGTAATTTTTAGCCTACCTATTTTGCCAGATTTACGCCGCAAAGTCAATCGTTGTATGGTCGTACAATTTCCCAAGCCATTGGCAGGCGTAAGCTTAAGGTGTAATTAATGAAAGGATATAACATGGCAGATGCAGATGACGTAGCCCAAGCGGACGAGGTCGCGGCAGACGCCCGCACTGAATCCGCGGAAGCGGATGAGGCCGCGGCTGAGGTCCATACTGACGCCGCAAGCGAGGCCAAGGAAGACGGCGACACCAGCGGTACTTAATGACTCAAGCGCTGCAAAAGCTTCCCGGACCGGGAAGCTTTTGCTTTTGGGACGTAAAAGTTAGCCTAGTGCGATAAAAAAGCCGCGTCGCTGGAGGGGCGATGCGGCGGTTGCTGCACGGGGCCGACCTGCTCGGCCATGACCTAGTGGGTGGTTTCCCCTCTGGCCTCAGCCGCGGCCGTGACGGTCTGGCTGTTGACCAGCTCGTCCATTACTTCGGCGACCAGCTGGTCGAGGATTCCCAGGACCAGGCCGACATTGCTCGTGCGGTTGATCGTCCTGAGCAGCCGGTATACGGTCTCACGAACCCTCTCATCCTTGATTGGCTCGACCGCCAGGGAGTACTGGTGCGGCAGCAGTGATTCGCTGGTCATTCGGCTGAGGGCGGTGCGCAGCTGGCCGAGCGCGGTATGCAATAAGATTGCGACTGTCAGCTCACTGTTCTCCCTGCTCTCCCGTTCGGCTTGCTGCAGCGCCTTGCGGCCGTCAGGCGACTTGTCCAGCTCCCTGCTCAGCTGGAGGTATAACTGTTCGGCGTCAATCGTGATTCCGGCTTCAGGGCCGGCCGCCATCTTCAGCAGGCGGAAGTTGCCCCGGGCCTTGACCGTCTCCCTCGCCAGTTCTGCCAAGTTTTTTTCCATTCGTATAAACCCTCCCTTCGGATTGATGCGGAATAATACATCAAGGCCTGCAAACAATCAAGCCCATGCCGCTCGCCGGGCCTATGCGGCTGGTTGCTGCCGCAAGCAAGAAACTCCCTGCTAAAGGGAGGCTTTCAGCTTCTCGGCCGCGGATTTCCCAATGACGTTGGACAGGTCAGTCAGGCTGGCTGCGCGGATCTTGGATACGGACCCGAACTCCTGCAGCAGTTTCTTCTTCTTGGCCGGGCCGATGCCCTGGATGTCGTCCAGCGCGGATGACACGGCCGACTTGGAGCGGATCTTACGGTGGTAGGTCACGGCAAACCGGTGGGCCTCGTCGCGGATGCGCTGTAAGAGGTAGAGCGCTATCGAGTTGTCCGGCAGGCGGACGGGGATTGAGCTGCCCGGCCGGAAGATTTCCTCCAGGCGCTTGGCCAGGCCCATGATGGGGATGTCCAGGCCGGCGGCCTTCATGGCGCTGACCGCGGTGGACAGCTGGCCCTTGCCGCCGTCGATGATGACCAGATCAGGGAGCGGCCACTTCCTGGCGGCCTTGCCGCCGTCCCCGGACAGCGACCGGGCAAACCGGCGCTCCAGCATCTCGCGCATCATGGCAAAGTCGTCAGGGGTGGATTTCTTCCTGATCTTGAACTTGCGGTACTGGTCCTTGCGCGGCCGGGCGAAGTCGAACACGACCATGGACCCCACGGCATTGGTGCCCTGGATGTTGGAGATGTCAAAGCACTCCATGCGGCCGGGCAGCTTCTCCAGGCCGAGAACGCGCTGCAGCTCCTTGAGCGCCGCCAGCAGCCGGGCCTCCTCCAATAGTTTCTTGTCGGACAGGGATTCGAGGTGCTGCCTGGCGTTGGCCTGACCCATTTTTATCAGCTGCGACTTGATTCCGCTCTCCGGCGTGATGATCTTGGTCTTGGCCTTCATCTTGAAGTCGATGCGGCGCCTGGACAGGATGGGTTCAAGGTCGGAGGTGTCGGTCTGGGCGGGCAGGAGTATCTCGCGGGGCAGGGTGGTGGCGTCCAGGTAGTATTGCGGCAGGAACCCGGCCATGACCTCGCCCTCCGTCAGCTGGCGGGTGTTCTCCACGATGAAGTTGTCCTTCTGCACCAGCTTGCCGCCGCGCACCCGGAAGAGGTTGATGGACGCGACGTTCGGCTCCATGTGCAGGCTGAAGGCGTCCTGGCTGGTGTCCTCCGAGTAGATGAGCTTCTGGCGCTCCATGACGCGGTTGAGGTAGAAGATCTGGTCGCGGACCCGCGCGGCCTTCTCGAACTGCTTGTGGCGGGCCAGGTGCCTCATGTGTCCCTGCAGCTCCTGCAGGACTTCCGACTGCTTGCCTTCCAGGAAGCCCATGATCTTGTCCACGGTCTGGCGGTACTCGGCCAGCGTGACCTTGCCGAAGCAGACGCCCGGGCACTTGCGGATGTGGTAGTAGAAGCACGGCTTGGTGCCCACGGAAGACAGGGCGCAATACGGGAAGATCCGGCGGATGGTCCGGAGCGTCTCGCGGGCGGCGCCGCCGTCCGTGTACGGCCCAAAGTACCTGGCCTCGCGCTCGGACATCTTGTGCTCGGTGGTGATGGTCGGGACCTCGTCCTGGACGTTGACCCGGATGAACAGGTAGTTCTTGTCGTCGCGCATGCGGACGTTGTACTTGGGCCGGAAATCCTTGATGAAGTTGTTCTCCAGGACCAGGCTCTCCAGCTCGTTGTCCGTGACGGCAAAATCGAAGCCATGGATCTGGGCGATCATGCTCTGGATGCGCTGGCTACCCTTGCCGCCGTCCTTGCGGAAGTATGACGACACGCGGTTCCGCAGCTTCACGGCCTTGCCGACATAAAGGACGGTCCCGGCCCTGTCCTTAAATATGTAGACGCCGGGGGATTGGGGGAGTTCCTTGATTTTTTGCGCGATCGTCTTCTGCATGCGGTTATTATATTCGATTTGCCCGGCCAGTGACAGGGCTTTATCAGGCGGCCGGAAAATGCTAACATGGACCAACAACTTCAAGGGGGTGCTTTGGATGAGGCGGTTCATTGATATGGTGACCGGATGGGTGCTGACGGCAGGAGGGCTTGTCCTGGTCACGGGAGGAGCCACCGTAGGCTATGCCACGGCCACCGAACTTCCCGGCCTGCTGGGCTGGGCGTGGTTCTGGGTGGTGCCGGCGTGCATCGGGTTGCTCATGCGCGCGTGCCTGCGCCATCTCAATGCGGTCGGCGACGTCACGCCAACCCAGGCGTTCAGCTCGCTCATGCCGTTTGCGGCGCTCGGGCTGCCGCTGCTGCTGGCTGCGGTGGCGCCTTACTGGCCGGCCGCATACGAATACCGGGCCGTGGGGTTCGCGCCCATCGCTTACACCATACTGGAGATTGCCTATGCCTACAGCAGGAAGACCATCCAGAATCGTGCCAATCCGCAGGCCTTGTCCCAGGCGTGATCCGGTCGGGTTCGCCGGCTGGTGCATGAGGGAAACCAGGCTGGCCACGGACAACGTCCTGGACTGGATGTCGTTGCTGGTCCTGGCCGGGTTCATCGCCCATTCCGCCTACGGTCTCTGCCTGGAGGCGCAGTCATACTGGTTGGTCTTGTCCCGCATGACGCCGCCATCCGTCTTCGCCCTGCCCTGACCGGCCGGGCTTTTTTATTTGCCCTAGGCCTAGGCGGGCTAACCCTTGCCAAGGCCATTTTTATGACCTATACTGTTCTGGCTTTGGGGCTAGCGCCCTTGGCCCATAAGGGTTTTACCCGTCAGAGACCGTCAGCGCAAGCTTGCACGGCTCGTATCGCTTTGTCCATTTTCCAAACTTAAGAGTACCCCTTTACATGCAAGAGAAAATCATCGTCCGGGGCGCCCGCGTCCACAACCTCAAGAACCTCGACATCGACATCCCGCGCAACCAGCTGGTCGTCATCACCGGCCTGTCCGGCTCCGGCAAGTCGTCCCTCGCCTTTGACACCATCTACGCCGAGGGCCAGCGCCGCTACGTCGAATCCCTGTCCGCCTACGCCCGCCAGTTCCTGGGCCTGATGGACAAGCCGGACGTGGACAAGATAGAGGGCCTGTCACCGGCCATTTCCATAGACCAGAAGTCCGCGTCACACAACCCACGCTCCACCGTGGGCACGGTCACGGAAATCTACGACTACCTCCGCCTGCTCTACGCGCGCGTGGGCCAGCCCCACTGCGCCACCTGCGGCAAGCGCATTTCCGGACAGAGCGTGACCCAGATGGTTGACCAGGTCATGGCCTGGCCGTTTGGTACCAAGACCGTCATCATGTCGCCCATGATCCGCGACCAGAAGGGCGAGCACCGCCACCTCCTGGAAGAGGTCAAGAAGTCCGGCTACCAGCGCGTCCGCGTGGACGGCACGGTCATGGACCTCTCTGAGGCGCTCAACCTGACCCTGGACAAGAAAAAGAAGCACAGCATCGAGGTCGTGGTCGACCGCATAGTGGTGGAGGAAGGGGAGCGCGTCCGCGTGGCCGATTCCCTGGAGACCGCGCTTGATTTGGGCAACGACACAGTCCTCATCCAGAAGAACGAGAAAGAGGAGATCCTGCTGTCCTCTAATTTTGCCTGCCCGGACGGCCACATGAACCTGCCGGAGCTCAACCCCCGCAATTTTTCCTTCAACTCGCCGCACGGTGCCTGCCCGGACTGCACCGGCCTGGGCACCCGCCTGGAAGTCGCCCCGGCCCTGGTCATCCCCAACGACAAGCTGACCCTGGGCGAAGGCGCCATCCGCCCGTGGTCCAAGACCACATCCCGCCTGTCCTGGTACGGCCGCGTCCTGGCCGCCCTGGCCGAGGAGTTCGGCTTCTCCCTGAACGCCCAGGTCCGCGACCTGCCCAAGAAGATGGTCGACATCGTCCTGTACGGCTCCGGCGACAAGAAGCTCAAGATCCAGGACGAGTCCGGCTACGAGCGCTTCACCTCCTTTGAGGGCGTCATCCCGAACCTCAACCGCCGCTATAAGGAAACCGACTCAGACTACATGCGCTCGGAAATCGAGCAGTACATGCGCGTCAAGACCTGCCCGACCTGCAACGGCAAGCGCCTCAAGCCGGAATTCCTGGCCGTGACCATCCATGACCTGAGCATCGTCGACGTCTCCAACATGAGCATCGACGAGTGCGCCAACCTCATGGCCGCCCTGCCCAAGAAGTTCTCTGAGAAGGACATGAAGATCGCCGTCCAGATCCTGAAGGAGATCGCGTCCCGCCTGCAGTTTTTGCAGGACGTCGGCCTGAACTACCTGACATTGGACCGCTCCGCGGACACGCTGTCCGGCGGCGAGGCCCAGCGCATCCGCCTGGCCACTCAGATCGGGTCCGGCCTGACCGGCGTGCTTTACATATTGGATGAGCCGAGCATTGGCCTGCACCAGCGCGACAACGACCGCCTTCTGAAGACCCTCAAGAACCTGCGCGACCTGGGCAACACCGTCATCGTGGTCGAGCACGACCAGGAGACCATAGAGGCCGCCGACTGGGTCATAGACATCGGGCCCGGAGCTGGCAAGCACGGCGGCGAGCTGGTCGCCGAAGGCACCCCGGCCCAGGTGGCCAAGCACAAGGACTCCATGACCGGCAAGTACCTGTCCGGCCGCGAGGAAATCCCGGTGCCCAAGCACCGCAAGAAGGGCAACGGCAAGACCCTGAAGGTCATTGGCGCCACCGAGCACAACCTCAAGAACGTTGATTTGGAAATTCCGCTCGGCAAGCTGGTCTGCCTGACGGGCGTGTCCGGCTCCGGCAAGTCGACCTTGATGAACGGCATCCTGGCCAAGGCCCTGTCCGCCTACTTCTTCAACGCCAAGGAGGCCCCGGGCGAGCACAAGAAGATCCTCGGCATCGAGAACGTCGACAAGGTCATCGCCATCGACCAGTCGCCGATTGGCCGCACCCCGCGTTCCAACCCCGCCACCTACACCGGCGTCTTCACCTACATCCGTGACCTGTTCGCCGCCACCCCGGAAGCCAAGATGCGCGGCTACAAGGCCGGCCGGTTCTCCTTCAACGTCAAGGGCGGCCGCTGCGAAGTCTGCGGCGGCGACGGCGTCATCAAGATCGAGATGCATTTCCTGCCGGACGTCTACGTGGTCTGCGAGGAATGCAAGGGCAAGCGCTACAACAAGGAAGCCCTGGACATCCACTACAAGGAAAAGACCATCTCGGACGTCCTGTCCATGACCGTGGACGAGGCCCACATCTTCTTCCGCTCCGTCCCGATGATCGCGCGCAAGCTCGAGACCCTGTCCCTGGTCGGCTTGGGCTACATGCAGCTGGGGCAGCAGGCGACCACCCTGTCCGGCGGCGAGGCCCAGCGCATCAAGCTGTCATCTGAGCTGTCCCGCGCCTCCACCGGCCGCACCCTGTACATCCTGGACGAGCCGACCACCGGCCTGCACTTCGATGACGTCAAGCGCTTGCTGGGCGTGCTTAACAAGTTGGTCGAGAAGGGGAACACCGTCCTGGTCATCGAGCACAACCTGGACATCATCAAGTCCGCCGACTGGATAATCGACATGGGCCCAGAGGGCGGCAACAAGGGCGGCGAGATTGTCGCGGTCGGCACGCCGGAGGAAATCGCCAAGGCCAAGCGCAGCTACACCGGGCAGTACCTCAAGAAGATGCTCAGCAGGTAGACAAAGGCCCTAAAGGGCTTTTTTCTTTGTGTTAACCATGTTGACTAGATGGTTAACATATGTTAACCTTCAGGAAGAAAGGGTTAATATAATGAAATCATTGGAGAACAAGCCACTTTTCACTACAGCCGAACTATCCGTCATGCTCGGCGTCAGCAAGGTCACCGTCCATAAGCGGATAAAGGCCAAAAAGATCGTAGCCCAAATGATGGGCGGTTCCTATTTGATTTCCCGGGATGAGGTCAACCGGATATTGAACGTTGACATTACGCCTGAAGACCGGGAGAAAATCAGAAAGGCCGTCGAGAAGACGATAGAGGAGTATGGAGATGTCCTTAAGATGCTAGCCAAGGAATAGCCATGGACCAAATCAGAAAAATTAACGTCAGGCATGTCCGGGAGATAGCTCATTCCTTGGCTGCCCAGACAATGTCGTGGGATGAACCCATTCCGCCATTTGAGACGAGATATCCAAACAAGCTGGAAAGCTGCGTGGCTACGCCGTTCCAGTCCTATGGCAAGAAGGATCTTTATCCTACGCTAGTGGAAAAATCATCAATTCTCTTTTACCTCATGGTCAAGAACCACCCGTTTGAGAACGGGAACAAGCGCATAGCGATCACGACCTTGCTGACCTTCCTGTACATGAACCGCAAGTGGCTGAAGATTGACCATCAGGAGCTCTACAACTTCGCCAAATGGGTCGCTTCCAGCCCGGCACAGGTAAAGGACTCGACCGTCTTGGCCATCGGCCAGCTCATTAACCGCCACATAAGGGAGTACCATGCGCAATAAGTCGGTCTATGTCATTTTTGCGATAGTTGCCATGTAAGCGAATTCGGCGTCCGCCCACGGCCAGATCCCGGACGACCACGAACAGGGCTTGAGCGCCCTGGATTACGTGCAGCTGGGCGGCACCGTCCTGGCCAGCATCGGCCTGATAGTGTTCTCCGTCTACGGCAAGGTAAAGCCGCCAAAAAATAGCGACTGAAACCGGCTCCGGCCGGCTTTTTTATTTACTTCAAATTTCCGCACGATTCCCGCGGCGATTTTTTGGCTCACATGACCGTTGACTAGAGCGAACAATTCGAGTATACTACTGAATCTTCAAAAAGATGTTGGTAAGTTCGGTTCCTAGCCAAGTTATCATTTGCTAGAATGAGGTCGAAGGCACCAGCGATGGTGCCGAAACCATTTCCTGTATTTGATTACGAGAATCCCCGTTCTTAACTGCCGATCCATGCGTCCCCCATATCGGGCAGGGCGCCGGCACGTAAACGATGAGCCAGTCTCGCATATCAGTGGTCGTGCCCACATGGAACGAGGAGGGTAACGTTCGGGCATTGGTTGAATCAGTTGACGCAATACTCAGTTCTCACGGGTTCCCTTATGAGCTGATTTTCATTGACGATAATTCCACGGACAACACCGTGGAAATTTTGGCCGATCTGTCAGATAAGTACCCGCTGCAGGTCCATCTCAAGGACGGCAGGCGCGGCAAGGCCGAATCCCTGATCCAGGGCTTTGCCCTGTGCAAGTCAAGCCGCGTGGTCATGATTGACGCGGACCTGCAGTATTCACCGGCCTACATCCCGTCCATGATCCAGAAGATGGAGGACGACGGCCTGGACATCGTGGTCGCGGACCGCGAACAGCATGAGACCAACCCAATACGCAGATTCCTAAGCGGCCTTTTTGCCGCTGTTTTCGTGCGCGGACTGCACGGCCTGCGCGTGGACGGCCAGTCCGGCCTGAAGCTTTTCAGGCGCGCCGTCATCCAGCAGGTCAGCCCAAACTCCACCGGCTGGGCGTTTGACCTCGACTTCCTGGTTCAGGCCCGCCAGGCCGGCTTCAAGATCGGCAGCGTGCCCATAGTCTTCGAGCAGCGCCTGTCCGGCGAGACCAAGATCGGCGTGTTCCGGGCCGGCATGCAACTGGCCCTGGAAGCCGTCCGCCTCAAGATCCGTGGCGCCCAGGTCCTGCACTTTGACGCGGCCAAGACCAAGGGCACGGGACGCGGATTTACCTACAACGGTTCCGAGTTCGTCCACCATTCCGGCCTCCACCACGAGCAGACCGCCCTCAAGCGCTTCGGCGGCCGGCAGATTGAGTTCCTCATCCTGGCCGCGGTCCTTTACGGCACCCTGCTCTTTCTCAACTGGCACGCCACCATTCTGGTGACGTTCGGCGTATTGACCTTCCTGTACTTCGCCGACCTGCTGTTCAACATGTACCTCATCTTCCGCAGCTTCAAGACGCGCCCGGAGATCGACTTTACCGACGGGGAAGTGGACGCCATGGTCCGCAAGTGGCCCAGCTACACCGTCTTCTGCCCGCTGTACAAGGAATGGCAGGTCATCCCGCAGTTCGTCAAGGCCATGAGCCAGCTGGACTACCCCAAGGACCGCATCCAGATCATGATCCTCCTGGAGGAGAATGACCCGGAATCAATCGCCAAGACCGCCGAGTTCGACCTGCCGGACAACTTTGACGTGGTCGTGGTGCCGCACTCCATGCCCAAGACCAAGCCCAAGGCGCTCAACTACGGCCTGCAGAAGGCGACCGGGGAGTACGTGGTCATCTATGACGCCGAGGACGTGCCTGACGCCCGCCAGCTCAAGCGCGCGGTCATGGCATTCGAGCAGGAGGGTCCTGACACCATCTGCGTCCAGGCCAAGCTCAACTTCTACAACCCGCACCAGAACATCCTGACTCGCGTCTTCACCGCGGAGTATTCCCTGTGGTTCGACCTCATCCTGCCCGGCATGCAGTCCCTGAACGGCCCCCTGCCGCTGGGCGGCACCTCCAACCACTTCCGCCGGACTGACGTGGAACAGCTCAAGGGCTGGGACGCCTTCAACGTCACGGAAGACTGCGACCTGGGCATCCGCCTGTCCAAGAACGGCTTCAAGACGGCCATCATCGAGTCGACCACCTATGAGGAGGCGACCAGCAAGTTCTGGAACTGGTACGCCCAGCGCTCCCGCTGGATCAAGGGCTATATCCAGAGCTACCTGGTCCACATGCGCGACCCCGGTGAGTTCATCCGCCGCGGCAAGGCCTACCACCTGCTGGCCTTCCAGTTCATCGTCGGCGGCAAGATCCTGTCCATGTTCATCAATCCGCTGATGTGGAGCATCACCATCATTTACTTCGCCTTCCGCAGCCAGGCCGGCGGCTTCATCGAGTCGTTCTTCCCGAGCGTCATCCTGTACATCGGCGTGTTCTCGTTCGTCTTCGGGAACTTCCTCTACCTCTACTACTACATGATTGCCTGCGCCAAGAGCGGCCACTATGACCTCATCAAGTACATCTTCCTGGTCCCTTTCTACTGGCTGATGATGAGTTTTGCGTCATGGCGCGCCGTCTGGGAGATGATAGTAAAGCCGCACTACTGGGCCAAGACCACCCACGGCATGCACCTCAGCAGCGCCAAGGGCCTGGCGCAGTCGCAGGCCGTGGCCGGCAGCGCGGTCATAGGCAACGGCCTGCAGCAGATTCCCATCCGCGCCCGGGCCATCGAGCCAATTGAAATGAAGGAGCGCTCCTGATGCAACTCTGGTCCAGGCAAAACCTGTCCGGTGCCGGCATCCTGGTTATCTGCCTCATGCTGGCCAACTTCCTGAACTTCGCGTTCAACGCGTTTTTGGGCCGCCAGCTGTCATATGAGCAGTTCGGCTTGCTGACGTTCTATAACACCATCCTGTTCCTGGCGGCGATATTCTTTGGGGCGCTGGGCGGCACAGTCAACCATCGGACCGCCTACCTGAACGGCAAGTACGGCCACGAGGCCGGCTGGATGTTTACCAGGTTCGTTCGTCGAAACGTATCCATTGCCATGGCCGCCATGACCGTCCTCTGGCTGGCCTTGTCCGGCGTCCTGGCGAGCCAATTCCAGATCACTGACCTGGCCAGCGTGGTCGTCTTTTCGCCAATCTTCCTGTTTGGTGCTGTCGTGGGCATCAATAAGGGCTTCCTTCAGGGCAACCTCAACTTCCAGAGCGTGGCCCTCGTCGTCGTCGTCGAGCCACTGATCAAGCTGGTCGTGGCCGGACTCATGGTTTACTGGGGCTATGCGGACCAGGTTTACCTGGCCATCCCTCTGTCCTTGTTCGCTTCCTTTGCCATGTCCATGTTCCTGGTCTCTAACAAGACCGTGCCGGTGGATGGCGACAACAAGTTCCGCTTCCCCAAACGCTTCCTGGCCGCGGCCGTGGTCACAGGGCTTTCCACCACCGCGTTCCTGTCCCTGGACGTGGTCATGGTCAAGCATTTCATGGACCCGGTCACCGCCGGCCATTACAGCCTGCTGTCTCTGGTCGGGAAGATGGTCTTTTTCCTGGGCACGCTTCTGAATGGGTTCATGATCACGTTTGTAAGCCACGATGCCGGCGAGAGGAAGAATTCCAGGCGGACTTTTTATCGTCTGTTCGGCGCGGCTTCCTTGCTGACAGCGGTGGGCGTCCTGGTTTTTGGGGTGTTCGGGCAACACACCATCCCTGTTTTGCTGGGCGACAAAGTCATTCCGATTCTCGGCTACCTCGTCCAGTACTCCATCGCCATCGGAATGTTCACTTTAGCCGCTGTGATAGTGGTCTACCACCTGGCCCGCGAGCAATACTCGTTCTCGTTCCTGGCCTTGGGTCTGACCCTGTCCATGTGCCTGGGGATATTCATGTTCCATGACAGTATCCAGGCCGTGGTCAGTGTTGTGTTCTGGTCCAGCCTGGTTTCGCTAACCACGGTCGCGGCCATGCATTCGTTCAATGACAACAGTCGCTTCCTTTTTGCCAACCTGGTGGACTTGGCCGGCGTCTTTAGTTCCATGCCGGCGCCGTCCGCGCTCAAGTCCGGGGGCAAGCGGATCCTGGTCTTCAACTGGCGCGACACCAAGCACGTCTTTGCCGGCGGGGCGGAGGTCTACGTGCATGAGCTGGGCAAGCGGTGGGTCAAGGACGGGCACCAGGTCACATTGTTCTGCGGCAATGACGGCCGGTCCAAGCGCAACGAGACCGTGGGCGGCATCCACGTCATCCGTCGGGGTGGTTTCTACTTCGTCTATCTTTGGGCCTTCGTATACTACATAACCAGGTTCCGGGGGCGCTATGATCTCATAGTGGACTGCCATAATGGCATACCGTTCTTCACGCCGCTTTACGCCAAGGAAAAGATCTATTCCGTTATCCACCATGTTCACCAAGAGGTGTTCTACAAGTTCCTGCCCAAGCCGCTGGCCTGGTTTGCCGCGGTCCTGGAAAACCGGCTCATGCCTTACGCCTACCGGAAAATAAGGTTCATCACCGTGTCCCCGTCTACTAAGCATGAGATGGAAGAGCTGGACATAACCGGCAGCGGCATCGACATCATTTATAACGGCGTAGATTTGGGCAACCTTAAGCCCGGCAAGAAGAGCGATGTCCCAACCGTTCTGTATCTTGGCCGCCTGAAGGCATACAAGTCGGTGGACGTCCTCATCAAGGCATTCGTGAAGGTCGTCAGCCAGGTCAAAGACGCCCAGCTGGTGATAGCCGGCAGTGGTGATGAGGAAGGAAGCTTGAAAAAATTGGCTCAGGAACTTGGTGTTTCGGACAAGATCAAGTTCACAGGCAAGATTAACGAGGAAAGAAAGCGGGCATACCTTCAAAATTCTTGGGTTTTCGTCAACCCATCCATGATGGAAGGGTGGGGAATTACCACCATTGAGGCCATGGCTTGCGCCACGCCCGTGGTGGCGTCCGACGTGGCCGGTTTGCGTGATTCCGTGGACAATCCTAATAACGGCTTCCTGGTGCCATATGGCGACGTCGACGCTTTCGCCAAGAAGATAACCTTGTTGTTGCAGGACCAGAAGCTCCGTATGAGGATGTCCGAAAATGCCACCGCCTGGGCCAGTAACTTTAACTGGGACAAAAGCAGCCAAAATTTTCTGCACATATTAATCTCAAAACGAGCCTAGCATGGACACCCGACGACCGTCTGTTTCCATAGGCATACCCGCCTACAACGCGGAAATGAACATCTGCACGATCATCGCGTCATTATTGGACCAACGCGGCGATTTTGACTTGGGCCAAATCTTGGTCCACTCCGACTCCAGCCTGGACTCGACCGCCGAACTCGTGAAGTCGATGGGGGATAGTCGAGTCGTCCTGCTTGAAAATCTCGGCCGTATTGGTTTTGCGGGATCCCTAATCAGGTTGATGAGAGAGTCTAGCGGTGATATATTCGTCACGTTCAATGATGACATTAAGATCGAGGATGCGGACTTGGTCCAAAAATTGATTAGCCCTTTCCGGAACGAGCCTAAAGTCGGGTTGGTAGGCGGGCGACCAGTGCCTTTGACCCCGGTAAATTTTTTGGACAAGGCCATCACCTCCACCTTTATGGCTTATGACCGCATGCGCCTGGCCGCTAGTAACAAGCACAGCCAATTCACCTATGACGGTAAAATTTTGGCGCTATCAAGAGGTTTCATAAATTCCTTGACCTACCCAGAGGATCGGAGGCTTATGGCCAACGTCGACTCATTCCTCTATTTTTCCTGCCTTGCCAACGGTTTCCGATACAGGTTCGCGAATGATGCGGTAGTTCGATATCGCAACCCGACCAACCTTTCTGATTATGTGAAATGGGTGGCTCGGAACAAGTCCAACAAGTTCATCCTGGCCAAGACATTCGGCGCGGGGATGGTCGAGCGGGAGTACGCGCCGCCAACCAGCCTGGCCAGGTTCAAGCTGCTCGAATTTTTCAGGAACCCAATCGGGTGCGCGTTCATTTACGCCGTGGCCAAGTACGTCAACGTCAGGTCAAAGGACGTCGAGCGGAATTTTGACGTGACATGGGATTCCATACTAAGCACTAAGGATCTACGCCATGAATAAGCTCAGCGTCTCAATTGGCATCCCGGCTTACAATGAGCAGTCCAATATCGTGAAACTGCTTCATTCCGTCCTGTCCCAGAAAGGCGACAGTTTTTCGCTCGATCAAATCGCCGTTTTTTCTGACGGCAGCACGGACAAGACAGTGGAAAAGATAAAGGAAGTCGGTGATGCGCGAATTATGGTCATTGACAACAAGGACAGGGTCGGCCAGGCCGCCGGCCAGAACGAGATAATCAAGCGACTCACTGGGGACGTCATCCTCCTTCTCAACGCCGACACCCTAGTGGGAGGCGACTCGTTCATAGAGGATGCGGTGCAGCCCTTTCTCCAGGATGCCATGGTTGGCATGATTGGTCCTCGGTTCGAGCCGGTCCGACCCCGCACGTTCTTTGAGAAAATACTCAACTTCAGCACCGATTTCAAGAATGACATGTTCAAGAGCTGGAACGGCGGCAACAATATTTACATGTGCTGTGGCCGCGCCCGGTTTTTTTCCAAGGGATTCGTCAAGCGCTTGTCATGGCCCACAGCCAGCTCGGAAGACGCTTATTCGTATTTGGCCTGCATCAGCCAGGGATATAAGTTTGTCTACCTCGACAAGCCGTTAGTTATATATAAGCTGCCTGATAACTACCGCGACCATATGAAGCAAAGCACCAGGTTCATGGTCGGGCCCGAACTGATGGCCAAGTATTTCGCAGTAGACCTGGTCATGGGCAGCTACGCCATACCGACCGGCATAAAAATGGCGTCTGCAGTCCGGTACTTTCTTAAGAATCCGCTGTATTTTAGCTTTTACGTCATCATCTTGATGTTAAGCAAGTCGAAATCCTTGGTGAATAAGAACGATGCCAGCCTCTGGGACGTTTCTGAATCATCTAAGACATTAACTTAATCTCATGGACTCACTCATTAGGACAGTCACCGTCGGCATTCCGGCGCATAACGAGGAAAGGAACATTTCCAGGCTTATGGACAGCATTTTAGCGCAGAATGAGGGCGGATACGCGCTAATGAATGTGATTGTGGCTTGCGACGGATGCACGGACGGCACAGCCGGCATCGTCAGGTCTTACTCAGCCAAGAATCACCTGGTCAAGCTGATTGACGACGGGCATCGCCTGGGACAGGCGAGCCGTCTGAATAATTTTTTCCGTGATAACGACAGCGACATATTCGTCACGTTTGACGGTGATGTGGTCCTGGCTCATGTTAACGTCCTGACACAGTTGGTTCGAGCATTCGATTCTAATGAGGTTGGGCTGGTCGGCGGTTCAGATGTCGCTGCTGATGCCCATGGTTTTTTTGGTAAGATCGCTGTAGCCTGGTCAAGGGTCTGGTATTGGACCAAGATTGACATCAACCACGGCATTACCATCCATAACCACCACGGCTGCGTGTCCGCGTATAGCCGTGACCTGTGCAAGAAGATTTCCATCCCGGCCGGCGTGTACGCCAATGACGATAGCGCGTTCTTTGAGGCTTTCAAGCATGGGTTCAAGTTTAATTTCGCGCGTGAAGCGGAAGTCATGTTCAAGTGCCCTGACAACCTGCCTGAGTACCTGCAACAGTCCTCCCGTCTCCTGCAAGGCAAGGACATAATCGCCATACACTACGGCAAGTGGGTTTACCCTTATTATGAGGTGCCCATTATCAACAAGGCCAAGGGCATGCTTAAGTCATTCATTGTTAATCCGATTTACACTTCCTTGGCCGTCGGCCTGCAGGTTTACCTGCGGTTGAACAAGAGTAAGTATTTCAAGCGTTCCGCAGACGGCCACTGGGCCGCCATTAAATCAACTAAGTCATGACTATGTCGATATGCCACAGCAGAGCACATAAATGGGACGGAACTAGGCCAAACAACATTGGTCATCTTCTTGCCTTGCATTGCTGGCGGCAGTCGAAGGCCACCAGGGAAGAGGTCATGCGCCCAACAGTCTTCAGGAAGGAGCCCTTACAGGTATATGGATAAGATCAAGGTAACAATTGGCATTCCGGCATATAACGAAGAGGCAAACATACTCAAGCTTCTTCATTCTGTCCTTGAGCAAAGCGAACAGGGCTATGAGATTTGTGAAATACTGGTCATGTCAGACTGCAGCGTAGACAGGACCGAAGAACTGGTTCGGTCCCTAGGTCACCCCAAGATCAAACTGTTCGCTGACAGGGTCAGAAAAGGGAAGCCATCACGGCTGAGCCAAATTTTCAGGGAAGCGAAGGGGGACGTTGTGGTCTTAGTCGATGCCGATTGTGTGCTCTTGAAAGAAGGTGTATCTCACCTGATGGTGATGTTCAGGCAAGATCCGGGCGTGGTCCTGGTCGGTGGGACACTAGAACCTAAGGGCATCGAGTCAGAAGTTCAAAAAGCATTGAGTTCCAGCGTCCGGGTCAGGCAATCAATCGCTCGAGAATACAAAGGTGGCAAGAGCGTGTACTCTTTCTCTGGCACGCTTATGGCGCTGCCTCGCGAGTTTGCTAAGAAGATCACAATCCCATCCACTGTCGGGGACGATGCTTACATCTATTTCACCGCCCTTAAGCACAATATGAGGGTGGCCAGCACCCCAACAATATCCGGTAATTTTTATCTGCCTTATAATATTAGCGACTACATGAAGCAAGCTAACCGCTTCTCCGACTCGCAGAAGATGATGGAAAAGTTTTTTGGCGCTGGCCCGGCCAGCCAATACGCCATACCAAAGAGAATCCTTTTCAGGTCAGTAGTAAATGAATTGTTCCGTCACCCTCGGAGCCTGCTGTCCTACATGACACTGAAAGCCCTGATGGCTTTCTATAACATCGGGCGTCAGGCATCGTCACCAAATGGCCTGTGGGAGACACCGGAATCAACTAAAGGAAAGGTAGAGCAGCAACAATGAAAAAATTATTTCTGGCCATATTCCTGATTGCCTTTCCTGCATTGCTTTTCCTGGCGACTTTGAAAGGTGAGTCTGGAAATCCCAAGGCCGCGGATTTCAAGAACAACCTCGACCAGGCCAGCAAGCCGTTTGAGCTGTCGCCTGAGCGCGGCAGGTACGCCCATGTCTATTCTCTCGCGGAACAGGGGAAGTACGACCTCGATCTCGAATGGGCGGAAGCCGTTTACCCGGATGTCGGCTATCGGGAAGGGAAATTTTACAGCTTTTTTGCGCCAGGGATCTCGTACATGGCCGTCCCGTTCTATGAGCTTGGCCGTGAGCACGGAATGGCCCAGCTTTTTACGTTCGGATTCATCAGTATTTGCGCCGTCCTGGCCCTGGCGTTCATCTACCGGATATCCCGGGATATCATCAGGTTGCCGGTTTCCTTGTCCTTGGCGGCGGCGTTGGCCTTCGGGTTCTCAACCACCGCCTGGGGATATGCCGGGACTTTGTACCAACATCACGTCTTCACCCTCCTCCTGCTTTCAGGTTTCTACGCGGTCTGGAAATATAGGCAAGGGAACCGGACTAGCTGGCTGTGGGGAACTTTGGTCTGGCTGAATTATGGCCTGGCCATCCTGATAGACTACCCGAATGCCATCCTGATGCTGCCGGTGATGGTCTACTTCCTGGCATCATCGATAAGCGTGTCGGAATCCTCCGATAAATACACGGTGTCACTGAAGTGGGGTATATTGGCGACGTTCCTCGTGTTCGTGGTCGTCACGGGATTCCACGGTTACCATAACCAGAAGCACTTCGGAAGCTGGAAGAGCCTCAGCGGCGGCATAATCGGCTATAAGGATATCAAGGAGGATGGTCTTCTGGCCGAGCCTGACGCGCAGGACAGGATTGCCGAGCTCCAGGCCACTAAGAGCGTTGGGAACTTCTTTGCGGAGGAAAAATTTGCCCGGGGCTTCCAGATATTGCTTGCCTCTCGTGACCGCGGCCTGTTCCTCTATACTCCATTCCTCCTTCTCGGTTTCATTGGCCTTTTCATGTCGATCCGCAAGGCGCGCCTCGAACAGGGCGTACTCATGGCATTGATTTCGGTCAACTTGGTGCTTTATTCAAGCTGGGGTGACCCTTGGGGCGGCTGGGCGTACGGGCCTCGTTATCTCATCCCAAGCATGGCCATCCTGAGCATTTTTGCGGCGGTGTTCATCCGCGATTTCAAGTACCAGGTCCTTGGCCGGCTCATCGCTTACGCGCTCCTGGCATATTCTTCCGCCGTGGCAGTCCTTGGCGCGCTGACGACCAACGCCGTCCCGCCCAAGGTCGAAGCTGATTACCTGAAGACGGGTTACAATTTCATGTACAACTGGGAGGTCATGAAATCAGGCCGGAGCAGCAGTTACATATACAACACATTCCTGAATGACAAGCTGACCCTCTACCAGTATGGGATATTACTGCTCCTTGCGGTCCTTGTCGTCATGATTTTCACCCTATTTTTTATTCCGACCATGGAACACGACGATGAGGATTAATTTCAACAAGAACGCCATCACTGTTTTCCGCGCCTGGTTTAACAAGGCCAGCGGCGGCTTTTGGGTGACGGTCCTGGCCACCTTGGCCGCGACGTTGGCCACGACCTTCAGCTACCTCAATGATTACGTGGTCAGGTATGGCGATTCAGAGTCTCATCTGAACATCGCCAAGAGGGTGGTGGACAGCATCACGCCTGGATTTGCGCAATTAGGCGGCATTTGGCTGCCTGTCCCTCACTTGCTTATGGTGCCGTTCGTCTCCATTGACGTGCTGTGGCGTACTGGCCTGGCTGGGTCCATCGTCTCCGGCTTGGCCTTCGTCGTGGCGGCGTTATACCTTTACCGGACCACCCATCTTTTGACTGGCAGCAGGGCCGGATCGATGGTGGCAGCGTTGGTGTTTATTCTTAACCCAAACATCCTGTACCTGCAGTCTACTCCCATGACGGAGGTCGTGCTGATTGCCTTCTTTGCCCTGTCCACTTTCTATTTCATCAGGTTCATGAAGGGGCAGAACCAGCTTTACTCTCTCTTGCTGGCCGCGCTGTTCGGTTTCTTTGCTGTCTTGACCCGCTATGATGGCTGGTTTTTAGTCGGAGTGCAGGCCGGCTGCATCTTCCTGTACTATTACCCATGGTCCAAGCTGCCCAAGAATTTCATGGAAGCACGGAATTTTTTCCGGACCGAGACATGGAAGACAGCTGAAGGGCACATAGTCCTGTTTTCCACTTTGGCTTTCTTAGGCATAGCCATCTGGCTGGCGTGGGACTTCCTGATTTTGGGAGATCCTCTGTACTTCACCCACAGCGAATTTTCCGCTAAATCCCAGCAGAACGAGTGGTTGGCTCGCGGCCAGCTCCCGGCATACCATAACCTGGCGCTGTCATTCTTGTATTACTTGGTTACGGTCATGGCCAACACCGGGCTGCTCGTTTTCGCCATGGGCATAGCCGGACTGTTCTATTACTTGCTCAATCGCGGGGAGAAAAACCGATACTTGGTGGCTTTGGTCCTGGCCGTGCCGTTTTTCTTTAACGTAGTCACGCAGTACATCGGGCAGTCGGTCATCTTCATCCCTGACCTGACCCCGGTCGGCTTCGACTGGAGCTTGTTCAACGTCAGGTACGGCGTCATGTCAGCCCCCTTAATCGCGATACTGGTGGGGTACATGTTCTATAGGGTTCGTCTGTCGGGCAGGATAATGATCTCTGTCTTGTTGCTGGTGCAAATTACCCTGTTCCAGGTCGGTTACTCGCGGGTCATCTCATGGGAGGATGGCGTCATCGGCTTGTCATCCGCCAAACGCCCGGAGGCGGAGCGCTGGATCAAGGCCAACTACGACTACGGCATGCTCCTCATGGATGACTATGCGAGGACTGTCAGCGTCGTGCGATCCGGCGTGCCCATGGAAAGTATGATTTACATCGGAAACAAGCCATACTGGGAAGAGTCGCTGGTGGAACCTGAAAAGTACGCCCGTTGGATTGTCATGCAGCAGAACGACTCCGTCTGGAAGGAGCTGTGGAGCAACCCAGTCAAGCAGGCTCGGCTCTACAAGTACTTTGAGAAGGCCTACACCTCCCCGGAAATCCTTATTTTCCGCCGGCAGGACACCAACGTGGCCGAGCAGACCACGAAGTTCTGGAACTTCCAGTGCCTGGATACCATGAAGTATTCCAGGGACATGGCCAGGGAATATGCCGCCCGTCTGGACCTGGCCGATTTTGCCAACCGTGAAATGGAGCTTATCAAGGAATCCGGCGCCAGTTGCGTTTCAATTGGCACTCCGTATGACGAGGAGTTCGCGCCCTACCTAACCGCCTGGGTCAAAGCCGCCAGGGAAAAAGGGCTGGCCATATGGTTTAGGGGCAATATGTCCGGCTGGGAAGGGTGGTTTGACTATCCAAAGTTCACGTCCACGGAGGAGCATCACGCCGGCATCAGGAAGTTCATCACGTCCCATCCGGAACTTTTCCGTGCCGGAGACATCTTCACACCAGCTCCGGAGCCGGAGAACGGCATGATAGGGGACCCGCGACGGAGCCAGGCCAACTATGACAGCTTCCACGCGTTCCTGCCCAAGTCTTATGAGACCTGCCTGAACTCTTTCATTGAGGCCGGGATCGCGGATGTGACCTGCGGCTACTATTCGCTCAACGGCGACGTGGCCAATGAGGTCATGACCAAGGAGCTGCTGGTCGAGATCGGTGATGTCCTGGTAATCGACCACCACGTGGAGACCCCAGAGCGCCTGGTTTCAGACATCCAGGCCTTACATGAGAAGTTCGGCAGCTCAATCGTCCTCGGCGAATTCGGTGCCCCCATATACGACATCCATGGCCAGATGACTGACGTAGAGCAGGCGCAGTTCGTGACCAGCGTGATGAAAGCGCTCTACAACCAACAGGATCTTATCCTGGGCCTTAACTATTGGGTCCTGCGGGGAGGCTCTACCGGCCTGGTTGACGAGTCCACTGGCGCCCCCAAACTAGCATATGAGTCACTCAGGTCCTACCTACGGCCGGCATCGGTCAAGGGCAGGGTGGTCAACAGCATAGGGGAACCGGTCCAGGACGTGAGGGTCGTCTCTGAAGAGTATAGCCTTGAGACCCGGACTAACGTGCTGGGCGAATACATGATGTACGCCCCGGCAGTGAGCCTCTCATTGGCTGTAGATGACGAAAATTGGGTGGCAGGCGACGTGGCCAGGATATCCTTGGTCTCCGGCCGTGAGTCCACGCAAGAATTCCAGGTTGAGCCGGTCAGGAAGAGCTTGTGGTACAAGTTCAGGCTCTGGCTCAAGAAATAATCAAAAGCACCGCCTTCGGGCGGTGTTTTTGTCTGCCAACGATTTTCTAGTACAAAACGCCCAAAAAACTTGGGCATTTTCTCTTGATTTATATACAAGAAAACGGCCAAATTTCTATTCACAAACCAGGGAAATCAAGGTATAATCGAGTTACCAATTCAGGATTGGTAGGAGAATTCAAATCTCAACCCTCGGAGCCGGGTTGAAGTTCTGTAACGGCACACCGGGCGATTGACCGCAGGCACCCCTGCGCAACACCCGATTTATGCTCCAATAATAGGTAAATACCAAGAAATCCTTGGTTTTTATTAGTTTTCATATACTTGACATTTTAGTCAAAATTTGGTATGTTGTTTGGTCACTTAAGCTAAATTATGCGTATTTCCGTCCTCATCCCGTGCCACAATGAAGAGATTTCCATCCGCAAATGCGTGGAATCCTGCCTCAATCAAACCAGGAAGCTGGATGAGATTGTGGTCGTTAACGACGGTTCCACCGACGCCAGCGCCCACATCCTGGCCTCCTTTGGCGACGCCATCAAGGTCGTCACCATCCCCAAGGCCACCGGCAACAAGAGCTATGCCCAGGAGCATGGCCTGAAGTTCGTGACCGGGGACGTCTTCATAGCCACGGACGGGGACACCAAGCTTCACCCGGAATTTGCCCAGGAGATAGAGAAGCGCATGCAGGATAACGAGGTCAGCGCCGTCGGAGGCTATGTAAAGAGCCTGCCGTACAACTGGCTGACCGCCTGCCGCGCATTTGAGTACACCATCGGCCAGAACCTCCACAAGCTCGCCCAGAGCTACATTAACTTCATGTTCGTCATCCCCGGCGCCGCCGGCGCCTTCCGCACCGAGCTGTTTAGGAAGGCCATCAAGTTCGAGCATGACACCATCACGGAAGACCTGGATTTCACCTACAAGTTCCACCGCTTCGGCCTGAAGATCGCCTTCTGCCCGGCCGCCATCTGCTACACCCAGGACCCGGCCACGCTGAAACAGTACATCAACCAGTTACGTCGTTGGTACGGCGGGGGATGGCAGTGCCTAAAGAAGCATATCGACCTGGTCAGGGAACCGGCGGTGGCCCTTGAGCTATCGCTCATTTACTTTGAGGGTATGCTGTTTTCCCTGGTCATGTTCGCCCTCCCTTTCATAAATCTGTATTCCGCCGCCTGGTTCTTCGGCGGCTACTTCCTGAGCACTATAGTCCTGGCCGTTCTGGTCGCTGCCAAGGAGCGCCGCTGGGACATCCTTCTGGTCCCGCTGTTCGCCACCCCTCTGTTGGTAATCAACTCGTGGATCTGGCTCGAGCAGTTCGGCAAGGAGATCATACTAGGCAGGAAGAACCTAGTTTGGTTCCAGCCGGAAAGGGTGAGGTTATGATAGTCTTCACCGGGGTCACCGTGTTCGTCCATTTGACCATAATCATCGTGGGCAAGAGTTACGACGGCATCCGCGCCGCGATTACCTATTTCAAGCAGAAGAACCACAGCAACTCACTTAAGGACATATCACCATGAAGGCATTAATCTCATTCATCATCATCATCGCGGTATTCGCGCTGGTGTCGACCATCTCTTTCTCCATCGTCAAGGTGGCCGTGACCGATGACCATGCCAACTGGCATATCCGGACAGTGCTGAGCAAGACCCTGGACCGCTAGCTAACTTTTACAACAAACCTTAGAAACGTTCCCGTGCCGCCCGTAAACAACCAATTAACCAGAAATCATCAAATCCAATGACAAGCAATAAGAACAAGTACATGGTCTCCCCGCACCGCAAGACGGTGCGCCGCAGGGCAAAATCCAGGAAGGAATCATCTTTTGGACGTGCCACCCAGGTCGTTCTGGTCGCGGTCCTGATGCTCACCACAGCCGCTTACGCCAACGCCAACCTGATCCTTAACCCCGGATTCGAGGCTTCGACCAACGGCATCACCCCGGACAACTGGTCCACCGGCTTGTTCGGCGCAAATGACGCCGCGTTCTCCTACGTGGACGATGCCACCGGCAAGGCAGGCAAGGTCACTGTCACCGCTCACACGGACGGCGATGCCAAGTGGTATTTTGACGATGTCGCGGTTAACCCGAGCACCCAGTATTCCTTCACGGACACGTACAAGTCCACTGCCGTGACCAAGGTCACCTTGCGCTTCACCATGCAGGACGACAGCGTGGTTTACCTGGACCTGGCCGACACCCTTCCTGCGTCCCCGACGTGGAAGACTTACACCAAGAGCTTCACCACCCCGGCCAGCGTCAAGAGCGTGACCGGCTTCCACATCTTGTCCGCCGTCGGCGAACTGACCGTGGATAACTTCGCCTTGGACCAGGTTGCCCCGGTGGTCATCACCGATTTCGTCCCGAACAGCTCCATCGAGCAGGCATTGCCGACCGATGCCACCGTCCCGGTCTCCTGGAACCGCGAGGGCTTCGGCAGCAACACTCCGACTTTCGAGTACGTCGACGAGGGTCATGACGGCACCCACAGCCTTAGGCTGACCATGGCCGACTACGTGTCCGGCGACGCCAAGTGGGCCTTTGACGCCCAGCCACTCCCGGCCGACAAGGACTATGTCTTCCAGGCTTGGTACAAGGCCAACGTCTCGCCGCGCGTCGTGGCCCGCTTCATGAGCACCACCGGCACCGCGTCCTACCAGGACCTCCGCAGCCCGGAGGAACTCGACGGCCATTGGCACCAGTACACCAGCGATTTCTACGTCCCGGCCGGCACCTCATCCGTCACGGTCTACTTCTACATGAGCCGCAACGGTTGGGTCCAGACCGACGACTACCACATTTACGCCGACACCGTTACTGGGTTTGACCAGCCGATCGTCAGCCTTACCTTTGATGACGGACCCGTCGCGAACTTCAGCAACGCCCTGCCGGTCTTGAACGCCTACGGCTTCAAGTCCACCCAGTGCATTGACACCGATGGCTTGGAAGGGAATGCCGCCAATGAGTCCCACCTCCAGGCTTACGTCGATTCAGGCCATGAGATTTGCGGCCACACGGTGAGTCACTCATTCCTGACCCAGCTTCCGGCTGGCACCGCCTTGAACCCGCAGCCCGGCACGGTCCAGTACGAGCTGGCCCACTCCCAGGACTATCTAAAGTCCCAGAGCGGCCAGTCGGTCAAGAACTTCGCCTCACCTTACGGCGAATACAACTCGTCCGTCCTGGACCAGGTCAAGTCCCTTTACTCTTCCCACCGCACGATCAACGAAGGCTATAACACCAAGGACAACCTGGATCTTTACCGCCTGAACGTCCAAAACATGCGTTCTGACACCACCCTTGCCGAATTCCAGGGCTGGGTCAACAAGGCCGTCAATGACAAGACCTGGCTCATCATCGTCTACCATGGCGTGTACACCGCCAACCCCGGCGAGTTCGGCGTGCTGAAGTCCGAATTCGAAGCCCAGATGGCCTGGTTGGCCAACCAGGGCGTCATGGTCCGGACCCTGGAAGCGGCCATCGCCCAGATTTCCGACTTGCCTGAACCGGTGACCGTGGAAGCCCCAGTGGCCAATCCGACCTCCGGAAGCTACGTTTCCTCCGTGTCCGTGGCCTTGTCTTCAGTCGGCTCCACCAGCGTTTATTACACCGTTGAGGGATCTGCTCCGGTCTGCGGCGCTTCTACCCTCTACTCCGGCGCCATCACCCTGACATCCAATTCCAGCCTCAAGGCCATTGGCTGCAACGGCACTGCGAGCTCGGCCGTTTCGACCTACTCCTACACCATCACCCAGCCCACCCAGGCGTCGGGCGGCGGGAGAGGCGGTTCTAAGCGCGGCCCGAAGATCGGCGTCATCACCGGCATTGTCTACAGTGACGCTAATTCCAACGGCACTATGGACGGTTCGGAAAAGGGCGTGTCCGGCCAGGTGGTTTATCTGGACCTGGACAACAATGGCACCAAGGACATGAATGACCCGACCGCCACCACCTCCGCAGATGGCGCCTACAGGTTCGACGGGTTGGCCATGGATAACTACCATGTTCGCGTCTCGCTTTCTGAAAACCAGAAATTGGTCATCCCGGGATCCAACAAGAAGGGCGCATACAAGGTCAAGCTGAGCACCAAGGCGACCATGAGCGTCGGCCAGGACTTCGCCGTCAACGGCGGCACCGTCCTCGGCACCGAAATCGAGGCTTGCAAGCCCTTGATCACCCAGAACCTTTACATTGGCATCCGCAATGACGAGGTCCGCAGGCTCCAGGAATTCCTGGCCAAGCACCTGGGTCGCGCCATACCTATCACCGGTTACTACGGCCCGATCACCAAGGCCGGCGTCAGCGTCTTCCAGATGAAGTACCGCGGCGAGACCCTGGCCCCGTTGGCCCTGGTCCAGCCGACCGGCAACGTCTACGCGTTGACCCGCAACCAGATCAACAAAATCAACTGCGCCAAATAAGCAGGCGACAAAAAACTCCCCGATGAGGGGAGTTTTTTTGTTCGCTAGGGGAAGGCTGCCTTGAAGGCGGCGGCGGATGCGGCATCTGACTCGATGCGCCAGTCGCGTTCCTTGTTCTCGTTGAACCAGATGAAGGCCTTTAGCAGCGGGTGCTTGGGCATCTGTACCGTGATCGCGTCCGTGATCCAGGCTGGCTTCAGCGGGCCGGCAGCGGACGCCATGGAGAATATGTAGATCGGCTTCTGGTATGCGGCCAGGCGCCGTAACGGGTCATCCAGGGCCTGTGCGAAGGTCTCCCAAGGAGTCCCGAAGTTGAACCCGTCCACCCCCACATAGTCGACGTAAGCGTCACCCGGGTAATAGACCTCAAACCGGTTCTCGTAAGTGTTGGGCTCAGACCGGTTGTTCGGGGCCCAGCCCCATTTTACGTTGGTCACGCCCTGGCCCATGAACACGTCGTGGACCTTCCTCCAGGCGGCGATGAGCTTGGTCGGGTTGCCGTCCCACGGGTCCCAGTTGCCGTTCATCTCGTGGAAGGGCGCAAGTATGACGGGCCCGCCGTAAGTCTTGCTGGCTGCGGCAAATTCCCTGATGTAGGCATCGTCATTGCCCGCGATGATATCGTCCAGCGTGGTGCCGTACTGCTCCCAGAAGATGACTAGCGTCTTGTTCTCGGCCTTGACGTTCCCGCTCATCCAGGTGGGGAACGCACCGTTCGATTTCCATCCCACGAATACGGCTTGTATGTCCATCTTCTCATCGACCGTGGCTTCCAATGCGGCAGCGGAACCATTCACGTATGCTCCCCATTGGATGGTGCTGTTGACTGGAGTAGGAGTCGGTGCCGGCGGAGGGGTTGGTGCTGGAGCGGGCACCGGTGCCGCTACGGGAGTCGGCGTCGGAGCGGGTGTCTGTGCTGGGACAGGAGTAGGGGCAGGTATTGGAGTTGGCGCGGGCACCGGAGTCGGATCAGGGGC
>Ga0163151_10000089_pt1 | contig 149347 bp, 133 predicted proteins | sample OliLakLV19MP5IB2_FD_145596 | JGI IMG/M metagenome (GOLD analysis project Ga0163151, IMG submission 145596) | Freshwater microbial mat bacterial communities from Lake Vanda, McMurdo Dry Valleys, Antarctica - Oligotrophic Lake LV.19.MP5.IB-2 | ecosystem: Environmental > Aquatic > Freshwater >...
CGCCGCCCAATCGATGACCGTCGACCAGAGCGTGGCGATGTTCTATTTCGACGGGAGCGACGCTTCGTCGACCCTCAATCGCGTGGAGGAGGACGACCGGCAGAACGCGCTGCTCAGGGCGGTCGTGGCCGAGATCGACACCCGGGAGGAACGGGCCGTGATGCCCGCCTATCTCCGCGCAGCCCGCATCGCGGTCCACAGCTCGACGAAGGGAAATTACGACGTGAAGGACGGCCTCCCGAAGACGCGCAACGAAGACTTCGGCCTTCGCCACATTCTTCCCGACGGTTCCATCATTGTGTTCACGGGCGACGGCATGGGCGGTTACGGACACGGGGACCAGGCGGCGCAACTAGCGGCGGCCGGTTTCTACCTGTCCCTGCTCAAATACTGGAAGGCCCATGTCGGCGACGACGCCGCGCTCACCGACGTTCGGCGGCTCGCTCCGGTTTTCCGGCAGGCCGTGGCGGAGGCGCGCGCCGCGGTCGAGCGCAGCCTGACCAACACCTCGGCCGGCGTGGTATTCGACGTTTTCTTCGCTCACCCCCACGCCGACGGCCGCGGCTGGTTCTTCGCGAATTATCACCGCGGCGACTCTCGCACGGAAATTGGCGAGCCGGGTAAATCACTGCGCGTGGCCAGCATCGACAACGTGTCCTCTGGCGTGCCCCTGACCATGGACGAAATCCAGGCCCTGATTCTCAACGCGCCGACGTTCCGCCTGCTTCGATCGGTGATGAGCCATGACGACCTTGTTCATGATTGGCTTTCAAGCGCGTACAAACGGCGTTCGATGGTCACCGGCGGCCTCATCGAGGGTCGCGTCACCAACGAAGATCTCCTGAGTTACGGCGAGCTGCCGGTGGGCGCTTGGGCGCTTCAGAGCACCGACGGCCGCCTCGATCCTCTCACCGAGGCCGCGGCCGGCCGCATCGTGGCCGGATCGGTGGCGCTCGAGGCCGTACCCCGCAACCTGACGGCGGCCTCGCAGCCGACGCTGGCTCCCGGCGAGGAGCGACCTCACGTTTTTCGAGCGAAGGCCGATGATGCGCTGAATCAGGTCATCGAGCTCGGGCCGCTCTCTTCTTTCACGAAAGCCGGCGAGGACGACGAGGCGGCGCTTGTGCGTGCGACCGACCTGGCCGAGCAGGCGCTTGAGGCCCTTCTCAAGGCTGACCGCGCGACCGCGCTTCGCGCGTTCCTGGCCGCCGAAGCGATCGTCACTGGGATTTACGATCAGGGCCACGTTCGGGTCGCCTCGACCCTCGACCTCGTACGGAGCGTCGGCGAGATCATCACGAACACCGCGACCTATTTCGTGGCGGGCGAGCGCCTCCTGCGCGACGGAGCGGACATCGGCTTCGTGGTGGATGACGGTAACCTCATTCCCGGAAAGCTGGTGCTTCTCAACGACGCGTCGCGGGACAGCGACACTCCCCAGGAGCACGATCGCGCCGTGATCTTCAGCGTTGTCGACCGGGACCCGATTGCGGGTGCGCTGGGTCAGTCCATTACGCGCGACACGCCCGGCGACGATTATTTCGACCAGCGCCGTCGGATCGGCGGCTTCAACATTTTTCTGAAGGAAGCCAAGAAGAGGGGGATCTCCGCCCACGACGGCATGACGCTCGCCCAGGTGAAAGCGGACGTGGTCAACAAGCGCTTTCCGAACGGTTCGGCGGTGGTGGGCGACGGCCGCTCGTTCATCGTTGTCGACAACGGCGCCGCCGCGGACGCGATCCTGCCCGGCTTTTCCATCGTCTATTTCAATCAGATCGACCAGATCGGGGTTCTCTCGCACAGCCGTCTTATCGACCAGATTGTGGAAACCATCGCGCTCGGCGTCGATGTCACGCGCGTCCGCGAAGGCGCCGTCAAGCTCGCGCGCGTCTTCGCCGAATCAGGCGGCCTGACGCTCGAGGCCCAGCGCACGCGCGCGGTCGACACCATCGAAGGCGTGAGCTGGAAAGAATTCGGCCAGAACCGCGAGGAAATCCGGGCCGCCAAAGAGGCCGGGGAAGCGACTCTCTCGTCGCAGCTGGCCGCTCTTAAGACCGGCGACGTGATCGTCACACGAAGTCGGGGCACGCTCGTCGTGATCGATGAGGCTTCCAATCCCGCGATCGCCGACGATGAGATCCTTATTTACGAGCTTGGCGACGGCCGCCTGGTGACCTGGTTCCGGATCGTTGGACGTAACTTCTTCACCGAGGCCGAAATCAATGAAATTCGGCCGGCGACCGATGACCTCGTCCGTCAGGCCGGCGCCGTCCGCGATTACATTCGCGAACTGACGGTCCAGCCGGGCAAATCCATTTCCGAAGAAGTTGACGAACGTCCATGGGACCAGGTTATGCCCGCCGAGGCCGAGCGGCTGGCCGGCGACCAGTCGTCGGGCGGAATGATCCCGGCGCTCCGCCGCTGGCTCGAACCTCTTTTCGTGACGGTGTTCGGTGAGCGCACGGGCCGCATGGGCTATCGCCGCGGGGGAGCCCCACTCCTGGAAGAGGCCGGCGCATTCACGACGATTCCGCTTCTGATCGGCTGGACCCTCGCGGGCGCCGGTCTCGATCCCGCTCTGAGCGCGGGCCTGTTCCTTGTCGCGTTCGCCGCCGTTCGCCTCGCGTTCGTTTATCTGCACCCGGCGGGCGCGCGCGGCGCGCCGTGGCGCATCAGCGCGTTCGCGCTGGCGCTCGCGGCGCCGATCGCCATTTATTTCTGGTTCTCTCCGATGGGGCTCGCGCTGGCGCTGGGCGCGGCCATCGCCGCGCACGCCGCCGTCAATACCGTGACGGACCACCACGCGCGGGTGGACCGCGCCCTCGAAGCGGCGTTCCCGCAGCAAGAACTCCTCGGCCTGAAATCATTCACGTTTCACAACCTGCCGCTCCTCGGTTTGAGCGACGCCCGCGCCGCCGCGCTGGCCGCCGACATTCGCGCTCGCCGCGCCGGCAATGTCCGTCGGCTCACGCGGGGAAAGGTTCAGCAGCGGATCGTCTCCCGTTTGGCGGGGGAACGGACCGCTCTTTCCGCGGTCGCCACCGATCGCCTGGCGCTGGCAGCCCAGGGCGGCTCGCCGGAGCGCCGTGCGCTCGATCGCGCCATGGTCGACCGCCTTCTGGGAGGCGCGGCCCGCAAGGACGTGATTGTTTTCATCGACGGTTCTAATCCGGATGACCGCGCGTTCTACGGCGCTCTGGCGTCGCGGTCGAGGGGCCGTGTAAGGGTTATCGAACATTCGTCGCCGCTGATCCGCGAGGGAGTCGACGGACGCGTGCTCAATCTGGCCGCGCTGGAGAGCGCGCTGGCCGCCGCCGACGGCGCGTGGGACGGCGCCGCCTTCGTGATTCCGCCCGACCTCAGCTTCGATGCCAGCGGCGTGACATCAAGCTCGCTCCTGCGTCGGCTGGTGTTTCTGTTCCTCGATCAGACGCTGCGCGCGCTGCCGGCGACCGCGGCGGACTTGCGCCACATCGACACGTTTGCCCGCCTCATCGCCCAGCAGGCCTGACGTCGCCGGATTTGGAGGAGGCGAGTCCGGTTGATAAGCTGGGGCCGCTTGATCCCTGACAGATTTCGAAGCCTCGGTGTGTTTCTCATTCTCGCGTGCGCGGCGGTGTTCGTTTACGAACCGCTTCGCCACGCCGGCTTTGTGTACGACGATCTCTGGTACGTCGTCCGCAACGATGCGCTCGTCACGGCTTCGGTGTCCGATCTCGTTGCGAACCCGGAGACGGTGGCTTCTCCGGGTTCCACGTTGAGTGGCGACGTTTACCGGCCCCTCACCACACTGACCTTTGCGCTGGATCGCCGCCTTTGGGGACTCTCTCCCGTTGCGTACCACCTCGAGAACGTCGTTCTTCAGTTGTTTGCCGCGTTCTTCCTGTTTTTCGTCTTGTCGGCGGTGGCTGGGCGGGGCGTCGGCGCGCTCGCGGGCGCGCTCGTTTTCCTGGTTCATCCCGTGCAGGTGCAATCTGTCGCGTGGATATCTCAGCGCTCAAGCGTGCTGGCGGGGGCCTTCGGTCTCGCTGCGATGGCGGTGATGGTGGCCCGTGCGCAGCCTGCGGCCCTTCGCGTCGCGGCGGCCCTGGTTCTCTGGGCGCTGGCGCTGGCATCCAAAGAAAGCGCCATCGTCGTTCCGCTTCTGCTCGGATCGCTCGCGCTCGTCCGTCCCGGTTCCGTTCTGCCGGACGCGACGCGCGGCCAGAAAATAACGGCGATCGCCGGTTTCGCGGGCGTGGCCTGCGTCTATCTTCTCATCCGCTCTCATTTCATTGGATTGTCGCAGACCCCGGGCGAGGACGGACCGCTCTTCTGGCGCCTCGCGCTCGGCGCACGCGCGTTTCCGCTATTCATCGGCAAGATGCTGGTCCCGGCTTGGCTCCGCGTCAGTTACGACTATCCGACCCTTCAACCTTACCGGCTTCTGGGGGGGGCGTTGCTGTTCGGCGCTCTGGCGACATCGGCCGGTCTCCTTCGGCGCCGCGCCCCGCTGGTCTCGGTGGCGGTCCTCTGGACCCTCATTGGCACGCTGCCGTTTCTCCAGATTTTCCCGGTGCGCGCCTTCTTCGCCGATCGTTTCATTTACTTCCCGTTGCTCGGGTTATGTTTGGCCGTCGCGTGGATCGTCGGCCGCTGGACGCGCGCGGCGCTTCCCGCGCTCGTGATCGTCGCCGGGCTTGCCCTTGCCGGTCGTTTCGCGACGAGGCCGTGGATGAATGAATTTTCGCTGTGGCTGAATGTCGTCGCGCAGGAGCCGACGAATGCCTTCGGCTACGCCTGTCTCGGACAGGCGAGCGAGGACCCTCTCGTCAAGGAACGGGCGGCGCAGGCGGCGCTCCTGAACCGCCCGTCCGATCCGGTCCGCGTGGGGACCATGCTCAATCTCGCCATCCTGTACCACAACACCGGCCGCCGGGCGCGCGCCCGGATCTGGGCGAAACGGGTGCTCCAGGAATCACCCGCCAACCCCGTGGCCAAGGCCATCGCGGCCCCTGGTCTTGGTCCCTAACGATGATTTGCTAGGATTCGCCTGCGGAAAACCGCTCCTGTCGCCCGTCGCGGTCAGCGTGCGAGGGGCCTGGGGCGAGGAGATTCGGGCCCTTAGCTCAGTGGTTAGAGCGGTCCGCTCATAACGGATTGGTCGGTGGTTCAATTCCACCAGGGCCCAAGTTTTCCTCCTCCTCCGTCCCACCTTTGAATTGCCCGCTGGAAAAACTAGAATGCTCCCCAGCCGGGCAGTTAGCTCAGCGGTAGAGCACCGTCCTCACACGACGGGGGTCGCAGGTTCAAGCCCTGCACTGCCCACCCTCTTTTAATCGACACGGAGCCAAACATGCTCGAGCAGTTGTCCTCCCTCATTGAGTTGCAGCGACATGACAGCGCGGTCGACGATCTACAGACGAAAGTGAACGCCTTCGACCCGCGCATCGCCAAAAAGACCGCGGAACTCGATTCCCTTCGAACCTCCCTCAAGTCCTCCAAGGACAGCCTCACCGCCAACACCCTCAAGAAGAAACAGCTCGAGGGCCAGGTGGACGAACAGCAGAAACTCGTTCAGAAGCACAACGCCGAGCTGAATTCCCTCAAGAGCAACGACGCTTACAAGGCGATGCTCTCCGAAATCCAGGCGGCGAAGAAGGCCGTTACCGATATTGAAGACCAGATTCTCGTCGTCATGGAAGCCATCGAGGCCGACGACCGGAAGTTCAAAGAGGCCGAAAAGAAGTTTAAGTCCGACGAGTCCGTCCTCAAGGCCGACGTCCAGCGGCTGGAGTCGGAAAAGGCCGCGGCCCTCGAGGTCGTGAGCGCCCGGAAAGCCGAGCGCGACGCCTTTGCGAAGACGCTCCCGGCCGCGTCCGTCACTCAGTATGAAACGGTACGCAAGCGCGGCGGCGAAGCCATCGTCCCGATGATCAACAACTCGTGCGGCGGCTGCCATCTCGCCCTGACGCAGAACAAAATCAACGAAGTGAAGAAAGCCAAGGCCGCCGTCTACTGTGAGTCCTGCAGCCGGATTATTTATTTCCCGGCCCCCACCGTCGCCGCTCCCGCGGCGCCCGCGCCCTCCGCCGCCTCCTGATCGACGGAAGAACCCGTTACTGACGCGCGCTGATCGCGCGCGATACGCTTCAGAAATTTGAAAGCCGCCCCCGGTAACTTCCGGGGGCGGCTTTTTCATTTGACACCCCCTGGCGGCGGTACTAAACTCCGTGGCGGTTGGTGGTGCAAAGTGGTGAACTGTGGTTGAAAGGGGAAACCTTAACTTTGTTTCTTGGAACGTACGAACACGCGATCGATCCGAAAGGCCGTCTCTTCATTCCCGCGAAGCTTCGCGAGGCCGGAGCGCCATCACCGTCATTCGTCCTCACACGAGGACTCGAGGAGTGTCTCTATCTTTATGAACGCAAAAAATTCGACGAGGTCATTTCCAAGCTCGCATCGCTGCCGGTCAAGAACCACCAAGACGGGCGCGCATTCAAAAGGATGCTCCTTGCGGGCGCGCAAGAGGTTGCGCACGATGAAATGGGTCGGGTTCTTCTTCCCCGTACGCTGATCGAGTACGCGGGGCTGAAGAAAGACGTGTCCATTCTCGGCGTCGGCGAGCGAATCGAGCTCTGGTCGTCCGAGAAATGGCGCCGTTACAGCAAGGGCGCCGAAACGACGTTCCATCGCATGGGACGGCAGTTGGAGATTTAGAAGCAAGATGAGTCAGTCAGTAGACAGCATCACACCGACCCTAACCAGGTTTGTGGAGCGGTGAAGGAGGATGCATGAGCCGGTCCTTTTGGAAGAAGTGTTGGAAAGTCTTCAGATCAAACCGGGCGGGCGTTATGTCGACGGCACGCTCGGTCAGGGCGGGCACGCCGAAGCGATCGCCCGACGACTTGCGGGTGGACGCCTTCTTGGTCTGGAAATCGATCCTGAAAATTTGAAGAGCGCGAAGGCCCGTTTGCATCCCTTCGGAGACCTGGCCCTCACTCGGCGGGCCAATTTCCGGGGGCTACCGTCGGTCCTTCGAGACGTGGGGTGGGAAAGCGTGGAAGGAATGCTGTTCGACCTCGGAACATCGGTGGAGCAGTTGTCAGGGCCGTCGTTCTCTTTCACGGGCGACGTTCCGCTGGATATGCGGCTTGATCCCTCCTCTCCGGAAACGGCCGCCACTTACCTCGCCAAAGTGGACGAGCGCGAGCTCGCGGACCTTCTGTTTCGCTACGGTGAGGCGCGTGGCTCGCGTCGCCTCGCGCGGAGCATCCTCTTCGAGCTGGCCGAAGGCCGGCTCAACACGAACGCAGAGCTCGCCCGCCTGTGTGAACGCGTTCTCGGACGCTTTGGCCCTCGCCACCCCGCCACGCGGACGTTCCTTGCCCTTCGCGCCGCGGTGAACGATGAGAACGGTGCCACTGAGCAGATGATGAAAGATGCACCTTCCTGCCTTTCCGTTGGCGGACGGATCGCCGTCATCACGTTCCACTCGCTCGAAGACCGCATCGTGAAGCACGGCTTCAGGGCCATCGCGGCCGAGGGCGTGGACGGAAAAACGTTTTCTCTTCCCTTTAAGAAACCGGTTGAACCCGGCGACGAGGAGCGATCGCGGAACCCACGCTCCCGAAGCGCCAAGCTGAGGGTTTTGGAGAGAACGTCATGAGGCCGTCCCGCCAGAAGGGCGAATCCTCCGGCGCGCTACTCAAGGTAGTGGCGGGGTTTCTCGCCGTGGGGCTGTTCCTTTTCCTTCACGTCTGGTTGCCCGTACAGTCGGAGCGAAGCCTGATCGAACTCAAGCGGGTCGAACAGCAGCTTTCTCGAAAAAAATCTGAGCTGAACGAACTCAATGCCCGGTATGCCGCGCTGACGGCCCTGCCGGTGCTGGACCAATGGGCGAAGTCCCACGGGCCCTGGGTTTCTCCCAACGCCAACAATGTCATCGCCATCGAAAACTAAGCCACGCGCCCTGAAAGTCAGGTTCTTCCTGGTCAAGTCATGGGTCATCGTCGCTTTCGTCGCGCTCTCGCTCCGGCTGGTCTGGGTTCAGGGCGTCCTCCACGCGGAACTTTTGCAGATTGCCGACCGCCGTTCCTCCACGCCGGTCAGCGTGGACGCGCGCCGCTACCGAATCCTGGACCGCAATTCCCTTCCGATCGCCGAGAACGTGCAGGTTTATTCCTGTTTTGCCGACCCATCGCTCATCCGGGACAAGTCGGGCACGGCGCGTCAGCTCGCGGTCGCCCTTGGCGTCGATGAAAGCGCCGTCCGCCGAAAGCTGAAGTCCGGGCGGTTCGTCTGGGTTCGGCGAAACATCTCCGCCACCACCGCGACGGCGCTCAAGAGCCGCAAGATCCCCGGCGTTGGCTTCAGACTGGAGATCCGCCGCCACTATCCGTCGGGCCCGCTGGCGTCCCACCTCCTCGGGATGGTCGGCATCGACGGGAACGGTCTCTCCGGCGTCGAACAGTCCTTCGAACCCTCTTTGAACCCGAATCACAAGCGCGGATCGGTTCCCGCCGGCAACGTTCGGCTGACCATCGACGCGGGCATTCAGCGAATCGTGGAGCGAGAGCTGGACTGGGGCGCCCAAAAAACCAGCGCGAAGCGAGGGACCGTCCTCGTGCAGGACCCGTGGACCGGCGAGATCCTCGCCATGGCGTCGTGGCCGCCGCTGTCTCTCGAACCCGAGCGGCCTCCGAAATCGGGAGAGATGCGCGTCCCGGCGCTCGTCGATGCCTTCGAACCGGGATCCACCTTCAAGATCGTCACCGGCGCGGCCGCCATGGAAGAGAAGCTCGTGCGCGCCGGCGAGCTGTTCGGCGGCGAGAACGGCAAGTGGAAGGTCTATGACCGAACCATTCACGATCACGAGCCACGCAAGCTGATGACGTTCGACGACATCATCGTTTACTCCTCGAACATCGGCACCGCCAAGCTCGCGGATCGCATCGGGTCCGAGCGGCTTTATCAATACGCCCGCCTTTTCGGTTTCGGCGTGCTTCCGGGCTCGTGCCTTCCCTTCGAGAACAAGGGCATGCTGCGGCCTCCGTCTAAATGGAGCGGCATGTCGAAGTACACCGTTTCATTCGGCCAGGAAGTCAGCGTCACGGCCCTGCAGCTGATTGGGGCCTATTCGGTGATCGCCAACGGCGGTCGACTGATGGAGCCGCGTATCGTGGGCGCCGTGCTCGACGATGACGGCGAGGTCATCTGGGAGAACCCGCCAGCCGAGGTGCGGCGCGCTGTTTCCGCCGAGACGGCCGCGCAGATCACCCACGCACTCACTCTCGCGGTCCAGAAAGGGACAGGCGTGAACGCCCAGGTCCAGTGGGACACCAACACGCAGGTGGCCGGAAAAACCGGCACCGCCCAGAAATTTGACCGCGCCAAAAAACGCTATTCGGACACGCTCACGCTCGTGTCCTTTGCGGGCTTCTTCCCGGCCGAAAAGCCGAAGTACGTGATGGTCGTCATCCTGGACGAGCCGGCCGGCAAGAGCTGGGGAAGCCTCGACGCAGCGCCCGTCTTTCGCCGCATCGCGGAACAACTGAGCCCCGCCCTCATTGCCGAGCGCCCGCGGGGCGGGAGCCGTGCGGGGTGATGAGAACCTCGACACCGATTCAACGAAACGGGGCGTGGAGGGCTCTGCGCTCCGTTTCGCTTTTTGTTAGGTGTTTCCGACGATGAACGACACCCGGATGTTGAGCGAAATCCTTTCCGAGGCGGGCATCGATGCCCGCGCCGGAGCGGACATTCCCGTTCGCGGACTTTCCTACGACTCCCGCCTGATTAACCCCGGCGACTTGTTTTTCGCGATTCCCGGCGCTCGTTCCGATGGGCACTCTTTCCTCGCTGATGCCGCGCGCCTTGGCGCCGCGGCGGCCGTGGTGGAGAAACCGGCGTCGGCCGCATTGCCGCTGATCCAGGTTCCGTCTGTGCTCGCGGCCATGGCTAAAATTTCCGATGCGTTCTACGGTCACCCCTCCCGGCGCCTCCCGGTCATCGGCATCACCGGTACCAACGGGAAAACCACCACCACCTATCTGATCGAAGACCTGTTCCGCTCCATGGGAAAAACCTGCGGCGTGATGGGAACCGTGAATTACCGCATCGGAACCGAAGCGTGGCCCGCGCCGAACACCACGCCGATGAGCGCCGACGTTCACCAATTTTTCGCGCGCTGCCTTGAGGCGAAGGCGGCCGCGGGCGTGATGGAGGTTTCTTCCCACGCGCTCGAGCTTAACCGCGTCGACGCGGTCCAGTTTTCCGTCGGCGTTTTCACCAACCTGACGCAGGACCATCTCGACTTCCACAAGACCATGGAAGGGTACTACCAGGCCAAGGCGAGGCTTTTCAGGCGCCCGGAGCCGGTGAAAGGCGCCATCAACATTGATGATGATTATGGGCGCCGGCTCTTCGGAGAACTCAAAGGCGCGCTCTCATATGGACTGTCGAAGGACGCCGCGTTGCGCGCCGACAACCCGCGGTGCGACTTGTCCGGAGTCCATTTCGATCTCGTCTTTCCCTCCGGGCGGACGCACGCGGTATCGACGAATCTTCTCGGCCGTCACAACATTCAGAACTGCCTTTCGGCCGCCGCCGCGCTCCTTCTCTACGGCATGCCGGAGACGGAGATCGTGACGGGTCTTGGACAGCCGCACGCGGTGCCGGGCCGGCTTGAGCGGGTGGAAGCCGGCCAGAAGTTTGTGGTGGCCGTCGATTACGCGCACACGCACGATGCGCTGGAGCAGGTGCTGACCACGCTCCGCAACACGGGCCCGAAGAAGCTGATTTGCGTTTTCGGAGCGGGCGGCGACCGGGACAAGACCAAGCGGCCGAAGATGGGCGCCGTCGCCGTGCGACTCGCCGACCGCGTGATCGTGACGTCGGACAATCCCCGGACCGAGAACGCCCGCCAGATCCTCACCGACATCGAAGCGGGAATCGCCGCTGAGGGAAAATCCAATTACGTCGTGGTGGAGAATCGCGAAGAGGCCATCCGCCGCGCCATCAAGGAAGCGTCGGCCGGCGACGTGGTGCTGATCGCCGGCAAGGGCCATGAGGACTACCAGATCATCGGTACCCAGAAATTTCATTTCTCCGACATCGAAGTCTCGCGAAAGGCGCTGGCGTCATGAAGATCGCCATTCGCGACATCACGCGCGCGGTGGGCGGCCAGCTCATCCTCGGAGACCCGATGGCGATGGTGGAAGGAATCAGCGTTGATTCCCGTCAGATCGCGCGCGATTCCCTGTTCGTCGCGATCAAGGGCGAACGCGTCGACGGTCACGACTTCGCCCTCTCGGCGTGGCGGCAGGGCGCGGCGGGCCTCCTCGTTTCGCGGCTCGACTGGCTCCAGGGAGAGGCCAAGGTTTCGTGCGTGGTGATTCGCGTGAACGACACCCTCGAGGCCATGAAATCTTTCGGCGGCCTCATCCGAGGCCGATTCACGGGACCCGTCGTCGGAATCACGGGCTCGAACGGAAAAACCACCACCAAGCAGATGGTGACGGGCGTCCTTAAAACGCGCGACAACGGTCTTTCGACCTCCGGCAACTACAACAGCCAAATCGGCCTGCCGATCGTCCTGTCCCAGCTATCGTCCGATGACAAATGGATGGTGCTCGAGATGGGCGCATCGGCGCCGGGCCACATCGCCAATCTCTGTGACGTCGCGAGGCCGACCGTGGGCATCATCACCAGCATCGGGCCGGCGCACCTCGCCACGTTCGGGTCTCTTAAACGTATCGCCGAAACCAAGTGGGAGCTGATGGACTCACTTCCCGATGATGGGGCCGCCATCGTGCCGTGGGGAGAGCCGCTTCTCGATCCGCATGTGCGCGCTTACAAGAAGAGAATCGTTTTCATCGGCGAGGACCAGTCGTGTCCCGTCCGGGCCAGCCAGATCGAAGTGGGCGAACGCGTGCGCTTCCGGCTTCACATCGGGTCTGATAGCGAGATGGTGAACCTCCCTTTGCCTGGCCGCTGCAACGTGGTGAACGCGCTCGCGGCCGCCGCGGCCGGATGGGTGCTGAAATATCCGATGACCGATATCGTCCGCGGTTTGGAGGGGTTTGAACCGCCCCGCATGCGTATGGAAGTCACGCGTCTCCCATCAGGCGCCGTGATCGTCAACGACGCTTACAACGCGAACCCGGCCTCCATGGCGCACGCCGTCTCGTCACTGATCGAGTCCTATCCGGATCGCAAGCGCATCCTCGTCATCGGATCGATGCTCGAACTCGGAGATGACTCGGACCGCTACCATTTTCATCTGGGCACCGAGGTCGGCCGCTGCCCCGTCGACAAGGTGTTCATGCTCGGCGCCGAGATGCGCCAGGCGCTCGAAGGCGCGGTCTCCGTGGGCGCGCCCGCGGGTCGTTTCGTTTTCAGTGAGAGCCACGAAGAGGTGGCTCAGGAACTGCGCGGGATGCTGGGCCCCGACGCGGTGGTTCTTTTCAAAGGGTCGCGGGGAATGAAGCTCGAGAAGATCATCGAGGCCGTTATCCCGACGCCCGCTTAGTCATCTAAGGAGAAACTTTTTCATGCTTTACGCTCTCTCACAATGGCGCGAGCTCTGGTCACCGCTCAACGTCTTTCAGTACATTACCTTCCGCACGGGCGGGGCATTCCTTACCTCGCTCCTCATCATGCTGCTCTTCGGCCAATCGTTCATTGACCTGGTCAAACGCTGGGAAGTCACGCAGACCATACGCGAGTACGGCCCCCAGTCGCATCTCGCCAAGTCGGGCACGCCGACGATGGGGGGGCTCCTCATGCTTCTTTCGCTTGTCATTGCCACGTTGCTCTGGGCGCGGCTCGACAACAGGTTTATCTGGCTCACGCTTATTTCGGCTGTCTACCTGGGCGCGCTGGGATTCGTCGACGACTATCGAAAACTCATTCTCAAGCACCCGGCCAAGGGACTGTCGCAGAACCTGAAGATGCTGTTTCAGGTTATCTGGGCGATCGGCGTGACGACCTATCTGTACATGTATCCGCCGAACTCTTCCTTCGCGATGACGATCCAGGTGCCCTATCTCAAGAGCGTGGCGCTCAATCTCCATTCGTTCATGATCCTGTTCGGGATGGTCGTGGTGGTCGGCGCGTCGAACGCCGTGAACCTCACCGACGGCCTGGATGGACTGGCCGGCGGCACGCTGCTCATCAGCGCATTGTCATTCGGCGTGTTCGCCTATCTCGCGGGCAACGCGAAACTCTCCACCTACCTCCGGCTCATTCCGGTCAATGGCGCGGGCGAGCTTTCGATCTATCTCGGCGCCATGGCGGGCGCCTGCCTGGGATTCCTCTGGTACAACGGCTATCCGGCCGCGATCTTCATGGGCGATACGGGGTCCCTTTTTCTCGGCGGCACGATTGGCGTGGTCGCTCTTGCCGTTAAGCAGGAGTTGATCCTCGTCATTGTCGGGGGCATCTTCGTCGCCGAGGCGCTCTCGGTGCTCATCCAGATCGGGTCGGTGCGGATTTTCAAGCGCCGCGTCTTCCGCATGGCGCCGCTTCATCATCACTTTGAAATGCTCGGCTGGCCGGAAACCAAGGTCACCCTCCGTTTCTGGATCATCTCCGTGGTCCTCGCGCTTTTAGCGATGACGTCGCTCAAGCTCAGATGATGGACCTGAAGGGGAAAACCGCGCTCGTCGTCGGTCTCGCCAAGTCCGGGGTGGCCGCTGCGCGTTTGCTCCGCAAACTCGGCGCCACGGTGCTCGTCACCGACAAGAGCGCCAGCGCCCGCTCCTCGCCCATGCGCAAACTTCTTCCCCGCGGGACCGAGATGGAGGCCGGAGCGGAAACGTTTTTCGATCGCGCCATCGACCTGATCGTGGTGAGCCCCGGCGTGCCCTGGAACCATCCGCGTCTGACGGCCGCCCGCCGGCACGGCATCCCGGTCTGGCCGGAGCTAGAGCTTGGCTGGCGGAACGTGAAGCCGGCGAAGACCGTCGCCGTTACCGGCACCAATGGAAAGACGACCACCACCGCCCTGATCGGCCACCTTCTCAAGTCGGCGGGAAAAAGCGTTCTTCTGGGCGGCAATATCGGAACACCGCTGTCCGCGCTCGCGGGCCGCGTGAAGGAATCTACCTGTCTCGTTCTGGAAGTTTCGAGTTACCAGTTGGAAGGGCACGAAACTTTTCATCCCGACGTCGCCCTGTTTCTGAACCTCACCCCCGATCACCTCGCCCGGCATGGAACAATGGCGGGCTACGCGAAGGCGAAAGCGCGCATCTTCGAGAACCAGGGCCGCGGCGATACAGCCGTTCTGAACGCGGCCGACCCCTGGTGCCGCCGCGTCGCGCGCGGTGTTCGCGGGAAGAAAGTTTTGTTTCCGTCTGCGACGCTCGAGCGCCTGGCCGGCGCCATCCGGCTTCCGGGGCGGCACAACCTCGAGAACGCCATGGCCGCGAGCGCGGCCGCGATGGCCCTGGGCATCTCCGAGCGGGCGATTTCGCGCGGCCTGGCGACGTTCAAGGGCGTCGCGCATCGGATTCAGACGGTGGCGACCAAGCACGGCGTCACCTTCGTCAACGATTCGAAGTCGACCAATGTGGACTCCACGTCGGTCGCGCTGAAATCGTTTGAGCAGCCGCTGTGGCTGATTCTGGGCGGCCAGCACAAGGGCGCGCCTTACACGCCGCTCGCGGGGCTCGTTCGCCGCCATGTTCGGGAGATCCTGACCATTGGGGAAGCGGCGCCGCTCATCCGGCGCGATCTCGGCAAGGCGGTCACCGTGTCGCCCCATCGAACGCTTGATCGTGCCGTGAAGGCCGCGGCCGCCAAAGCGTCGCCCGGCGACATCGTTCTGCTTTCTCCCGCCTGCGCCTCGTTCGATCAGTTCCGGAACTTTGAACATCGGGGGGACGAGTTCGTCCGCTTCGTTCGGAGGCTGCCCGGGTGAGAATGCTTGCCTTCCGATCCGCCAAGGCCGCGAAGAAGAAGGGACTTCTCCGCCGCCTCCTTTCCATTGAGCCGCTGCTCAAGGGGGAGGGAACCGACCCGACGCTGATCCTTTCCGTCGCTGGCCTGCTCGTCTTCGGTTGGGTGATGGTTTATTCGTCGAGCGCGCTCCTCGCCGAGTTGAGATACCACGACCAGTTCTATTTCCTGAAACGGCAGATCCTGTGGTCGCTCATCGGAGGAGCGGCGTTCATCGTATCCGCGAAACTTCCCATCAAGTTCTGGCAAACCGCCGCGCGTCCGATGTACGTGGTGGCGCTCGTTCTGCTCGTCGCCGTTCTCATTTTCGGCCCGACCATCTCGGGCGCCCGCCGGTGGATCCGGCTTCCCGGCGTGGGTTTTCAACCGTCAGAGATCGCCAAAATTGCACTCATCCTCATCGCGGCCGACTACATGGACCGGCGCCAGAGCCGGCTGAGGGACTTCAAGAAGGGGCTCATGCCTCTGTTGCTTCTGATCGCCCTCCCGCTCGGTCTCATTCTCGTGGAGCCGGACCTCGGTACGCCCGCGCTCATGGCCTCGGTGCTGGGCGCCATGTTGATCCTCGGCGGCGCCCGATGGAGTCACTTCTTCGGGATCATCATCTGTTCCTTCCCGGTGCTCGTGATCGCCGTTTTCACGGTGCGCTACCGCGTTCAGCGCATATTCGCGTACCTCGACCCTTGGTCGGACGCGCAGGGGAAAGGCTATCAGCTGATCCAGTCGTTGCTGGCGATGGGTTCCGGTGGAATTTTTGGGCGCGGCCTGGGGGAGTCGAAACTCAAGGTGGGAAGCCTGCCGGATTGTCATACCGACTTCGTTTTCTCGGTCCTGGGTGAGGAACTCGGCCTCATCGGCACGCTGGCTTGCGCGTCCCTTTTCCTGATGTTGTGCCTTCACGGTCTTCGCATCTCGCGGCAGTCGCGCGAACTGTTCCCGCGCCTCGTGGCGGCCGGTATCAGCCTCACGATTGGATTTCAGGCGCTGATCAACATGGGTGTGGCCTCGGGCCTTTTCCCGACGAAGGGCATGCCGCTGCCGTTCATCTCTTTCGGAGGTTCGTCGCTCGTCATCGCTCTGACCTGCGTGGGCATCCTGGCGAGCATCTCGCGCGCGAACCGATCCGAGAAGGACCTGGCAGCGTGAAGATTCTCGTGGCGGCCGGAGGCACCGGCGGCCACTTCTATCCGGGCCTCGCCGTTGCGCGTGCCCTCGTCGCGGCCGGTCATCAGGTCACCTTCCTCGTGCGTGAGGGCGATTACGTGCTCCCCCTTCTCGAGCGAGAAGAAATTCCATTCGTGACGATGAAGGCCGCCGGCTTCAAGCGCCGGATGTCGCCCTCGAACATCACGGCCGCCGCCAAAATCGCTCTCGGGCTCGGACAGGCCGTCGGCATTGTGAGCCGGCTGCGGCCCGACGCCGTTCTCGTGATGGGCGGCTACTTGTCGTTCGCTCCCACCGTCGCCGCCCGCCTCCGCGGCATTCCGGTCGTCCTTCACGAGCAAAACGCCGTTCCGGGTCTCGCCAACCGCGTCATTTCCCGTTTCGTTCAGAAGATCGCCGTCAGCTTTGAAGACAGCCGCGCCGCGTTCGGTCCCAAGGCCGTGCTGACGGGCAATCCGGTGCGTCTGGAGTTTCGCCGGCTGCCGTCGCGAGACGAGGCGGCGCGTCGCTGGTCGCTCGATCCGAGGAAAATGACGGTGCTCGTGTTCGGCGGGAGCCTCGGCGCTCAGCGTCTTAACACGCTCGTGGTCGAATCGCTCCCGACGCTCGTCGGCCACGACGCGCAGTGGCAGTTCCTCCATTTCACCGGCAAGGCCGATGAAGAGCGCATCAAGGCCGCCTACGCTTCGCATCCCTTTGCTCATCACGTCGACGGCTATTGCCACGAAATGGCGAGCGCTTACTCGGCCGCGGATTTTGTGGTGTGCCGCGCAGGCGCGTCAACGCTGGCCGAGCTGATCGCGGTGCGCAAGCCCGCTCTCCTCGTGCCTTATCCTCTGGCCACCGGCGACCATCAAACGAAGAACGCCAGGACCCTCGTGGACGCGGGCGCCGCTGTGCTGCGGGATCAGCGGCTGCTGGGCGGGGGGGCGATGGGAAAGTTTCTGGACGACCAGATGCGCGACCGGGCCGGTTTGTTGACGATGGCGGGCGCTTACGAGCGGTTGGGTGTGGATCCCTTCGCTGCCGCCGACCACATCCGGGACCTGGTGGTCGACGCCGCTTGGACGAGGGAAGAGGACTAGCGGGTCGAGAAGTAGCCGCGAAGGGCCGACGCGAGCGCCCCGGCCACCCGTTTCTGGTATGCCGGCTGAAGAAGCTTTTTGCCTTCGGTGCGATTGCTGAGGAAACCGGTCTCCACGAGGACGGTGGGCACCTCGGCATGATCGAGGATCGTGAACGAGTCCCTCACCAAACCGCGGTCCGTGGCCTTCAGGTCTTTCGTGAGCTGCCGCTGAATCCAACCGCCCATCTCCGCCGAGTTGTTCTTCGCGTAATACGTCGTCACGCCCTGGAAACGCCGGCTGGGGTTCCAGTCGCAATGAATGCAGATGAGGGCGTCGGCGTTGAGCTCGTTGGCGAAATACGCGCGCGCCTTGTTATCTTCCGCCGAGCCGTAACCTTCCCGCCAGTAATCGTCCCGATTGCGCGTGTAGAACACCGTGGCGCCGTCTTCCTCCAGGATTTTTCCCAAATAGAGCGCGATTTCCATGGTGAGGCGGTGCTCGTAGAGGCCTTCACGGCTTTTGCCCGTGTTGATAATGCGGCGGTCAAAATCGATGGTGCCGTGGCCCGCGTCGACGACGATGCGGCGCCCGGAGAGGGGAGGCTCAGCGGAGGCGAGGGAAACGGCCGCGAGAGCGACTCCCGAAAGAAGCAGGCTTCGGAAAGCGGCCGTCGAGCGCGTCATCAGCCCTTGTTGAGGAAGTCGATCATCTCGCGCAGCCGGCCGTTGTTGATCCGGTTGAAGGGGAACACGACGCGCGAGAGCTGGGCGAGCTCGGGCTGGTTGAGTTCCTCTTTGAGCGGCTCGCTGCGGGTGAACTTTCCGCCTTTCGAGAGGATCTGTAGGAAGTTGGCGTTGAGGTGGTCGAGCTGGGCGTCGGTCACGGGTTGCTGAAGCCGCATGACGAGCTGGTCGCCCACATAACGGATCGAGTGGTAATTTTTGAAGAATCCGAAAATCTCCGCGACCGCTTCGTCGACGGAATCGGTGATTTTGAAGAGGCTCAGATCTTCCTTCGATATCTTGTGCTCGCGCAGGAGCGTGCCGTTGACGAAGTCGATGAGCGGACGCCAGAAGCTGTCCGTCGGCGTATCCACGAACACCATCGGCAGGGGATCGCACTTGCCGGTCTGGACCAGCGTCAGGATTTCAAACGCCTCGTCGAGCGTTCCGAAGCCGCCCGGGAAGAACGCCGCGGCGGAGGCTTCCTTGACGAACACGAGCTTGCGCGTGAAGAAGTAGCGGCAGTCGATGTACGTCGGCTCCTCGGCGATGAACGGGTTGGGAAACTGCTCGTAGGGTAAGCGGATGTTGACGCCGAAGCTCCCGCCCGGGCCCGAGCCTTCGTTGCCGGCTTCCATGATGCCGGGGCCAGCCCCGGTGATGATCATGTACTCTTTCTCGACGAGCTTTTTGGCGAAGTCGTGCGCCATGATGTACGACACGTCGGTCTTGGGCGTGCGCGCGGACCCGAAAATGGTGACCTTGCGCTTGTGGCGGTAGTTCTTGAAGATCTTGAACGCGTAGCGAAGCTCGCGAAGGGCGCGACTGAGGAGTTTCAGGTCGCCGCGGCCGATCTGGGCCTCGACGCCCTTGAGAGCGGTCACGATGATTTCGGTGACCACGTCGGCATTCTCGAACGGTTTGTCGCCGAGGTGGATCTCGGCGATGAGTTCCTTGATCAGCTTGAGGACGCCGGGGCTCCAGGGCCCTTTCAGGTTCTCCGGCGGTTCGGGCGCGGCCTGATACCGCGTTTCGATCGGGCTGGTTTCGCTCTTACCGGGAACGTCTTTGTCGGGCGACGGATCTTTCTTCTTGGATTTCATTTGAGTGCCTATAATATCTACTCGTGAGTAAGTTTCAACTCGTATCGGACTTCAAACCCGCCGGAGATCAGGTGGCCGCGATCAAGGAATTGACCGACGGCGTCCTTTCGGGCCTTCATGACCAGACGCTGCTCGGCGTCACCGGCTCCGGAAAGACGTTCACAATGGCCAATGTCATCCAGAACATCGGCAAGCCCACGCTTATTGTGTCGCCGAACAAAGTGCTCGCTGCGCAACTCTACGCCGAGTTCAAATCCTTTTTTCCGAAGAACGCCGTCGAATACTTCATTTCTTACTACGACTATTACCAGCCCGAGGCCTACGTTCCCTCGTCCGACACCTTCATCGAGAAGGATTCGAGCGTCAACGAACACATCGACCGTCTTCGCCTGAAGGCGACCTCCAGCCTGATGGAGCGCGAGGACGTGGTCATCGTGGCCAGCGTCTCGTGCATCTATGGCTTGGGCTCTCCTTCCGCCTACAAGGCATTGTGCGTTCTCATTCAAGCCGGGGCGACCAAGCGGCGGCAGGACCTGCTCGACGAATTGATCGCGATCCATTACCAGCGCAACGAAATCGAGTTCGCTCCCGGGAAGTTCCGGGTGCGCGGCGACAGCGTGGAAATTTTCCCGGCCTATCTCGACACCGCCATTCGCATCGAATTCTTTGGCGACCAGGTCGAGCGCATTCGGGAGGTCCACCCGCTGACCGGCGCGGTGATCAGCGAGAAGGAAAAAATCTACGTTTATCCGGCCCGCCATTTCGTCACGACCCGGCCGACCATCGACCGCGCGGTCAAGGAGATCGAGGTGGAGCTCCGGCAGCAATTGGCGTTTTTTGAGTCGAAGGGAAAGCTCCTTGAGGCCCAGCGGCTCGAGCAGCGCGTGCGCTACGACATCGAGATGCTGCGCGAGGTGGGCTTCTGTCACGGTATCGAGAACTACTCGCGTCCGCTCGCCGGCCGTGCGCCGGGTTCCCGTCCGGAATGTCTTCTCGATTACTTCCCGAAGGATTTCCTCGTCGTGGTCGATGAGTCGCACGTCACGTTGCCTCAAGTCAGAGGCATGTACGAAGGCGACCGTGTCCGCAAGCAAACGCTCGTCGATTTTGGGTTCCGCCTGCCTTGCGCCCTCGACAACCGTCCTCTCAAGTTCCCGGAGTTCGAGAAACTCGTTCCTCAGGCGGTCTACGTCTCGGCCACGCCCGGTCCCTTCGAGCTGGAACGCACCAAGGGCGTGGTGGTCGAGCAGGTCATCCGGCCGACGGGCCTCGTCGACCCCGTCGTCGCTATCCATCCAACGAAGGGACAGTTGCCCGACCTGATGGATCGGGCGAAAGAAGTGGTCGCGAAGAAATTCCGCGTCCTGATCACCACGCTGACCAAGCGGATGGCGGAGGACCTGACCGCTTACCTCACCGACCAGGGTTTCAGGGTCAAATACATGCACTCCGACATCGACGCTCTCGACCGCATCGAGATCATCCAGGGCCTGCGAAAAGGCGAGTTCGATGTGTTGGTGGGAATCAACCTGCTACGCGAAGGACTCGATATCCCCGAAGTGGCGCTTGTCGCCGTTCTGGATGCGGACAAGGAAGGATTTCTTCGCTCCGAAACGACGCTCATCCAGGTCTGCGGCCGCGCAGCGCGCAACGTGGAAGGTCGCGTGGTCCTTTACGCCGACAACATCACCGGTTCCATGAAACGGGCAATGGACGAAATGGACCGACGCCGCAAAAAGCAGATTGCCTACAACGTGGAGAACGGGATCTCGCCCAGGACGATCGTGAAGGCCGTTCAGGACCTCGAGGAATTCCAATACAAGGCGAAGGAAAAAGGGCTGCGGAATGTCTATCCGGACAGCGCGTTCAAGGTGGGAAGCAAAAAGGAAGTGGCGGAGACCGTGAAGGAACTGGAGAAGCAGATGCGGTTGGCGGCGGAATCGCTGGATTTCGAACTCGCGGCGGTCCTCAGAGACCGCCTCTTTGAAATCCGGAAGATGGAAGTGAAGGGAAAGCGAACGCCGGTTTAGCTTAAGGTTTGGCCTTCGGAATCTGCTGCTGCTGGCGAGGCGCCGGCGGGTTTTCTCTGGGAAGATCAATGACCACGCCGCCGCTCGAATCGCGGTTCACTCTTTCGCCCGAACCCTGGGGAGGCTGAGCTCCACCCGGCGCGTTGAAGACGCCGCGGTCGACGCCGCGCAACTTCAAAGCGAGGTCTTCCAGGTTGGTCGCGTGGTTCAGCGCTTCCTGGGTCGTGATCAGATTTTGCGCATGAAGATGTTCCAGGTCCTGATCGAAGGTGTGCATGCCGTAGTAGGTGTCCTGCGCCATGAGACGAAGCACTTCTTCCGTCCGTCCTTCCGCCAACAGTCTCCGCATAAAAGTCGTTCCCAGCAGGATTTCCGTCGCCGGATACCGGTGCGTCCCGTCGTTCGAGCGCACCAGGCGCTGGGCGACGACGCCGCTGATGACGCCCGCCACCTGCTGGCGCACGGCGTTCTGTTCGTGAGGGGGAAAAGCGTCGACGATGCGGCTGACGGCGTGGACCGCGTCGATGGTATGGATCGTCGAAACGACGAGATGGCCGGACTCCGCGGCTGAGAGCGCCGCCGACATGGTCTCGGTGTCGCGCATTTCGCCGATGGCGATGACATCGGGGCTCTGGCGGAGGACGTTCTTGAGGGCCGCCTTGAAGGTGGCGGTGTCGACGCCGAGCTCGCGCTGGGAAATCGATGACTTCACGTCGGTGTGGACGTATTCGATCGGGTCTTCGATCGTGATGATGTTGAACGTGAAGTTCTGGTTGAGGTAGTTGATGATCGCGTTCATCGTCGTGGTCTTGCCGGCGCCGGTGACGCCCGCGAAAAGGATGAGCCCGCGACCCTGGCCAACGAGTTTCTTGAGGGTCTGCGTCGGGAGGTGGAGGTCTTCGAAGGTTTTCAGCGTGAGGGGGATGGTTCGCAGGGCGACGGCGACGGTTCCCTTCTGGCGGTAAAGATTCACGCGAAAGCGGCTGACGCCATCCACGGTGCAGGCGACGTCCATTTCGTGACGTTCGGCGAACTCTTTCTGCTGGGGGGCGGTGAGGAGGCTTCGGACGATTTCTTCGGTCTGGGCGGAGGTCAGTGGTTCGAGATTGGTCTGGACCAGTTGTCCGTTCACGCGGATCAGCGGACAGGATCCCGGTTTGAAGAGGATGTCGGATATTCCGTCGCGCAGCATCAGCTCAATGAGTCGTTTGTATTCCATTGGTCCCCACAAAATGCGCGTCTTTACGCGTCGTAATTGTCCCCTGCCTGGCTCTTCCGAAATCCGTCTGAGAAGACCAAGCGATTTGTTAGGACAAACGTAACGAAACGACGCCGATTTTCAAGGATTTTTTTGGCTACCAGGAAGGAAGTTGGGCGGGCTCGGTCTGACCGTCTTTCGGGGCGAACCCCTCCATGATCGGGGTGATCTTGGGAAGCGCGCGAATGAAGGCATCGACGACTTTTGGGTCAAAGTGTTTTCCGGAATCGCCGTTGATGATGTCGAGGGTGTCTTTGAGAGTGAACTGCGGCTTGTAAATTCGTTTGCTGGTGAGGGCGTCGAACACGTCGGCGATCGTCGCGATGCGGGCCTCGATCGGAATGTCGTCGCCCTTGAGGCCGCGCGGATAGCCGCTGCCGTCCCACTTTTCATGGTGGCAGAGGGCGACCACCGCCGACATTTGCATGAGCTCGTTGTCGGAATCCTTCAGGATCTCGGCGCCATGGGCGGGGTGCTTTTTCATCTCCACCCATTCTTCCGGCGTGAGCTTGCCGGGCTTGTTCAAAATCGCGTCGGGCACGCCGATCTTGCCGATGTCGTGCATCGGCGCGGCCAACCGCAGGTTCTCGGCCCATTCCGCGTCGAAGCCCATTTCACGCGCCACGATGGCTGAGTACTGACTCATTCGCCAGAGGTGGGCGCGCGTGTCGTGGTCCTTGAATTCCACGGCGGCGGCGAGACGGATGATGGTTTCCTGGGTCGCCTTGCGGATGTCCTGGTAAAGCTGGGCGTTCTCGACATGACCGGAAGCCTGATCGGAGAGGAGGGTGAGGACTTCCTCGTCCTGCTGGTCGAACGACTTTCCGTTCTTGCGATTGAGGACTTGAAAAACGCCGATGACCTGGTCCTTCGCATTGAACATGGGGGCGGCAAGGACCGATTTGGTCCGGTACCCGGTGCGTTTGTCGATTTCCGGATTAAACCGAGGGTCCTTGTAGACATCGGCCACGTTCTCGATCTGACCGGTCATCACGACGGATCCGGCAATGCCTTTATCGAGGGGAACACGAATGTCCTTGGTCTGCGAGGCCACTTTCGACCACAGTTCCTGATGCTTGCGGTCGACAAGAAAAACGGTGGCGCGATCGGCGTTGAGCACCGAGCGGGCTTCTTCGACGAGCAGGAGCAGGAGATCGTCGACTTTGGTGGTGGTGGAGGCGCGCTTGGTAAATTTGAGAAGGAGGGACAGCCGGCGGCGCCACTCGCTGAGGCGTTCGATTTTACGCTGCTGTTCGGCGACGATGGCGGCGAGTGTTTTGGCGGATCGGGAGGGTAAAGCGGGTCCGCGCCCGTTACGGTGGGCGCGTTTTATTCGAGAGGGGCGCTTTGCGTCTGAACTCTTCTTGGAGGGTTTCATTCGTATCGTTGAATTTTCGCGACTATAAGAATAACCATCGTCATCGTCAACGGTGGTTGGTGGCATCCGGAAGAAGCATAGCGTCAAATCTGTTAGAATTCATCCCCTCGTGCAAAAAAAATCGGATCTGCGAAGCCGACTGCTCCAGTCCCTTAAAGAAGATGGCGCCTTCCGGGACCTCACCACCGCCGCCATTCCGGGCCCCGGCCGCCCGGCTTCCGCCTACCTGGTCGCCAAGGCCGAAGGTATCTTCTGTGGGGGCGAAGTGATCCACGATGTTTTCCGCCTTTTGGATAGACGGACCGTCGTCCTCCTCAATAAGAAAGACGGCGACCGCGTGAAGCCGGGAACCGTCCTGGCCCGCGTCCGGGCCGGGGAGCCGGCGATCCTCGCGGGTGAACGCTTGATCCTCAACGTTCTCTCCCGAATTTGCGGCATCGCCACGCTGACAGCCCGGTATGTCCAGGCGGTCCGTGGCACCGGCGCGGCCATTCTGGACACGCGAAAGACCACGCCGCTCTGGCGCGACCTCGATCGCCAGGCCGTCCGGTGCGGGGGCGGCACGAACCACCGCTATTCTCTTTCCGACGCCGTGCTGGTGAAAGACAACCACTGGAGACTTCTTGCCGCGCGCGGCCTGACGGCCGCCGCCGTTTACGGACTGGGAACGCCCGCCCGGCGCGGCGCTCTCTTCGTCGCAATCGAAGCCGCGAATCGTCAACAAGTTTGGGAGGCCATCGAGGCGCGCGCTGACATCATTTTGTTGGACAACATGCCGATGAATCGCATAAAAGAAGCCGTGGTGTTGATCAAGGCGGCACGCAAGTCCCTCGGAACCGCCGGGCCGCTGATCGAAGTTTCCGGCGGCGTCACACTCGAAAAAGCCGGCGGTTTGGCGCGGCTGGGCATCGACCGGATTTCCGTCGGCGCGTTGACGCATTCCGCTCCGGCCCTCGACATTTCCTTGGAGGTAGATTGATGGTTCCGTCAGAGCTATACCAGGTTTTGGCCCGCCTCCCCCAGGAACTGCCCTGGCTCACCGTAGCGAAATATTTTGATCGCATCGAATCCACCCAGACACGCACGCTCCAATTCCTGCCGAAGACAGCCGAAGGCGCCGTTCTCATCCTGTCCGAAGTGCAAACCAAGGCCGTGGGCCGCGAAGGCCGGGCCTGGTCGTCGACGGCCGGAGGGCTCTGGTTCACCCTCGCGCTTCCGCTTCGCAGTCTCACGCTCGCGCAGGTGGCTCCATTCTCCACCGTCGCAGCCCTGCAGGTCGCTGAGTCGCTGCGCGCCGTCAACAACCTGGAATGCAATATCAAGTGGCCCAATGACGTTTTGTTCGAGGGCAAGAAGCTCGCCGGCATCCTCCTGACAACGGTGACCCGCAGCAAGATTCCCTGGATGCTCATCGGCGTGGGCGTGAACGTGAACAACACGCTTCCGCCCGAGCTGGCGTCGACCGCCACCTCCATCGCCCTCATCCGCAAGCAGTCGCAGGGCCGCTCCCGCCTTCTTGAGTCCGTGCTGATGGCCCTTCATGCGGCCTGGGAAGAGTTCGATAAGACCGGTTTTGGGCCCTATTTGAAGGCCGTTGAAGCCCGCCTGACGGGTGTCGGTAAGCCCGTCCAGATTAAGATTGGGTCGAAAACCATTGAAGGAACGCTAAAAGCGGTTGATGCGCAGGGTAACCTTGTGCTAGAGTCCGCATCCGGGTCCAAGACGGTCCAGGCCGGTGAAATCATCGGCATTCCCGCCTGAGTTCAAGCCCATCGTTCCGTCCCTCCCGTAACCTTTGATCGAATGACGACCGTCTCCTCCAACAAAAAATCAGGACAGGGCCTGCTTGAACGCATCGGCAACACGCCGCTGCTCCGGCTCGACCGGTTTTCCCACTGGCTCGGCGACCACGGCACCATCATTTACGCCAAAGCGGAGTTCTCCAATCCGGGCGGGTCCGTCAAAGATCGCGCGGCCCGCCAGATGATCCTCGGCGCCATCGAATCGGGCGAACTCACCAAAGACAAAGTCATCCTCGACAGCTCGAGCGGTAACACGGGTATCGCGTACGCCATGATCGGAACCACGCTCGGTTACCGGGTGGAACTCTGCATCCCGGAGAACGCAGCGGTGAAAGCGCGCATCAGTGAGGCTTTCGGCGCCAAGGTCATCTACACCGATCCCCTGGAAGGTTCCGACGGCGCGATCGTCAAGGCGCAGGAGATGTGCAAGGCCGACCCGGACCGTTATTACATGCCGGATCAGTACAACAACCCGAACAACTGGAAAGCCCACTACCTCACCACCGCCGAGGAAATCTGGGCGCAAACCGAGGGCAAGATCACGCATTTTGTGGCAGGGATCGGCACGTCGGGCACCCTGATGGGCACCGGCCGGCGCCTGAAGGAACTCAACCCGAAGATTGAGATCGTGGCCGTGGAACCCTACTCCCCGCTCCATGGTTTAGAAGGGCTCAAGCACATGGCCTCGTCGATCGTTCCAGGCATCTACGACGAGAAGGTTTTCGACCGGAAGGTCAGCGTCCATACCGAGGACGCCTACGAGATGTGCTGCCGGCTCGCCCGGGAAGAGGGCGTTCTGGTGGGTTTTTCGTCGGGTGGCGCGCTTCAGGGCGCTTTCGAGGTGGCTTTGGGCCTCAAAGACGCCTGCGTGGTGACGGTGTTTGCCGACGGTGGCGAGCGCTACATGGCCACGCGGTTCTGGGAGGAAATGATAAACTACTTCGAGAAATATTGGCAGACGCACGATCAGCTCAAGTCCCCGCGTCCCGGCCCCAGGTAGCCCGTTGTCCAGTCCGACGTTCATCAGCATCCCGAAGTCCGTTCACGAATTCATTTCCCGTTGGGCCGAGTCGACCTACCCGAACGAGGGCTGCGGTCTGTTGATTGGTCGGTTCATAAAGGGCGGTGGGAAGGAAGCCGTTCGTCTGACTCCGCTGGAAAACATACTGGTGAAGTTGAAAAGCTCGCTCGCGGGCACGCCCGACGCGCAAGGTGCCGCCGCCCAGGACGTTCGGTTGTCGACGCTTCCGGCGGAGCGCGTGGGCAAGCCGGAGACCGGATTCGCTTTCGATCCGTCGGAATACAACAAAGTGGTGATGGCCTCCGAAAGCGAGAGCCTCGATGTGATCGGTGTGGTGCACACGCATCCGGACCACCCGGCCCGACCGAGCAAGATCGACGAATCTCAACCGTTTTTGGCGCAGTTCTCCAACATCATTGTTGCCGTCGACCAGGGCCGCACCCGGGAGATGGCGTCGTGGTACCGGGAGACCGACGGCATCCCTTTCACCGCCGAAGACATTCGCGTTACCGCCTAACCCGTTTTTTCAAGTCAAAAAGGAGTCCACCATGGCCGCTGCCGTTGAAAGAAAAACCGTTCCGCTCGCCCCTGAAGTCGTCGAGGAGCTCACTCGCTTCGCCGACTGCGTGAAGTCGATGCAGAACGGCGCCATGGATCCGAACGATTTCAAGAAATTTCGCCTGAACAACGGGGTCTATGGCATCCGCGGCGAAACCGATCGGCACATGATTCGTATCAAGTGCCCGCACGGCATCATGACCGCCGACCAACTCGACGCCGTGGCCGAGGTGACGGAGAAGTACACGCGCCTCAAGCTGGGGCACGTCACCACGCGCCAGGCCATCCAGATCCACCACGTGCACGTCAACGACGTCGCCACGGTTCTGCGCACACTCAACGAGAGCGGACTGACCTCGCGCGAGGCCTGCGGCAACACGGTGCGCAACGTCACCGCGACGCCCTACGCCGGCCTTCTGAAGGACGAAGCCTTCGACATCACTCCCTACGCGCGTTCGATGTTCGACTATTTCCTGCGCAATGCCGCGGTGCAGAACTTTCCGCGCAAGTTCAAAATCGCGTTTTACGGCGGCGGCGCCGACGACCTGGCGTACACGGCCATCAACGACCTCGGCTGGATCGCGACGAAGCGCACGGTCAACGGCAAGGAAGAGAAGGGATGGAAGACGTACATCGGCGGCGGCCTGGGCGCCAACCCGCAGCTCGCCATCCTGCTCGAAGAATTCACCTCCATGGAAGACTTCTTCCCGACCGCCGTGGCGGCCACGCGCATCTTCGACCGGCATGGCGACCGCAAGGACAAGTTTCACGCGCGCTTGAAGTTCGTGGTGAAGAAATTCGGCGAAGAGGCCTTCCGCCGGATGATCATCGAGGAGCGCACGGCCACGAAGGTCACGCGCCCCGGTGGCTGGGGATGGACCCTGCCCGCAGATGACAGCACGCCGGTTCCGTCTTTCACGCCGAGCGTCAATGGGTCGGTCAAGCCGGAGACCGGCTTCGAACTCTGGCGCAAGACCAACGTGCTCGAACAGAAGCAGGCGGGATATTCGCTCGCGATCGTGGTGACGCCCCTGGGCGACATCGACGTTCCGCAGATGCGCAAGCTCGCCGACATCGCCCGCCGCTTTAACGGCGGCCAGCTCCGCACAATGGTTCAGCAGAATTTCCTCCTGCCGTGGGTGAAGAACGAGCATCTCGTCGCGCTCTACAATGAACTCAAGGCGATCACCCTCGCTGAAGGCGGCGCCCTGCGCTTGGCCGACGTCACCCGTTGCCCCGGCGCGGACACCTGCCAGATCGCCGTGACCAAGTCACGCGGCCTCGCGGGCGCGATCCTCGACCTGTTCAAAAACGGCCTCATTGCCGACGCGGACATGAAGGACCTTTCCATCAAGATCTCGGGCTGCACCAACTCGTGCGGCCAGCACCACATCGGCAACATCGGTTTCTTCGGCACCTACCGCAAGGTGGGGGGACGTGAAGTGCCGCATTACCAGGTGCTCATTGGCGGCGACATCCGCGCCGGCTTTGCCGCGTTCGGCCAGCCGGTCGGCGTCGTTCCGGCCAAACGCACGCCGGAACTCGTGAAGCATCTCGTCGAGCTGTTCAAGAAGGAAAAGCAGGACGGCGAGCGCTTCGTGGCGTTCACCGCCCGCCTGGGCCGCGACCGCCTCAAGGCGGAAGTGGAGCCCTTCAAGGCGCTGCCGCCTTTTGAAGAGAAGCCGGAGATGTACTACGAGTGGGGCGAGCACGAGACGTTCAAGGCCGTGATCGGCCAAGGTGAGTGTGCGGCCTGACGCATCTCTTTTGACAGCGCGTGAGCTTTGTTCTTATGATCGGGCACGCTAAATTTTTGGCCTTCCCGAAGTTTCTTGCCGGTTAATCAGAGTAACGGAGGAATTGATGTCCGAAACGTTCGTTGTTGTCAGCAAGATCAAAAAGAAAGTGAAAGAAGCGGGGTTCCGTACCGGTAAAGACTACACCGACGCCCTCTCCCAGAAAGTCGAGGCCATCCTCAACTCCTCGATCGAGAAAGTGAAGACCGACGGTAAGAAAAAGACCTTGGGGGCCGAAGACCTTTAATGTCCTCCCTGGCCCCAATCCGGGAGATGTTTGACTCCCTCGTCCCGGAGTATGACCGCTTCAATCGTCTGAGCAGTCTGGGGCTGGATGTGGGTTGGCGGCGGGAAGTGGCTCAAATGTTTCCCGTCGGCGCGCGCATCCTCGATGTTGGAACGGGAACCGGCGACTTGGCAAAGAACCTCGCCGAGCACGGTTGCCGCGTTGTCGGGATTGATTTTTCGGAGCGCATGATCGCCGCCGCCCGCGAAAAACTCAAGGATATCCCCGACGCCAGCTTCGAAGTCTCCCGCGCCGATGAACTTCCGTTCGAGCCGCGCTCGTTCGACGGAATCACCTCGGCTTTCGTCGTCCGCAATCTTCACCATGCGGACGTGATGGCCAGCAGCTTCCGCGAGTTTTACCGGGTCCTTCGTCCCGGCAGCCAGATGGTTCACCTCGAGTTGACCCGGCCTCCGCAGCGTCTCCTCTCCCTTGGCCATCGCGCTTACCTGAAATGGGTGCTGCCGCTCATCGGGCGCGTCAATTTCGGCGAGCGCTGGCCGAAAGATTATCTGGAACGCACGATCGAGAAGTTCCCGGACCCCCGCAACGTCGGGCAGCAGATGCGCTGGGCTGGTTTTGAGAAAATTGGTTTTTATCCGCTCAGCGGCGGTATCGCTGGGCTTTTCGTGGGACACCGATGCTGAATTTAGCTGAGTATGCCGGCCTCTTCGTTTTCGTGATTCTCGGCCTTTCATTCGTGCTGGGCGTGTTCGCGCTTTCCTACATCGTTCGCGAGCGCAACGACGACCCCCTTCGCCTCTCCATCTACGAGTGCGGCATGGAGCCGATCGGAACCCCGTTCGTTTCGCCCAACATCCGTTTTTATGTCTTCGCGCTTCTATTCGTCATTTTCGACGTGGAAGCGGTGTTCGTTCTTCCCTGGGCCGTGACGTTTAAAGAACTCGGTATGGTTGGACTGGTTGAAATGGCCATTTTCCTCGCGATCCTTTCCGTGGGCCTGCTGGTGGCCTGGCGAAAGGGTGCGCTTGAGTGGGAGTAACCCTTTCGTGATGAGCGGCAACGCATTCGATAGCCTCGACAAAATCCGACAGCACAAGTTTCCCGGCGGCGAACTCATCATGACCAGCGTTGATTTCTTCATCGACTGGGCCCGGAAATCTTCCATCTGGCCGCTGACGTTCGGCCTCGCCTGCTGCGCCATTGAAATGATGGCCGCCTACGCTTCCCGCTACGATTTCGATCGCGTCGGCGTCATCCCGCGCCCCACGCCCCGCCAGGCCGACCTCATGATCATCGCCGGCACCGTCGTGAAGAAAATGGCGCCTGCCGTTGAACTCCTCTATCACCAGATGCCTGAGCCGCGCTTCGTCATCTCCATGGGCGCGTGCTCGAACTGCGGCGGACCGTACTACGATTCCTACTCGGTCGCCAAAGGCGTCGACAAACTGATTCCCGTGGATATTTACGTGCCCGGCTGCCCGCCGCGCCCGGAAGCGCTCCACACCGCCATTGTGGCCCTTCAAGACAAAATCGATAAGTACTGGGACGCCGGCAAGCGCGTCCTCCGGCCGGAAATGCCCACGAACGAAGTCCTTCGGGAGATCAACGACGCCGCCATCAACGCCCGTAAATCCTGATCATGTACCTTCCCGAGCTCTGCCAGAAAGTCATCGCTAAATTTCCCGACGTCACCGTCCCACCGGTTGCCGAAAAAACCATTCGCGATCCCGAAGCCATGGTCATGGTTCCGGCGAAGACCCTCGTCGCTGTCTGCCGCTTCCTTCGCGAAAACGACGAGATGGCCTTCGATCTCCCCATCCAAATGACGGCCGTCGATTACATCAAGGAAAACGTTTTCGAGCTCGTTTACTACCTTTACTCCTCACGGAGGAAGCACGCGATCATCGTGAAGTCGCGCATCGACCGCGCCGCGGCCGCCATCGAGTCCGTCACGCCGATCTGGGCCGGCATGGACTGGCAGGAGCGCGAAGTGTTCGACCTCATGGGCATCACGTTCACGGGCCACCCGAATTTGAAGCGCATCATGATGTGGGAAGGATTTCCGGGCTTTCCACTCCGCAAGGATTACGTCCACGTGACCGACCGCTACGACTCCGGCCTCGAAGTCGGCACGCCGGGGCTCGACGCCAAGGGCGTTCCGCTCAAGGCGCTTGGCATCACGGGGGAGGCGCCCAGTGGCCACTGACGTGAAGCCGCCCCTTTCCAAGGGACCCGTTTTTGAAACGCTGATCGAGAAGGTCGGCGAGAATGAGATGCTCCTCAATCTCGGCCCGCAACATCCGTCCACCCACGGCGTTCTGCGCGTCGTCCTCAAGCTCGACGGCGAAGTGATCAGGGACGCGGAGTGCGACCTCGGCTACCTGCACCGCGGCGTCGAAAAGCTCTGCGAGAACCGCACGTACCCGATGATCATCGTTTTGTCCGACCGCAACGACTACCTGTCGGCGATGAACAACAACTGGGGCTTCTGTCTCGCCGTTGAGAAGCTGCTCAAGACCGAGATTCCCGCGCGCGCCGACTATATTCGCATCCTCGTCGGCGAGTTGAACCGCATCGCGTCGCACATGGTTTTCTATGGCACGTTCGGCATCGATATCGGCGCCTTCACGCCGTTCCTTCACGCCTTCGGCCGCGACCGCGAGGAGATCCTCGACCTTTTCGAAGAGATCTGCGGCGCTCGAATCACCTACAACTATGTTCGGGTCGGCGGCGTCATGCTCGACGTGCCGGAAGGCTGGATCGGGCGCGTACAGGCGTTCTGCGAGCGCATGAAGCCGCGCCTCGAGGAATACGACAAGCTCCTCACCTACAACCCCATTTTCATCGACCGCACGATCGGCGTCGGAAAGCTTTCCGCCGAGAAGGCCATCGAGATCGGCGTCACCGGTCCGGCGCTTCGCGCCAGCGGTCCCACGCTTGATCTTCGCAAAGACCACCCCTACAGCCTCTACAGCCAGTTCAAGTTCGACGTGCCGACGGGGAAGAACGGCGATTGCTACGACCGCTACATGGTGCGCCGCCAGGAAATGACCGAGTCCTTCCGCATCATCGAACAGGCCTGCGCCACCTTTCCCGACGGGCCTTTCATGGGCAAGGTGGGCAAGGTGTACCGTCCCGCCATCGGGGAAGTCTACGCGCAGCACGAAGGCCCGCGCGGCTGGCTGGGCTACTACATTGTTTCTGATGGCACCGATCGCCCGTACCGTCTTCACATCCGGCCGCCGTCGTTCGTCAATCTGCAGGCGCTCAAGGAACTCGTGAAGGGCTGGAAGATGGCCGATGTCATCGCCATCCTCGGCTCGCTCGACTTCGTCCTCGGAGAGGTGGACCGGTGACCGACGCCGCTCCCGGCACGCCGAGTCCGTCCTCTCCGGACCCCAAGCCGCAACCGATCAATCCTCCGGCTCCGGCACCGAAGGTCCCTGCCCCGGATTCCGTTCCTGCGAAAATGACCGGAGTCCCCACAACGCCCGCCGCGGCCGCTTCGGCCGCCGCCACGCCGCCGCCGGCCGTCGCCGCCACTGCGGGGCCTACCGCCGCCGCGCTTTATTCCACGGCGCGCCTGAACGAATATCTCGCCGCCTGGACCGCCAAGGAACAGCGGATGAAATCGAGCTGGCAGCGCTCCGCCGTCTGGCTCGCCGGCATCACCACCGTGCTTCTCGGCGCGGTGATCGCCATCGGCGAACTCTCGCCCTTTTTCCGCAACGGTCAGAAGTTTATCGTGGAGATGGCCGCGCAGCGCGGCATTCCGCCGATCGTGCCCATCATTATTTCCTTCGTCGTCCCCGCGGCCATCCTTAATCTCATCATGCAGGCCTGCCCCGGTGTGGTCGTGTGGTGGGAACGCAAGGTGGCGGCCCACATGCAGGGTCGCCTCGGCCCCATGGACGTGGGCGGCTGGCACGGCTGGGCGCAGACGATCGCCGACGGCATCAAGCTGGTCCTGAAAGAGACGATCGAGCCCACCGGAGTTGATAAATGGGTTTTCCGCCTCGCGCCGATGATCGTCCTGCTTCCCTGTTACTTCTCTTTTGCTCCGATTCCCTTCGGTGACGGCCTCGTTGCGCTCGACTTCGACATCGGGCTCGTGTACGTGATGGCCGTCTCGGGACTTTCGACGGTCGGCATCGTGATGGCGGGCTGGGGTTCGGCCAACAAGTTCGCCTTTTTCGGCGGACTCCGCGCCGCCGCGCAGATCGTTTCGTTCGAAATTCCGCGTGTCCTTTCCGTTGTCCCCGTGGTGATGTGGGCGGGCTCGCTTTCGATCACCCAGATCGTCACGCAGCAGGCCGTTCCGGTGGCAGGCTGGTTCCCGCGCTGGTTCATTTTCTATCCGGTGGTCGGCCAGATCGCTTTCATTATTTATCTCATCACGACCATCGCCGAGACCAACCGCGTTCCGTTTGACGTTCCCGAGGCCGAATCCGAACTGACGGCCGGTTTCCACACGGAGTACGGCGGCATGAAGTTCGCCATCTTCTTCATGGCCGAATACGCTTATGTGCTGGTCGGCTCGCTTCTCGGAACCGCGCTTTTCCTCGGCGGCGGCGGTTCGCCGCTCCCCGCGCTCAATTTCATTCCGTCCTGGGTCTGGTTCATGGCCAAGACGCTCGTGCTGATTTTTGTATTCCTGTGGTCGCGCTGGACCTTCCCGCGCCTTCGCGTCGACCGGGTCATGGATCTGTGCTGGAAAGTGTTCATTCCCTGGACGCTGATCAACATTCTCTTCGCGGGCGGCGCGATCCTCTGGAGGATCGGATGAATTTCTGGAACCTGAAAGGCATTTTCAACGTCTCGCGCGCGATCATGAAGGGCATGATCGTGACGCTGAAGTACTACTTCATGCCCGCTCACACCTTCCAGTTTCCGAAGGAAAAGAAGCCGGTTCCCGAGCGCTTTCGCGGCGTGCTCTCCTTCCACCCCGAGATCTGCATCTCCTGCGAGATGTGCGTTCGCGTTTGTCCGTCCGACGTGATCTCGATGGAATGGGTGCGCAACGAGGAGACCAAAAAGAAAGACCTCACCTGGTACCAGATCGATTTCGCGAAGTGCAATGTCTGCCGGCTTTGCGAAGAAGCCTGCCCGACCAAGGTGAAGTCGGTTCATCACTCGAACGAGTACGAAGTCACGTTCGACAACCGAAAGGACTTCCTCGTGAAATGGGGCCCGAACTTGAACGACACCGTGGAAGGCGGCGCCAAGGTCCAGGAATGGTATCGCTACATGCCCGACGGCCGCCGCGAGCTCATCGACAAGCCGAAGGGGGAGAAAGTGTCATGATGGAAGCCGTCTTCTTCGGAACCCTTTCTGCGATGGTCATCGTCCCCGCCGTGTTTGTCGTCACGGTGAAGAATGTTTTCCATGCGGCGCTCTGGCTTGTCCTGTGCCTGGTGGGCGTGGCCGGTCTTTACGCGATGCTCGCCGCCGACTTTCTCTTCGCCGTCCAGTTGCTCGTCTACGTGGGCGGCGTGATGGTCCTTCTCCTGTTCGTCGTTCTTCTTTCGGGCAAGCCTTCGGACTGGACAGGACGCCAGACCAACGAGAAAACCTGGCTCGCCGCCCTTTTTTCGGGGTTTCTCGTGGCCGCGATCGGCTCGGTTGTCGCCGGATGGGCGATTTCCTCGACGCCCGCCGCGCAGCCCATGACCACCACCAGCGGCCTGGGAAAACTCCTTTTGACGGAAATGCTTCTCCCGTTCGAGTTCATCTCCCTGGTTCTCATCGCCGCGCTCGTGGGCGCGGTCTACTTCTCGGCCAAAAAGCAGGCGCAATGATCATCGGTCCCAAACATTTCCTCATCCTCAGCGCCGTGCTCTTCGCGATCGGCGTGCTGGGAATCCTTTCGCGGCGCAACATCGTCGGCCTGCTCATGTCGATCGAGCTCATGTTCAACGCGGTCGGCATCAATTTTGTCGCGTTCAACCGTTACGTCCACCCCGAGGCGCTCTGGGGCCAGGGCTTCACCCTTTTTGTCATCGCGCTGGCTGCGGCGGAAGCCGTGGTCGGCCTGGCGCTCGTGCTCACCATTTATCGCGGATCGAAGACGATCCTCGTTGAAAGGATGAACATCCTGCGCGGATGACGTTCAAGTCGTTCCTTGGATTTTTTGGGAAGGGGGGCGGCGGGCCTGATAAGGGTGACGATTGGAACGAGAAGCGCGGCGGACACCGCCTGGAGTTGGGCGGGGCCGGATCGTTATCGGTGAGCCTGCAGGTGCCGACGGGCGGCGAGAGTTCAACGGTGATCGGGGCTTTCGTCACGAACGTCAGCATGCGCGGGTGCCGGCTGGAGTTCGTCGAAGCGGCGGACCGGAACAAGCTGTACCCGGCGCAGATTTTGGTGGCTTCCCTGGACGTTCAGGGGTTTTCGATTCCGCTCCAGCTTGAAGTGGTGCGGTTATCGGGGACGCGGGAGGCGGCGGTTCGCTTCAAGGCGCCGTTCCCGAGGGAACTTGAGAGGCTCGAAAAGTTCATCGAGCCGCGGTCGTTGGGACGCTCGCTCCGGGAGATCGACCCGGCGGCACTGCAGAGAACGACGGAGGTCGGAAAGGGCCTCCGATGGTTCCAGGGCGTGAACGATACGAATTTGTTTTCCTGGCAGACGTCATCGGGCCACGTGGTGCAGCAGCAACTGGTTTTTCTCGACTGCGTGGTGGAGTGGCGCAACGGCGAAGCGGCCCGGACGGGCCGGGTAAGAGGGGAGTCTTCTTCCGCCGGGCGCGGTTGGGTGCCGACGGAACTGCTGGACTTCGATAAGACCCCCGACGCCGGCGTTCTGGCCAAGGCCCGAACGATGATTTTGGCCGCGGAGATCGACCCGGTGATCCGGGAAGCGTTTTTGAATCAGGTTCGTTGAGGAATTAAGGAAAGGTTAATGAACTCAGAATGGTTGTTGACTCATGCCTATGGCATCGCGCTGGCGCCGCTCGCGGCCTTCGCGCTCATCCTCTTTTTCCGCAACATGCTCGGCTTCCAGGGCACGTGGGTCGGCATTCTCGCGCTCAGCTACGCGCTCATCCATTCTCTCCTGATCGCGTCGGGCATTTTCTCGGGCGCCATCGTGCTTCCGAAGGAAGGCCTGCAGGGCCATTTCTACGAGATGTCGATGACGTGGTTTCCGGGCGGAACCTTCGACTTCCGCCTCGGGGTGTTGATCGACGGCCTCTCCGCGGTGATGCTGTGCACCGTCACCCTCGTCTCACTCCTCGTGCAGATCTATTCGACTTCTTACATGCACGATCACAAGCGCTTCGGCCGCTACTTCGCCTACGTCAACCTCTTCACCTTCGCGATGCTGATCCTGGTCATGGCCAACGAGATGCTCCAGTTCTTCATCGGCTGGGAAATCATGGGCCTCTGCTCGTACCTTCTCATCAGCTTTGACTTCGAACGTGACGCCGCCGCCTACGCTGGCCGGAAGGCCTTCCTCACCACCCGCGTCGGTGACCTCGGTTTTTACGGCGGCCTGCTCGTCATCTTCAATTATCTCGGAACCTTTAATATCGCCCAGATGCATCAGAACCTCTCCGCCGTGACCTACCCGGGCTGGGTGATCACGGCCGTGCCGCTCCTGCTTTTCTGCGGCGCGATGGGCAAATCAGCGCAGGTTCCGCTCCACGTCTGGCTTCCGGACGCCATGGAGGGCCCGACGCCGGCGTCCGCCCTCATTCACGCCGCCACGATGGTCGCGGCGGGGGTTTACCTGGTGGCGCGCGTGTTCTTCCTTTTTCAGGCCTCCCCGATCGCGATGGAGACCGTCGCGTGGACGGGCGTCACCACCGCCGTGCTCGCGGCCACGATGGGCCTCGTTTCTTCAGACATCAAGCGCGTGCTCGCGTTTTCGACGGTCAGCCAGCTCGGCTTCATGATGGCGGCGCTGGGATGCGGCGGCTACGCGGCCGGCGTTTTCCATCTCACGACGCACGCGGCGTTCAAGGCCTGCCTTTTCCTTTGCGCCGGCAGCGTCATCCATTCCGTGCACACCAACGACATGTGGAAGATGGGGGGACTCAAGACCCAGATGCCCATCACCGCGGCCACGTTCCTCATCTCCACGCTCGCGATCGCGGGCTGCTGGCCCTTCTCCGGGTTCTTCTCGAAGGAAGAAGTGCTGGCCGCTGCCTACCACCACAACCCCGTGATCTTCGCGCTCCTTGCCATTGCGGCCCTGATGACCTCCTTTTATATGTTCCGCGCGTGGTTCCTGACCTTCACGGGCCTGCCGCGCGATAAGGAACGCTTTCACCACGCACACGAGTCGCCGCTGGCGATGACGGGACCGCTCATCATCCTCTCCGCCATCACCCTTTGCATCGGATTTTTCTTCTGGTACCACCACAACTGGGCAAGGTTCGTCTCGTGGGGCGCCCACGCCGAGGCCGCCGCGCATTCCGGGCACGAGCTCATCCTCTTCACGTCCATCTCGGTTTTCGGCCTGGGCTTCCTCGGCGCGTTCCTGATTTACGCGACCAAACCGCCGAAGTACGATGCGCTGGCCGCCGCGCTGTCCTGGCCGCACCGGGTGCTCACCAACCGCTACAAGTTCGACGAGCTTTACCTGTGGGTCATCAACAAGGTCTATTACCCGCTCGCCAATTTCTGCGCGCGCCTCGACTTCGACTTCTATGACCAGAAGGTCATCGATGGCGTGGGACGCCTTGGCATCGTTTTCTCGAAAGTCAGCGCCTTTTTCGATTTCCGATTCATCGACCAGATACTGGTCGACGGCAACGGCACGGTCGCGAGCCGGCTGGGCCGGATCCTTCGTCTGGTGCAGTCGGGCCTGGGACAAAGCTATCTCTACTGGATGACCGGCGGTCTCATCGTGTTGTTCGTCTGGGTCGCCATTAATTTCTCGTAACAAAAGGAGTCGTTGTGATACCGAACGTGTTGTCCTGGCTCACCTTTTTACCCCTCATCGGAGGGGTGATCATTCTCTGCACCAAAAAGGAGGACGCCAAACTCCATCGAACGCTGGCGACGGCTTTCGCACTCGCGACTTTCGCCCTCTCCCTCTGGATGTGGCCGTCGTTCGACGCGGCCACGGCCGAGATGCAGTTCGTGGAAAGCACGAGCTGGATTGCGACCTTCAACATTTTCTACCACATGGGCGTCGACGGGCTTTCCTTCCCGCTTCTTCTCCTCACCACGTTCCTCACGCTCATTTCGATCATCGCGTCTTACGGCATCAACTTCCGCACCAAGGAATACTTCTTCTGGTTCATGCTGCTTGAAACCGGCATGCTCGGCCTCTTTGCCGCGCTCGACTTCTTCCTTTTCTACGTCTTCTGGGAAATCACACTCGTCCCAATGTATTTTCTCATCGGCGTCTGGGGCGGTCCGAAGAAAGAATACGCGGCCATCAAATTCTTCCTGTTCACGCTCTTCGGCAGCGTGTTCATGCTCCTCGGTATGCTCGCCATTTACTTCGCGAGCGGCACCGGCCTCCCGGGCGCCGAGCGCACGCTTGACCTGGTCAAGCTGGGACAGATGGCGGCGAGCGGACAGCTTCACCTTGTGGGTACCGCGGGCATCCTGATCTTCGTCGGCCTTTACGTCGCCTTCGCCGTGAAGGTGCCGGCGTTCCCGTTCCACACCTGGTTGCCGCTCGCGCACGTGGAGGCGCCGACAGCCGTCAGCGTCATCCTGGCCGGCGTCATGCTCAAGATGGGCGTCTACGGCATCCTGCGTATCTCCTACCCGATTCTTCCCGAAGTCACCCGCATGTTCCTTCCGATCCTGGTGATCATCGCCGCGATCAACATCGTCTATGGCGCTTTCTGCGCGATGGCGCAGAAGGACATGAAGCGCATGGTCGCGTACTCATCGGTTAACCACATGGGCTACTGCCTTCTCGGCATGGCCGCGGTCATGGGCAATCCCAACGCCGCGCAGGCCGGCCTCTCCGGCGCGGTCCTTCAGATGATCAACCACGGCATCATCACGGGCGCTCTCTTCCTTCTCGTTGGCGTGGTCTATGACCGGGCCCACACGCGCGACATCGACGCTTTTGGCGGCCTCGCCGGACGCATCCCGATTTTCGCGGGCTTCCTGATCCTGCAGGCGATGGCCTCTCTCGGGTTGCCGGGCCTCTCGGGCTTCATTTCCGAGTTCCTCTGCTTCCTCGGCGCCTTCGGCGGCAGCTTCGGAAATTTCGACTTCCGCATCTGGACCGGCATTTCCGTGCTCGGCATCCTGGTGACCGCGGCGTTCTTCCTCAAGATGATCAAGCTCGTTCTCATGGGCGAGTTCAATCCGAAATGGGAAGGGCACATGCCTGACATGACCGCGCGAGAACTCGTGACGGTGGTTCCGCTCGCGGTAATGACGGTTATCCTCGGTATCTTTCCGTCGATCGCTCTCAATCTGATGGACGCCACCATCGCCAACCTCGTCCGGCTCGTTGCCGGCGCCTCCTGACCCGGAGCGTTTGATGAATCAGACGATCCTGATTGCCCCTGAGATCTTTCTCTCCATCGTCGGACTCATCGTCCTGGCGGGAGAGGCGCTCGTCCCCTCGACGCGCCGCCTCTGGGTGCATGTCTCGATCGCCGCTCTCGTCGCCTGCATCATTCATCAGGCCATGTTCTTCGTGAACGGCACGTTTCCGGGCGCCGCCTCCGTGGGCATCGCGCCGCTGGCCTCAACCTCGACGTGGATTTCCTACCCGGTCGTGTTCGGCATGCTGTCCATCGATTCCCTGGCCGTTTTTTTCAAGATCGCGCTGATGGCGTCGGTGGTGATCACGCTGTGGCTGGCACTCGATTACTTCGAGTTCGAGACCGCCGAGATGGGCACGTTCTCGGCCCTGCTCCTCTTCGCGACCATCGGCATGATGCTGATGGTGAGCTCAACCGACCTGCTCATGGCGGTCATCGGCCTCGAAATGCTCAGCATTTCCTCTTTCGTCCTCACGGGTTTCGCGTTCGGCCGGCGATCATCAGCGGAGGCGGCGATCAAGTTCTTCATGGTGGGCGCGTTGTCGACGGCCATCTTCCTGTTCGGCGTTTCTTACTACTACGGCTATTTCGGAAGCACCAGCCTCGCCGCGCTCCAGGCCTTCCCGGCCGGCCAGAAGCCGGAGCTCGTGCTGAGCCTGATCCTCATGTTCCTCATCGCCGGCATCGGCTTCAAGCTCGCCATGGTGCCTTTCCACATGTGGGCGCCCGACGCGTATGAAGGCGCGCCGACCCCCGTCACCGCTTTTCTCTCCGTCGCGCCGAAGGCCGCGGCCGTCGGTTTCCTGCTCCGACTCTTCAGCAACCACGAAGCGCTCGGCATCACGCCGCTTCTGGCCATACTCGCCGCGGTGACGATGACGGTCGGCAACTTCGGCGCTCTCCATCAGACCAACGTGAAGCGGCTCCTGGCGTATTCGTCCATCGCGCAGGTCGGCTATATCCTCGTCGCCATGGTGGCGGGGGGAAGCCTCGGCAGCCAGGCCGCGATGGTCTACACCTTCCTCTATATCTTCATGAACCTCGGCGTTTTCGCTGGACTGCTGATGCTCTCAAACCGTTCCCGGCAGGAAGACGTCCCGTCGTTTGCCGGGCTGTCACAGAAATCAATGTTCCTTTCTCTCTCGATGGTCATTTTCCTGCTCTCGCTGACGGGCATTCCGCCCCTGGCCGGCTTCACCGGCAAGTTCGCTATCTTCGCTTCCATCATCCAGAAGCCGGAACTGTTCTGGCTCGCGATCGTCGCCGTGTTGAACAGCGTCGTTTCGCTCTACTATTACTTCCGGCTCGTCCATGAGATGTTCTTCCGTGATCCCACGGACGGCGTCAAACCTTGGTTTTCGCCCGCCCTCGTCTCCTGCCTCGCCATCGCGCTCGGCGTCACGCTCATCGCTGGCCTTCTGCCCAACCAGATTCTCGGATGGGTTCGAAATGTGGTAGGCTCCTAACCACTTCCCTCGTCGGAGAGCGCCTGTTTGAAAATCGCGATTGATCAAGGGCTCAAAAACGCCCTCAAGCCTGAACTAGCCCGCCTGAATGACCGGCTCGAGCTGTTGGCCAAGGAAACCGATGGTTATCTTGGCGAATTGCGCTCGTACGTCCTGATTGGCTCGGGAAAGCGCGTCCGTCCCGCCCTCGTCATGCTTTACGCCCAGCTCGGCGCCGCCGACGCCGAGGCCGTACAGACCGTGTCCCTCGCCGTCGAACTCGTCCACATCGCCACCCTCGTCCATGACGACGTCATCGACAAGGCCGCCCTTCGCCGCGGCCGCAAGACCGTGGTGGAAGAGCACGGCACCGACGCCGCCGTTCTGCTCGGCGACCACATTTACACCTGGGCCTTCCAGAAGGTCGCTGAACTCAACAACCCCCAGGTGCTCGGCCTTCTCGCGCGCTCAACGTCGGTGATGTGCGCCGGCGAGATTGAGCAGCTCAAGCGCCGCTTCCAGTTCGACCTCACCGAGGCGGAATACTTTTCGTTCATCTACAAGAAAACGGCCTCGCTCTTCGGCACCTCGGCCCAGTCGGGCGCGATCCTGGCGGGCCAGTCGGCCGACATTCAGAAAGCGGCCGACCTTTTCGGAACGCACCTCGGCATTGCTTTTCAGATCACGGACGATCTCCTCGATCTCACGGGCGAGGAAGCCGTCGTGGGTAAGACGCTTCGCACCGACCTCATGAACGGCAAGATGACGCTTCCTCTCATTTTCCTCCGCAACCATGCCACCCCGGCCGAAGCCGCCACGCTGTTCGAAAGTCTTCAGCATCCGAACGGCCAGATCGGCGAATTGGTCGAACGCATGAAGAACTCGGGCGCGATCGAATACTCGCAGCGGGCCGTCGACGAAAATGTTCGTCTGGCGATGGAGCAGCTTGAAAAGCTTCCTGCCGGCGCCGTCCGTGACAACCTCACCAGCCTCGCCGAAACTCTCCAGCGCCGACAGGCCTAAGCGCCTGGCTTCGGACCTTCCGCTCCCGGTCACCGACCACCTCGAGGAACTCCGCTGGCGGATCATTTCCTCTCTCATCGCTTTCTGCGTCACTTGTGGCGCCTCCTGGTTTTTCGTCGACAAGGCCCTGGCCTGGCTTGCCCGTCCCGTGGGAAGCTTCGTCTTCACCTCCCCGGCCGAAGCGTTCCTCATCCGGCTCAAGCTCGCCGCATCGATGGGCGTCATCGCTGCCTTCCCGTTTTTTCTCTACCAGATCTGGCGATTCGTCGAGGTGGCCCTCGAGCTTAAGGAGCGCTCGCTCGTGCGGTCCATTCTCCCGGCTTCCTGTTTTCTGTTTTATTTTGGCGGCGTCCTGGCCCTCTTCGGCGTCGTGCCGTTCGCGGCGCGTTTCCTCCTGGCCTTCAGCGGCCCCTATCTTCGCCCCATGATTTCGCTCGGCGCCTACCTGTCGTTCGTTACGTGGATGATCATCGGCTTCGGCATGTTCTTTCAGCTTCCGCTCGCCATCGTGGCGCTGAGCCGCGCGCGCATCGTCAACCCGTGGAAGCTCGGTCTTTACAGGAAGCACGCGGTCGTCGGCATCCTGATCGGCTCGGCCGTGCTGACGCCGGGGCCCGATGTTGTGAGCCAGATGGTTCTCGCGGTTCCGTCCTACCTCCTTTTCGAAGTGTCGCTGATCCTGGCGCGCCGGGTTTATCCCAGACCGAACCTCGCGTGAGGAACCGCCGCGCCTCGCAGATCGCGCTTCTGGCCGTGATCGTCGTGGTTGGAGCGTCGTTCGCCTGGTGGTTTCGCGAGCGGCCGTCCTTCCTCCTCTATCAGGCGCACAGCGGCGTGGGCGGCGAAAACCAGTCCGCCGCGATCGCGCAGTACAAGCAGCTTCTCGGTTCGAACAAGCTCGACCGGCAGGATGAGCTCAAGTACAGGCTCGCCCTGGGCGAGCTTTACCTCCGCACGGTGCAGGAGAACACGGGTGTCTCTCTGCTCTACCGCGAGGACGACACGACGCCCGCCAACCCATTCCTTCTGAGCGCGAAGAAGGAATTCAATCGCATTCTCGAAGTCGAGCCCGATCACGCGCTCGCGCATTATTACCTCGGCCGGATCCTCTGGATGCAGAACCTGGAATCGTTCGCGCTGAAGGAACTCGAGATCAGCCGCCAGAAAGACCCGGCGAACCCGGAGACGCTCCGTTATCTGTCCCTCATCCATCAGGAGCGGGGGGCCCCCGCCACCGGGCGCGAGTTCGCGCTGCAGGCGCTGGCCGCCCAGCCGTCGCACGACGAGGCCCGGTTGGCCCTCATCGAAGCCTACGCGCTTCTCGGCGACCACGCGAACTCGCTGAAGGAGTACGAGCGCCTCTCGCCCGGCTTTCGCTCCACGCCGCACGTCCGCGCGCAGCACGCTTATTATCTCGCCCAGCAGAATCACTGGGGCGACGCGGCGGCCGAGATTGAAGGGGCCGTCAACGCGGACCCGCAGAACGGACGGGTGAAAATTCTTTATGGCCGGATTCTCCTGGCGCGCGGACTCGTGGAAGAGGCCGCCGGCGCCTTCGCGCAGGCGCAGGCCCTGATGCCGAAGAGCGTGTGGCCGCTGGTGTGGCGCGCGCAGGCCCAGGGGATGCGCGGGCAGTGCGACGAATCCGCGCGGGCCGCGCAGCTTCTCACCGAAGGCCTTCCCCGGTGGCCCTGGGGGCGAATGGCCTCGGCCTGGTCAGCATTGTGCCGCGGCGACGACCGCAAGGCCGTGTCGGAGCTCAATGAAGCTCTGCGCCTCTCGAACGATTTTCCGGAAGCCGCCCAGCTAAAAGCCCAGATCCTGCTCGATCGCGGCCAGTACGACGAGCTCGGCCGCGTGATCCGCCCCATGCTCGACGAGAAAGTACTTCAGTCGGAGGGCCACGTTCTGCTGGCGAAGACTTTTCTCGCGCAGGGCAACGGCGAACTGGCCCTCGAAATGGCGGAGTCTGCCATCCGCCTCAATCAACAGAACCACCACGCGTTCGCCGCCCTCGGAGAAGCGCGCGCGCTCAACCGCGACGCGGCGGGAGCGCAACGCGCTTTCGACAATGCGGTTCGCCTGAATGATTTCGACATGACGATCGCCGCGCAGGCGGCGCGCTTTCGGGTGAAGTCGGCGCCTGGCGGCGCGACCATCGACGGGTTCCGAGCCCTATCCGAAAGGGACCCGCGCAACGCCGAGCTCTGGTATCTGTGGGGGGACGCCCAGTTGGATCGCGACGAAGTCTCCGATGCCGTCCAGTCGTTTCAGACCGCCGTGGCGCTTCGCCCCTATCTTCTCAAGGCGCACCTCGGCCTTGTTACCGCTTTTGAGAAAATGGGCGCCGGGGAGCGCGCCGACAGCGCGCTGGCCGCAGCGTCAGCCATCAACCCGGCGAGCAAAGACGTGATGGCGCGGCGCGCCCGCAAACGACGCGCATGACGGCCGGATTGGACAATCGCTCCCGATTCGCCTTCCCCATCGCCGCCACAACGCTGGTCGCGCTGATGATTTACGCCTTCATCATGGAGATGCGCGCCCTCCGGTGGGGGATCATTAACCACGTGATGGAGGACTTCGCGTTCGCCTGGAACCCCTTCCTTCAAAACCAATGGGGGAACCTGCCGAAGTTGCTCAGCCACACGTTCCTTCACGCCAACACGGCCCACATCGCGGGAAACCTCATTTTCTTCGCTTTGTTCGCCCCCGCGGTCGAGCGGGCCACCGGCCATGTGCTTTTCGTCGTTCTCTACCTCGTCTGGGGGGTCTCGGCCGCCTGCACGCAGGGCTTTTTCGAGCCGTTCAGTTCGGGCATGATTGGCGCCTCCGGGGCCATTTCGGGCGCCGCGGGCGCCTATTTCGTCCTTTACCCGCTGCGGACCCCGCCGTCCCTGCTCATGCGGCCCTTCGGAAAATTCGTGTCGAATATCCCGGCTTTTTTCTGGATCGGTCTCTGGTTCGTGGCGCAGCTCAAGGGGGGCTTCCGGTCGCTGGTGCCGGACCTGCTCGCGGGAGAAAGGGTCGCCTATTGGGCCCACATCGGCGGCTTCGCGGCAGGCGCGTTGAGCGTCGCCCCTCTCCTCTGGATGAAGGGAAATAATGATTCAGATTGAGAAAATCCTGTGTTATAATCCTCCGACTCAAACGCCCGGGGACCCCATCCCCAGTCGGTCGGCAGTTGCTTACCTGCGGATGAGTTCTCAAAGTAATTCATAAGGAGTAGAAACATTTAATGGCTGCTATTACGTCACCGGCGACTGCTGAACCGATCATCTCAATGAAATCCCTCCTCGAAGCGGGCGTCCATTTCGGACACCAGACGCATCGCTGGAACCCCAAGATGGCCCGCTACATATACGGCAGCCGCAATAACATCCATATCATCGATCTTCAGAAAACCGTTCGCGAACTCAAGAAAGCCTTCGCTTTCGTTCGTAGCATCGCCGGCGAGAATAAGAACGTTCTCTTCGTCGGAACCAAAAAGCAGGCGCAGGACGCCATCGTCCAGGAAGCGCGCCGCTGCGGCGCGCCATTCGTGGCCGAGCGCTGGCTGGGCGGAACTCTCACCAACTTTGAAACCATCCGTCGTTCGTCCAAGCGCCTCAAGGAACTCGACACGATGAAGGAAAAGGGCGTGTTTGATCTTCTCTCGAAAAAAGAACGCGCGATGCGCGAGAAGGACATCAAGCGCCTATCCAAGTCCCTTTCCGGCATCAAAGACATGCTCGAACTCCCGGGCTGCATTTTCATCGTCGATCCCTCCAATGAAGTCACCGCGATTCAGGAAGGCCGCCGCATCGGCATTCCGATCGTCGCCGTCTGCGACACGAACACCGACCCGGATCTGATCGACTATCCGATCCCGGGCAACGACGACGCCATCCGCGCCATCCGCCTTATCACGGGCCTGATCGCGGACGCCGTCGCGCAGGGGCATCAGATGTACGAGCAGTCGCAGACCCAGGTCCTTCCGGAAGCCGAGACCCAGATGCTCGAGTCCGAACAGGCTGCGCAGGCAGCGCCGGAAGCCGGCGAAGCCGTTTCCACCCCGACCGCTTAAATTCACCTTCTACCCGAGAGATATTCCATGAGCTCAGCCACCGATATCAAAGCCAGTGAAGTACAGAAGCTCCGCCAGCTCACCGGCGCGGGACTGATGGACTGCAAAGCCGCCCTCGTCGAAACCAAGGGCGATTCCGAGAAGGCCATCCGCCTTCTCCGTGAGAAGGGAATCGCCAAGTCCTCCAAGCGCGCCGACCGAGTGGCCGCCGAAGGCATCATCGAGAGCTGGGTGTCCGACGAAAACCGCGACGGCATTCTCTTCGAGCTCAATTCCGAAACCGACTTCGTGGCCCGCAACCCCGAGTTCAGCGAACTCGCCAAAGCCTATGTCGGAATGATCCGCAGCAACCCGACGTGGACGAAAGGGGAAGAACTTCCCGACTCGAATGCCAAGGAGCTCTCCGGTAAGGTGGGCGAGAAGATCTCTCCTCGCCGTTTCGCCCGTTTCTCCACGAAGACCGGCGTTGTCGCGATCTACGTTCACTCGGGCTCGAAGCTCGCCGTCATGATCCAGATCGATGCCGACAAGGCGATCGCGGTCACCGACGGCCTCAAGAGCCTTGGCCGAGAACTGGCGCTCCAGATCGCCGGCGCCAACCCGCTTTACGTTCACAAGAGTGAAGTTCCGTCCGACATCGTTGATCGCGAGAAAGAGATCGCGAAGAAACTGATGGAGGGCCAGAACAAGCCCGCCGAGATGCTTGAGAAGATCGCCATCGGCAAACTTCAGGTTTTTTTCGAAGCCAACTGCCTCCTCGACCAGCCTCACGTTCGCGACGCCTCGGGCAAAACAAAAATTGCCCAGATCGTTGAAGAGACCGGAAAGAAAGAGGGTGCGCAGCTCACCGTGACGCGGTTCGTCCGCTTCCGCGTCGGCGCCGACTGAAAACGCCCGGATCAATGAAACGGATCGTCCTCAAGCTGTCGGGAGAAGCGTTGCTCGGCAAGGAACGGTCGGGAATTGACCTCGAAAGCCTCTTTCGGATCGCCAGGGAAATCAAGAAAGCCAAAAAGCCGAGCACCCAGCTCGGCATCGTTGTTGGCGGCGGCAACATCTGGCGCGGCGCCCGCGACCAGGGCCTTGGCTTGGAACGCGTCATCTCCGATAACATGGGGATGCTCGCCACCCTGATCAACGCTCTCGCCCTTCAGAACGCCCTCGAACAGGTGGGCGTCTCCACCCGCGTGATGTCCGCCATCGCGGCGTCCAACGTATCCGAGCCCTATATCCGCCGCCGCGCCATCCGTCACATGGAGAAAGGTCGCATCGTTGTGTTCGCCGCCGGCACCGGCAACCCGTTTTTCAGCACCGACACCGCCGCCGCGCTTCGAGCCTCGGAGATCGGCGCGTCGATCCTCCTCAAGGCAACGAACGTCGACGGCGTATACTCCGGCGACCCGCGCCGCGACAAGAAAGCCAAGCTCTTCCGTCACATCGCCCTGTCGGACGCGATTGCCCGCCGCCTGGGTGTGATGGACGCCACGGCGCTCGCGCTCTGCCGCGAGAACAACATGACCATTCGCGTTTTCAATCTTCACAAGACGGGAAATATCGTTCGCGCCATTGCCGGCCAGGATATCGGCACGATGGTTACGCCCTAAATTCCAGGAGTTCCCATGCCCATTCAGACCATCATCACCGAAGCCGAGCTGCTCATGAAGAAGACGATCGATCGTCTTCACACGGACCTCGGTTCCGTCCGCACGGGCCGCGCCTCTCCTTCCTTGCTCGACAACATTCGCGTCAGCTACTACGGACAGATGGTCCCGATCCAGCAGGTCGGCCAGGTGGTCGTCGCCGAAGCGCGCATCATTGAAATCCGCCCGTGGGACATCGGCGTTCTTCCCGAGCTTGAGAAAGCGATCAAGGCCGCGAACATCGGCGTGACGCCCAACTCCGACGGGAAAATTCTCCGCCTCGTGTTTCCTCCTCTCAACGAGGACCGCCGCAAGGACCTGGTCAAAGTGGTCAAGAAGCTCGCCGAAGATTTTCGCGTGTCGGTGCGCAACGAGCGCCGCGAAGCCATTGAGAAGGCCAAGGCCTCCGAGAAGGCCAAGGAAATCACGCAGGACCAGCTCAAGCAGGCCGAAGAGAAGATCTCCGGCGTCACGAACAGCTTCATCAAGAAGATCGACGAGATCATCGCAGTCAAAGAGAAGGATATTCTCGAGATTTAACCCCGCCCCGGGGGGCGATGGATGTCACAGTCCGCCGACGAGCTTCGCAAAAAAATCGATCCCAACCGCCTTCCGGCCCATGTCGCCATCATCATGGACGGGAACGGACGTTGGGCCAAGAAGCGCCACCTCCCACGGCTCTTCGGCCACCGCCAGGGCGCCAAGACGGTCCGCGAGATCGTTGAAACCGCCGGCGACCTCGGCGTCCAGGTCCTCACCCTCTACGCTTTCTCGACGGAAAACTGGCTCCGCCCGCGCGCCGAGATCGGCGGGCTCATGCGCCTGCTCAAACAGCACCTTCGCGGCGAGCTCGCCAACCTCAACCGCAACAACGTCCGCCTCGAGACGATCGGCGACATCACCCGACTTCCCGACGACGTTCAGGAAGAACTCCGCCGCACACGGCAGGCGCTTTCGAACAACACGGGCCTGCGGCTCGTGCTCGCCCTCAACTACGGCGGCCGCCAGGACATCGTGAAGGCGTGCAACGCCGCCATCGCCGACGGACGCCGGACGCTCGATGAGGCGGGGCTGTCCCATTACCTCCAGACCGCCGGTATGCCCGACCCCGACCTTCTCATTCGCACATCGGGTGAGCTTCGTGTTTCGAATTTCCTGCTCTGGCAGATCGCTTATTCGGAGCTTCACATCACGCCGACGCTCTGGCCGGATTTTCGGAAGGTGAACTTCTATCAGGCCGTACTCGACTTTCAGGCGCGCGACCGGCGTTTTGGCGCGGTGATCTGATGGTCCTCCCCCGCGTTCTCACCGCCGTCATTCTCGTTCCGCTGGTTTTGGCGATCGTGTGGTTCGGCTCCGTTCCCTTTTTCCTCTTCGTCACCGGCGTGTCGCTTCTGTCCATCTGGGAGTTCTGCTCGATGGCCGAGGATGGCGGCTATCCCAATCAGCTTTACATGGCGCTCGCGGGCGGCCTCGTGGTTATGCTCGCTTTGTATCTCGACGGATCCCCGGCTGGACCGATCGCAAGGGCCCCCGGCCCGCTTTTCGTGTTCCTGCTGTGGACCTTCGCGGTTTTTGTTCGCGAGTTCTTCCGGGACGACAAAGGGCATTCTTTCCTGCGGATCGTCACGACGGTGGGGGGCGTGGTTTTCCTCGCGCTGAGCCTCGGCCACCTGGTGCTGTTGCGCGACCTCCGTGTGGCCAGCGGCGAGGGCTATCGGCCGATCGGCCGCGAGGTGACCTTTTTCCTTCTCGTGATTATCTGGACCGTCGATACCGGCGCCTGGGTGGTGGGCCGGGCCATCGGCAAACATCGGTTGGCTGAAAAGATTTCGCCCAAGAAATCGTGGGAAGGCGCCATCGGCGGAACGCTCCTGGCCTGCGGTTTCGCCTGGCTCTACCGCGAGGCGTTCCTGAGCGGCGCGATGGGCCGGTGGGAAGCCATCTTCATCGCCCTGCTCGTGGCGGTGGCCGCGCAGTTCTCTGACCTCATCGAATCGCTCATCAAGCGGTCGTTCGGGGCGAAGGATTCGTCCCAGCTTTTGCCCGGGCACGGCGGCGTGCTGGACCGGTTTGATTCCTTTATCTTCGCCGCGCCTTTTTATTATTACATGCTCGTCGGAACCGGCCGGTTCCAATAACCATGAACCAGAGAAAAATCGTCATCCTGGGCTCCACCGGGTCGATCGGCGTGAACGCGCTCGACGTCGTTCGCCGCTACAAGCGGCAGTATCAGGTCATCGGCCTCGCGGCGAATTCGAACGTCGAGCTCCTTGCCAAGCAGATCAAGGAATTTCAGCCCGACGTTGTGGCGCTCGGCGACGCGTCTCGCTCCGAGAAGCTGGCCAAAGCCATTTCCGGCCTTCGCAAGAAACCCCAGATATGGACGGGCACGGCCGGCCTGGAGCGGCTAGCGCGGCACCCGAAATCGGATCACGTGCTCTGCGGCATGGTCGGCTCGCGCGGTCTGTTGCCGCTCGTCGCCGCCATCAAGGCAGGAAAAACCATCGGGTTGGCCAACAAGGAATCCCTCGTCGTCGCGGGCGACGTCATCATGGCGCTGTCAAAGAAGCACAAGGCGCCGATCATTCCCGTCGATAGCGAGCACTCCGCCATTTACCAGTGCCTGCAGGGGCAGCGCTCCGCGGACGTGGCGCGCATCATTCTTACCGCCAGCGGCGGCCCGTTCTACCGTTACGAAGGCGACCTGGACGCCATCAGCGTCGCGCAGGCGCTCAATCATCCGACGTGGAAGATGGGCGCGAAGATCACCGTCGATTCGGCCACGCTCATGAACAAGGGTCTCGAGGCCATCGAGGCGCATTACCTCTTCGGCGTGCCGATGGATAAAATTTCGATCGTGATCCATCCCCAGTCCATCGTTCACTCCCTGGTGGAATACGCGGACGGCGCCATGCTGGGTCAACTCTCGCATCCGGACATGCGGCTTCCGATTCAGTATGCGCTGTCCCACCCCGCCCGCGCGGTCACGGCGGTCAAACCGCTCAAGCTCGACGAGGTCGCCCGGCTCGACTTCGCCGCACCCGATTTCTCCCGCTTCCCGTGCCTCAAAATTGCACTCGACGCCGGTAAGCGCGGGGGGACCGCCCCGGCCGCGCTCTCCGCGGCCAATGAAGTAGCCGTGAAAGCCTTCATCGACGGTCAGCTCACCTTCATGGGCATCCCTTCGCTTGTGTCGCGCGTCCTCGCGCGGCACAAGGTCAGGAACAAGCCCACGCTCGACGACGTTTTGGAAGTGGACCGGTGGGCGCGCGAGCAGGCGCAGACCGACATCGATTCCCGTCAGGCCCGGTCCGGCCGAATGAACGAAGGCCTCATCCACGCTTAAAAAAGGAACATCATGAACAACGTCCTGTCTTTCCTTCTCTACGCCGGCGGCATTGCCTTTGCCTTCGGTCTCGTCATTTTCGTCCACGAGTTCGGCCACTTCTTCGTCGCCAAAAAGTCCGGCGTGAAGGTCGACCGGTTCTCCTTCGGCCTCGGCCCGGAATTGATCGGCTTCCAGTGGGGCGAAACCCGGTATTGCATCGCGGTCCTTCCCCTGGGCGGCGAGATCCGCATGGCGGGCGAAATGGTGGATGGCGACGCCAACGCGGCGCCGCCGGACCCCAACGTCGACCACTCGCGTGAATTTTTCTACCAGCCGTGGTACCGACGCGTGGCCATCGCCTTCGCGGGACCGTTCATGAACTACGCGCTCTCCATCGTCATCTTCTTCAGCATGCTTCTCATCTGGGGCGAGCCGAAGCAGACGAACCCGACGGAGATCGGCGAAGTGGTGGCGGGCATGCCCGCCGAGAAAGCGGGCCTCGTGAAGGGTGACCGCGTGATCAAGATCCAGGATGTGGCTGTGGACGACTTTGCCCAGTTGGCTCTTAAGATTCACGAGCGTCCCGATCTCGAGACGTCAGTCGTCATCGAGCGCTCCGGCCAGCAGCAGACGATCAAAGTGACGCCCCAGCGGGACCCGGAAGGGAAGATCGGCCTCATCGGCATCAAGCCCGTGGTGGAGCGCAGCAAGATCGGCGCGCTGCCGTCGGCCAAGAAGGCCCTGTGGCAGTGCTGGAACATCTCGGCGTTCACGGTCTATTATCTCTGGCACAAGATTTCCGCGCGTGAACGGCCCGACGTGGCCGGCCCGCTCGGCATCGGCCAGGTCATCGTGAAGGCGGTGAAGTCGGGACCGGAAGACTTCTTCTACCTGATCGCCCTCATCTCTGTGGCCATCGGCCTCTTCAACCTCTTCCCCGTGCCCATGCTCGACGGCGGCCACGTGCTCTATTATGTGATCGAGGGCATCCGCGGGCGTCCGCTCAGCAACAAAGTCATCGGGAAGGCCAACATGGTCGGCCTGGCGATGCTCCTGAGCCTGCTCGTTTTCGCCACGGTCAACGACGTTCAGCGATTCAAGACCGGCCGCGCCGAGACAAAGGCCGCGGCTGCCGCCAAAGACGGCGGCATCGTGAAGGATGCCGAAGTACCGGCGGCTCCCGACGCCTCCGCTCCCGTGGCGAAATAAGCCTCCGTGCGATTCTCCCGCTACTTCATTCCGACCCTGAAGGAAAACCCCGCCGACGCGGACACCATGAGCGCCAAGCTCATGCTCCGCTCGGGGATGATCCGCAAGGTGGCCGCCGGCCTCTACGACTGGCTCCCGCTCGGCCACAAGGTCCTGAAGAAAGTGGAGAACATCGTTCGCGACGAGATGAACCGCGCCGGCGCGCTGGAAGTGTGGCTTCCGGTGATCCAGCCCAAAGAATTGTGGGAGGAAAGCGGCCGATGGCAGTTTTACGGCCGCGAGCTCCTGCGTATCAAGGACCGCAAGAACAACGAGTTCTGTTTCGCGCCCACCGCCGAGGAAATGATCACCGATTTGGTCCGGAAAACGATCAAGTCGAGCCGTGAACTGCCGGTGAACCTTTATCAGTTTGGCACAAAATTTCGTGACGAAATCCGGCCGCGCTTCGGCATCATGCGCGCGCGAGAGTTTCTCATGAAAGACGCCTACTCTTTTCACGCCGACGACAAGTCGATGGACGAGACCTACAAGGTGATGGTCGAGACGTACACGCGCATCTTCACGCGGCTCGGCCTGAAGTTCCGCCCCGTGGAAGCCGACACCGGCTCGATCGGCGGAAGCTTCTCGCACGAGTTCATGGTTCTCGCCGATACCGGCGAGGAACAGATCGCCTCGTGCCCCAACGTGACGTGCGGCTATGCAGCCAACATCGAACGCGCGGAGACGCGCCCGGTGGAACCCGCCGCCAACGCCCCCGCGGCGCTGGCGACCGAAGAAGTGGAGACGCCCGGCAAGTCGAAGGTCGTCGACATCGCCGCGGCGATGGGCGTGAGCGCGAACAAAATCATCAAGACCGTTTTCATGATCGCCGATGCGCAGATGGTGGTCGCGCTCGTTCCGGGCGACAGCGACCTGAACGTCCACAAGCTGCAGCGCCACCTGGGCGCCAAGCAGATCTGGCCCGCCAAGGACGCGGAATACATCGCGGCCGCCGGCTGCGACGTCGGTTTCGCGGGCCCCATGAACCTCAAGGCGCGCGTGGTGGCGGACCCCCTCGTGATGTCCATCGTCAACGGCGTTACCGGGGCGGGAAAGAAAGATTTTCATTTGAAGAACGTGAACCCGGGCCGCGATTTTACACCCGAGAGCGTCGCCGACATCCGAAACATCCGCCCGAGCGACCCGTGCCCGCGCTGTTCCACGCCGGTCGCTTTCTTCCGCGGCATCGAAGTCGGTCACGTGTTCAAGCTGGGAACGAAGTATTCGAAGGCCATGAAGGCCGAGTTCCTGGACGAGGCCGGAAATGCCCAGCCCATGATCATGGGCTGCTACGGCATCGGCGTCTCTCGCATCGTCGCCGCCGCCATCGAGCAGAACAACGACGAGTGGGGGATCAAATGGCCCGTCCAGATCGCGCCTTTTCAGGTGATCGTCACGCCAGCCAACGTGACGCACGACGAGTCGCGGCTCGCCGCTGAAAAGATCTACAACGCGCTCCTCGAGAAGGGCGTGGATGTTTTGCTCGACGACCGTGACGTTCGCGCGGGGTTCAAGTTCAAGGATGCCGACCTGATCGGCATTCCGCTGCGCGTTACCATCGGCGAGAAGTCTCTGGCGCGCGGTATGGTGGAAGTGAAGCGCCGCTACGAAGCCCAGGCGACCGAGGCCCCTCTCGACGCCGCCATTGAAAAGGTGATGGAGACGCTTCAAGCTTTGGCTTGATGCGTCCATCGCCGCTCCTCCCGCTAATCCTCACCGTCATTGCCCTCGTCGCTCCGGTTCGCGCTGAAGATTCCCTTCAGCGATACGACTGGAAGCTCGACGACACCTACAGCGGCGCCCACATGGCCGACTTCAACCGCCTTCGGTACGAGATCCCCATCCTGATGCGGCAGTCCCAGATCGACATTGCGGTGGCCACCGGCCTCGATTTCCAGGAAGGATGGCGCCATCCCATTCTGGTGCGCTTCGTGGACGGATCGCCCATGGGCGTGGAGAACGTTCTGGCCTACGTCGAACTGCTCACCGACGGCAAACGGCAGGCCCAGCGGCTCAACATCAATCTCGGCGCCTACGCGAAAGAGAAGTTCAATTTCGACAAGGTCTTCCGGCACGAGCTTTTCCACGCGATGCTCAACGATGCTCTCGAGCAGGACGCGCAGAACCTGCCGCGGTGGCTCCACGAGGGCTTCGCTGTTTACGCGGCGGGGCAGGGGGATCAGATGATCAACTCTTACCTCTCCCAGATCGAAGCCGGAGATGAGGAGGGGTTCATCAACGGCCTGGAGGGGCCGCACGGCCCCCAGGACTACGTGGAGGATTATCTGGCGCTGAAGTACATCCGCGATCGCCATGGCATCAATTCCCTCCAGGGCTTCACGCGGGCCCTGGTGGCCAAGAAAGGTGACGTGGCTGGCGCTATCGAAGCGTCGTGCTTCGAGGACTGGCCCAGCTTTGAGCGGAACGCCCGCGCCTACTCGATCTCCGAGCTTAAACGCATCAAGCGCACGCTGCGGGGGGCCCAGTCCGGCCCGTATTAGCGTCATTCCCGCGCAGGCGGGAATCGTGAATATGGACCCCCGCTTTTGTGGGGGTGACGGCATAACAAAAAGCCCCTCCCGGCCACGGCCGGGAGGGGCTTTTTGTTGAGAAGGAGTTCCGGTTATTTCGGCTGCGGCTTTCCGACGATGGCCGAGATCTTGTACGCATGCCAGATGGCCACTTCCGCGATTACGATGACGACCACGATCGACACGAAGTTCGCGGCGCCGTAATGCGGAGCGGCGAGCATGCCGAAGAGCATGGGGCCCGAGAGGAACGTGTTGATCTTCGAGAACAGGCCGGCCTTCTTGCGGGCCGCGGGAAGCTGGTCGGCGGGAATGAGGCCTCCGAAGATGCGGCGCTGGGTCGGCCAGATGATCATCCACACGTTGAACCACATGATGAAGCCGAGGACCATGCCGAACAGGATCCAGATGGCGCGGCCGGTGAGGCCGGCGGCGTCGGAGAAAAGCTCTGATGGGCCGAAGCCGAGGCCGGGGGTGTACATGTAGTTCATTGTGAAGAGAACGAGGCCGGCCAGCAATGTGACCATCGCTCCCCAGCGGAACCACCAGAGGGCCCGGAGAATGAGCGGCGCGTTCACCGTCTTCTTGGTGGCGTCGTCGATGGAAGCCTGGAACTGGACGTTAACGAAATTGAAGAAATAGAGCATTCCGATCCAGGTGATGCCCGCGATGACGTGAAGCCACCGGAAAAACAGATCAAAATTGCTGAACATGTCTGACAATGCCATTGATGCGCCTCCTATTTTCTTTTTGCTGGAGTCAAAGTACCATTTTTTTTGGCCGGCAAAGGCTTGGGGGTATCGCGCCACACGGGGACCATTTTTACATTGAAACGGCCGACCTCAAGCACCTTCTCCTCGCCTTTCTCGTTCTTGTAAGGGAACTTGCGGTCGACCGTCATCGATACCGATACGGCCTCGGTCGACTCCAGCTGGTCTTTCTCGACGTCCTGATAAAAAGAGGTCCTCGGCTTTCCGTATTTGGTGCCGCCGAGGTCGATGCGCAGGCGCACGCCATAGGCCGTTTGAAGCCCGACGTTGCGGATCAGGGCCTCCGCGCAAACCTTGTCGATGGCGCAGTCGGGAAGGACCTCGAAGTCCTGGACCACGACGGCAGGGCCCTCCGGTGGGCGCTGCGGAGCGGGCTTGATCGGGGGCATCTCGGCTCGCACGGGAACGACCGCGAGGGCAAAGGCCAGGAGGGAAAGGCGGATGCGTTTCATGGGGCCCATTTAATGAAGGAAGGAACCGAAGGTCAACGCCGCTTCCCATCGAAAAAAAGTGGCGGAAGCGGGTCAATTTCGTTACATTTTTGAGCGAACCATGGGCCGAATACTCATTGCTGACGACGAAGAACAGATTCTGGAAGTGATGGTCGACATCCTCGAGATGGCCGGCCACCAGGTCGTGGGCGTCACCGACGGCGAGGAAGCGCTTGAGGCCCTCCGGCAGAAGACCTTCGACGTCGCGCTCTTCGACGTCATGATGCCCAAACTCGACGGCTATCACGCCGCCCAGCAGGTTCACGGAATGCCGAACCCGCCCAAGATGGTGATCGTCACGTCGCGCAACTTTGACGGCGACAAGGGTGCGCTCGAAGCCGCCGGCGTCGACGCCTTTCTCTCAAAGCCCTTTCAGAACCGCGACCTCGTGGAAGTCGTCGCGAACCTTCTCGCGAAGAACAAGTCTTAAGCCGCTCCCATGCGCCGCCTCCTCGCCGCCGCCGTCGCCGTTCTCGCCCTCGCTGCCGCTACCCCTTCTTCACCTGAGAAAATCGAAACGTTCAGGGTGCGCGAGGGCCTCAGTCAGATCTGGGTGGACACCCGGACCCCATACCCTCCTGAGATCGATAATGAAACGCAGGCCCGCGCCCTGTCCAAGGAAGCGGCCGTGGCCCTGGGTCAGAACGCCATCCTTCAATACGTTCTTACGATGCGTACGTCGAAAGGTCAGCCGCTGTCGGTCGCCCAGGTGCCCTCGACCGACGTTCAAAACAGCGTGAAGGCGCTGATCGCCGGTTCGCGCGTGAGCGGCATCAAGTTCGACAAGACCGGATGCCGCCTGCGGGTGTCGGTCGATAAGAAAAATCTCAAGGTCATCCTCAAGAAGACATGAAGCGCTTCGCGCTCGCGGTGATCGCCGCGATGCTGGCCGCCGCCTCTCCCGCCTCCGCCTCCTTCCCCGCTTCCAATGAGCTCGCCGTGGACTTTCCGCTTGAGGGCGGGGCGATGTTGATGTTCGCGCGCGACTATCGCGTGGCCCGCTATATCCGGTTGGGTGTCATCGTGGGCGGGGGGCAGATCAACCGCCAGCCCCGGCTTCGCCTTCCCGACGGGCAGGAATCGGACCTTCGCATCGAGAGTTTTGTGTTCCCGTTCATTGGTCCGCGCATCACGTTCGCGACGCCGGTGGTTGGGCTCAGCCTCGGGTTCGCGGCCTTTCACGCCCGGTCGGAGCTGGAATTCGACTGGCCGACGCAGGGACGCTACACGGGGTCGACCTCGAGCTGGGGTACCGGCGTTCACGCGCCGTTTCTGGAGCTGGAATTTGCCGACAGCAAGCGGGATCTGGTCTACGGGTTCGGACTCGGAGGGTTTTTCAGCACCACATTCCCGGACCTGGCGGCCTCGGGACCGGGGGGACCGGTTGAGATCGACACGTCGCCGATCGACACGCTGACGGGCAGGATCAAAATCGTTTGGGGTTTCGGCCGCGTCCGGCAACCGCGCTACCAGGACGATGACTTCTGATCAGCGGCTGAAAACTTCTTTCACGTGCTCGAGTCCTTCGAGCAGCATCAGAGCCCACAAAAACCACATCGCGTCAACCATGCCGGCCACGACTTTCTTCGGCCGGATGGAGAACTCTTTTCGGGTCCAGTAGTTCGAGAAGCGGGGGACCACCGCCGGCACGCGTTGACGGTATTCATCGAACGACTGCCCAAAAATTCCCTTTAGGACCTTTTCCTCGCTCTTGATCACGATGGTGTAATAGGCCCAGAAAAGGGGCGTGGAGCCGACCGCGAGAAGCGGGTTCGTGGCGCTGAGCGCCAAGCCCATCAAGCCAATGTAGGAAAAGACGTAGAGGGGATTGCGGCAGAGAGAGTAAGGTCCGTCGACGCAGAGCTCCCTGTTTTTCCGGCCCGCGATGTAAATGGCGCACCAGATCCGGCCCATCGATCCGACCATGACGAGAAAGAATCCAATAGTCTCGATGAACTCGCCGAGACCGTCGTCGCGAAGGTGGCCTTGAAACAACACGACGCAAATGAAAAACAGGAGCGCGGGGCCCCAGGTGAGGGCGATCCGGTGGCGGACCACCCAGGGCGTCTTGCCCGATGTCGGAGCTGGTGCGCTCTCAGCGTCCATTCAGCGAGCGGCCAGGGCCTTCTCGTAGGCGGTGATTTTTGACTCGTGCTGAAGCGTGAGGCCGATGTCATCAAGGCCATTGGTGAGGCAGTGTTTCCGGAACGCGTTCACGTCGAACTTGATCGCTCTTCCTGCCGGCGTGGTCACGGTTTGATTCGGAAGGTCGATAGCCAACTGGTACCCCGGCGTCGCGCGCAGCTCACCGAATAGCTTTCCGACCTCATCGGCCGGGAGGACCACCGGCAGGATGCCGTTCTTGAAGCAGTTGTTATAAAAGATGTCCGCGAACGACGGAGCGATGATGCAGCGGAACCCGTATTCCAGGATGGCCCACGGGGCGTGTTCGCGCGAGGACCCGCAGCCGAAGTTCTCACGCGTCAGCAGGACGCTGGCGCCCTGATAACGCGCCTGGTTCGGCTCGAAGTCCGGGTCGACCGTCTTGCCGTCGGACTTGAAGCGCCAGTCAAAGAAAAGGAACTGGCCGAAGCCCGTGCGCTCCACGCGCTTGAGAAATTGCTTGGGAATGATCTGGTCGGTATCGACGTGCTGGGCGTCCAGCGGGGCGACGAGACCCTTGAGCGTGGTGAACGGCGTCATTTGTAGCTCCAGTTGCGGATGTCCGTGAACTTTCCCTTGATCGCGGCCGCGGCGGCCATGGCCGGGCTCACGAGATGCGTGCGCCCGCCCTTGCCCTGACGGCCTTCGAAATTGCGGTTGCTCGTGCTGGCACAGCGTTCTCCCGGTTGAAGAATGTCGTCGTTCATCGCCAGGCACATGCTGCAACCCGATTCGCGCCATTCGAAACCGGCGTCCTTGAACACGCGGTCGAGGCCTTCCTTCTCGGCTTCCGCCTTCACGAGCTGCGAACCTGGCACCACCATCGCGTGGACTTTTTGCGCCACCTTGTGTCCCTTGACCACCTTCGCGGCGGCGCGCAGGTCCTCTATGCGGCCGTTCGTGCAGGAACCGATGAACACGCGGTCGATCTCAATTTCCTTGATCGGCTGGCCGGGCTTCAGGCCCATGTAGGTCAGCGCCTTCTCGTAGGTGGTACGCAGGTTGGGGTCGCTCACCTTCGCGGGCTCGGGTGTCTGGCCTTCAATGGTGCAACCCATGCCGGGGCTCGTGCCCCAGGTCACCTGAGGAAGGATGTCGGAGGCCTGGATCACGACGGTCTTGTCGTAAGTCGCGCCCGGGTCGGTGCAGAGCGACTTCCAGTCGGCGACCGCCTTGTCGAAGGCGGCGCCCTGCGGGGCGCGCGGGCGGCCTTTCAGATAGGCGAAGGTGGTTTCGTCGGGAGCGATGAGGCCGGCGCGGGCGCCGCCTTCGATGGACATGTTGCACACGGTCATGCGCTGCTCCATGGTGAAGCCGCGTATGGCCTCGCCCGTGAACTCGATGACGTGGCCGGTGGCGCCGTCGGTGTTGATGACGTTGATGATGTGGAGAACGACGTCCTTGGCGGTGATGCCGTGCGGCAACTTGCCTTCAATGCGGATCTCCATCGTCTTGGGCTTGAACTGCTGGAGGCACTGCGTGGCCAGCACGTGCTCCACTTCGCTCGTGCCGATGCCGAAGGCCAGGGCGCCGAACGCGCCGTGCGTGGAAGTGTGGCTGTCGCCGCACACGATCGTCTTGCCGGGCTGCGTCATGCCGAGCTCCGGGCCGATGATGTGGACGATGCCGGAGTTCGCGTGGCGCATGTTGAAGCACTCCACGCCAAACTCCTTGCAGTTGCGCTCGAGGGTGTCGATCGCGTTCTTGGAAATGGGGTCTTTCACCGGCTGGGTGCGGTCGGTGGTGGGAATGTTGTGGTCCATCGTGGCCAGCGTGAGTTCGGGCCGGCGGACCCTGCGATGGCTGAGGCGGAGCCCGTCGAACGCTTGCGCGCTCGTGACTTCGTGGATGAGATGCAGATCCACGTAGATGATCGCGGCCTTTCCGGCCTCGTCATGGACCAAATGGCGGTCCCAGATCTTCTCGATGATGGTCTTCTTGGGCATGGGGTTCCTTTGATGCCGCGGCGTGGAGAATCACCCCGCCGTGTCGGCGGCCCTGTTCTTCGACAGTCCAATGACGGCGGTGGCGAACGGAAGAGCTGAGGGAACTGCGGCGCCCTCATTCTAGAAAACCGCGCGCCCCGTGGGTAGGTTCCGCCCGTCGGCTGGACCGGGCGCGCGGTTCGGGGCGGACGGCGGTTTTACTTGGCCGTGCCGCCGTTCTTGCGGGGTTCGCTTTTGCGGGCGTTGCGCTTTTGAACCCGGGAGCGAAGCTGGGCCACGGCCGTGCGGACCTTGCGCAGGCCTTCGACGGCCGCTTTCTGCGCGCGGGCGGCTTCCACGGCGCCCCGCTTGGAGCCCGCCGAGACCACGCGTTTGACCTGGTGGGCAATCTTCTTGGTCTGCGGGCTTTTGCCGGCGGCCTTGAGTGACGCAGCCAGCGACGTGGAAATGTTCTTGATTCCACTGACCACTTCGCTCTCCAGGTGCTTAAACTCGCTGCTGGAGCGAATTTGCTTTAATGCCACGGCGAGTTCAGAACCGAGGGCTTTCAATTCTTTTCGGACGTTTTGCTTCTCCATGACGGCCTCCTGTTATCTCGCGATCTTATCCTCTTTTACGATCATGGACGACCAGCATTTTGAAACTTTGCTCGAGCTCATTGAGCTCGAGAGGAAAGCCGAGAAAGAAGAAAATAAGCGGGAATTGGAACGCTACCCGCTTCAGGTCCGCGAAGCCCTCGGCAAGACCGTCACCCGGCTCGAAATCGTCGATGAAGATGTCGGCGTCGGCGGCATCCCCCTGCTCAGGCTCGAACGATCTGTCCAGATGTCCGCGGCCAAGCGGGTGGCCGCCATGATCACCGGCGCAGCGCCCGTGGCCGGCCTGTCGCCGTTCCATGCCATGAACCAGGGCGATAACGTTCTGCTCACCTATCCCGCCGGAAGCGACCTCACCCCCAATGAAGGCACCCTCTATGACGTGGGGGACAACCATGTCACCGTGGCCATCGACGGCCGGCCCCCGGACCAACTGCCGCAGGGGCATTGCCAACTCAGCCTGCTCGGGTCCGACGCTACCTACAAGCGCATGCGCCAGGCCATCGGCGTGGTGCGGCGCACCGAAAAGCCGGACCTGTCGCGCCTGCGGAACATTTTCCTCGGCGAGCGTGAGCCGTCCTGGTCCCAAGCGGCGGCTCTCGAGCTTTATAATCCCCGGCTCAACGAGTTCCAGGTCCAAGCCGTGGAACGTTGTGTGGGGGCCGAGGACGTCGCCCTCGTGCACGGCCCGCCGGGCACCGGTAAGACCACGGTCCTGGTGGAGGTCATTCTTCAGGCCGTGAAATGCGGCCAGCGCGTCCTGGCCTCGGCGCCCAGCAACATCGCCGTCGACAACATGGTCGAAAAACTTCTGCCCTTCGACCTCCGTATCGTTCGCATGGGCCACCCCGCGCGCATCCTCGAGCCCCTGCGGCACGTCACGCTCTCGGCCCAGGAGGAAGCGCACTCCGGACGCGAAGAGGTGGCCCGCATGAACGAGGAGCGCCACCGGCTCCTCACCCAGCTCCGGCGCCGCCAGGACCGCGGCGGCGGCATCGGCTCAGCCGAGCGCCGCGAGGCGATGGCCCTGATCGACGAGCTCACCCGCAAGACCCGCGACAATGAGTTCGGGATCCGGAGGGAGATCATTCAAAACGCTCAAGTGGTGCTCTCCACCCACGGCGGGACCTCGTCGATGCTCGCCCGCCACAAGTTCGACCTGGTGGTCATGGACGAGGCGTCGCAGGCCACCGAGCCGCTGTCGTGGATTCCCATCATGCTCGGCAAGAAAGTGGTGTTCGCCGGCGACTCGTGCCAGCTTCCGCCCACGATTTATTCCAAGGACGCAGCCGAGCGGGGCCTGAAGGTGACGCTCTTCGACCGCATGAAAACGTCGTTGCCCTCCGATCTCCAGTCCCTGCTTCGCATCCAGTACCGCATGCACGAAGACATCATGCGCTTCTCTTCCGATAAGTTTTATGACGGCAAGCTCATCGCCGATGAGTCCGTGCGCCGCCACACGGCCCACGAGCTTCCCAACGTGCACGCCACCGAGCTGACGCAGGCGCCCGTGGCTTTCATCGACACGGCGGGGACCGGTTACGCGGAAACGTGGAACGAGCTTCTGGAAAGCCGCGAGAACGAGGGCGAGGCTGGGCTCGCGCTGCGCCTTTACGCGAAACTGCGGGAGTGGGGGCTCGCTCCTCAGGAAATCGCGATAATTACTCCCTACGTGGCGCAGGTGAAGAAGCTGCGCATCCTCGCTCCGGAGAAGGGCGTGGAGATCGGCAGCGTGGACAGTTTTCAGGGACGCGAAAAGGAAGTGGTGATCCTTTCGCTCGTGCGCTCCAACGACGAAGGCGAAGTCGGTTTCCTCAGCGACACTCGGCGCATGAACGTCGGCATGACGCGCGCGCGGCGGCTTCTGATCGTCATCGGCGACAGCGCCACCATCGTCCGGCACCCGTTCTATAAGGATTTTCTTTCCTATGTCGAGGCGCTCGGCGCCCATAAAAGCGCGTGGGAATGGATGCCCGAGTGAGATGGTTTCGCTTCGCTCGCCATGACAGGGGGCTACTCGCTCTCCTCATCGTCTTGGGCGTATCGTCGGTCGCGCGCGCACTGGATCCGGTCGGCGGTGCCAACGCCGCGGCCGGTACGAGCTGGCGCCCATCGCTGAGCCGCGACGGGTCACGCATCGCCTTCGAGTCGACCGCCCGGCTTTCTCCCGACGACACCGACCGCGGCATGGATGTCTATGTCATCAACCTCCCCACGGGCACGCCGCGCCGCCTTCCGCGTTCGTCCAGGTCCGTGGGGTCGGGGGGCGCTTCGCTCTCCGGCGACGGCGAGGCCGTGGCCTACCACGTCGTTGAAGTCAGCGGAAGGCCCGACGTACAGCCCTTGTCGGTCGTCCTCCTGCGCGACCTCGACTCCGACCGAGTCCGCCGCATTCCGCCCGGCTGGTTCGGCCTGAAAGCCGATGGCGAGGCGGTCCTGCCGACGCTGGGCCGCACGGGCCGCTTCGTCGCCTTTACGTCGAACGCGCCGGGGCTGGGCATCAAACGCGATCCGCCGGTCCGCGGCGTCTTCCTTTACGAGGCCGACACGGACAAGGTTCGCCTCATCAGCCGCAACGCGCGCGGCGTCGCCGCCAACCGCCCGAGCGCCGAGGCCCGTGTCAGCCAGGACGGCCGCGTCGTGGCCTTTCTCTCCGCCGCCACCAACCTGGACCCGGCGCTTCCCTCCAATTCACTTTCCTATCACCTTTACCTCGCCGATCGGTCGTCAGGCACGGTCACGCGCGTCGACGAGATCGAGCGCGGCTTCGATTCCGCGGGCTGGGTCGCGGGCCGCTTCTCCATGGACGATGGCGGCGGCCGCCTGGTCTTTGAGGCCCGTCAGCGCCTGCCCGGCAAGCCGTTCGATTCGCTGGAGACCAATGACCTTTTCCTCTTTGAAGCGAGCAGCGGCGCGGTCACCCGGCTGACGTCGGGGCTTTTCGCCGGCCACTCGCACAGCCCGGCGATGAGCGGGAACGGAAGGTGGACCGTGTTTGTTTACGCGGGGGCGGGAAAAGATCCGCCGGCCCTCGTTGTCTATGATCGCCAGCGCGATCTCTGGCGGCGCGTGATCGACGGCGCCTGCGGGCGGCCCGCCATATCGGGAGACGGCCGGCGCCTGGCGTTCGAGTCGGGCGACCCGAATATCTCGGGCGACAAGAGCAAGAACTCCCGTATCTACGTCATCGATAATCCGTCATTTGAAGAAGAGGACCGCCCCCATGCCGGCCATTGAAGCCCAGAACCTGGCGAAGACCTATGTGGTGTCCCAGCGCGGCGAAGGATTCACCGGCTCGCTGAAAGGGCTTTTCTCGCGCGAATCGCGCAATGTGGAAGCGGTCAAGTCGGTCAGCTTTTCCGTCGAGCCGGGCGAGCTCGTGGCGTTCCTCGGGCCCAATGGCGCCGGCAAGACGACCACGCTCAAGATGCTCTCGGGGCTTCTCTACCCCACGGGCGGCACGCTCAACGTCCTCGGCCACGTGCCCTTCGAGAAAAAGCCGGAATATCTCAGACGGTTCTCATTCGTGATGGGCCAGAAGCACCAGTTGTGGTGGGAGTTGCCCGCCCTCGACACTTTCCGTCTGAATGCCGCCATTTTCGACCTCGACGACAAACGCTACCGGCGCCGCCTCGAGGAATTGAACGAGCTGCTGCAGCTCGATCCGCTCTGGAACACGCCGGTGAAAAAACTGTCGCTCGGCCAGCGTATGAAAATGGAACTCGCCTGCGCGCTCCTGCATGAACCGGAGCTGCTTCTGCTCGACGAACCCACCATCGGCCTCGACGTCGTGATGCAGAAGACGCTGCGCGATTTCGTCACGCGTCTCAATCGCGAGAAGAAAACCACCATTCTTCTCACGAGCCACAACATGGAAGACATCGAGACGCTTTGCCGGCGCGTGATCGTGGTCCACCACGGCATCATTCTTTTCGACGGAGACCTGCCGGATCTCGTGGCCCGCTTCGTGCCGGCCAAGCAGGTCACGGCCATGCTCAAGGAAGAGCGCCCGCGAAGTGAACTCGAGCGTTTCGGGCCCATTCAGGACTACAACGGCCTCCGCGCGGCGTGGGAAGTTCCGCGCGAAGAGATTTCAAGCCGCGTGTCGGACATTCTCAATCGTCTTCCCGTGGCGGACCTGACCGTCGAGGAAATGCCGCTTGAGGACGTCATCCGCCGGATCTTCAAGGAAGGCGCCGTCTGACGTGAGGAAGTATCTCACGCTGTTCATCATGTCGTGGCAGAAGCAGCTCGAGGTCCGGTCGGACTTCATCTTCGAGCGGGGACGCAGCCTCGCCGTCCTGTTTTCTCTCTACTATCTCTGGTCTTCCCTTCTCACCAACCGGGCGGACGTGGCCGGCTACAGCCGCGCCGAAATGCTCACCTACGTCATCATGATGACGCTGCTGCGGGCCTGGGTGCTCTCGAACGTCACCGACCGCATTCCGTCGGAGATTGCCCAGGGAAAACTATCCGACCTGCTGCTTCGACCCATTTCCCATTTCGGGTACTGGGCCACGCAGGACGCCGCGAGCAAATCGCTGGCCATCGGGTCGGTGTTCATCGAGATGACGCTCTTCGTGTTTTTCATCCGCCCGCCGCTGCTTCCGCCGCCGAGCGTGGCCGCCGCCGGGGCCTTTGTCCTCTCGACGCTTCTTGCGATGGCGATGTATTTCCAGATGAGCTACATGCTCGGCGTGATCGGTTTCTGGACGGCCCAGTCGTGGGGTCCACGGTTCTGCTTCGAGGTCTTTCTCGAGTTCTCCGCGGGCGCTTACTTCCCGGTGGACCTGCTTCCGGAGGCCGCGCAAAAGGTTTTGGCCTGGCTGCCCTTTCCCTATCTCGTCTTCCATCCGCTTTCCATTTACCTCGGCAAGGCGGGGCCGGAGCAATGGCTGTCGATCCTCGGCCACCAGGTCCTGTGGATCGGTATCCTGACGCTGGCGTCTCGCGGTCTTTGGGGTGCGGGGCTGCGCCGCTACGCGGCCGAGGGGGGATGATGCCCACCCTGCGGCGTTACGGGCGAATCTGGGCGGCGCTGGCGCACAACAGCCTGCGCACGCAGATGTCGACCAAAATGGCCTCGGGCGGCTATCTCATCGGGAAACTTTTGCGCATGGGTTTCTTCCTGATGTACTTGCTGGCCATCTTCAAACAGCTGCCCAGCCTCAAGGGCTACTCCGTTCACCAGATGGTGCTGTTCTTCATGACGTTCAACATCATTGACGTGGCGGCCCAGTTTCTCTTTCGCGGCCTCTACGGCGTGAAGTACCTGATCGAGGAGGGGGACTTCGACAAGATCATCACCCAGCCCGCTCACCCGCTCTTCCGGATATCGTCGATGGGCGTGGACTTCCTGGACCTTTTCACCCTCGTGCCGGTGGGGTTCATCACCGCCTGGGCGCTGTCCAAAATGCCGGGTGGCGTCACGACGGGCGGCGTGATGCTTTATCTCTTGCTTCTGGCGAACGCGCTGCTCATCGCCTACGCGTTCCATGTGTTCATCGCCTCACTTTCGGTGCGGACGCATGAGTTCGAAAGCGCGATCTGGGTTTACCGCGACATCATGACGCTGGGCCGGTTTCCCGTGACGATTTACAGCGACCTTCTCCGTGGCCTGTTCGTGACGGCCATTCCGGTCGGCGTGATGGTGACGTTCCCCGCGCAGGCGCTGCTGGGGCTTCTGTCGTGGAAGGGCGTGATTTACGCTCTGGGGCTGGCGGTGGTTTTGCACCTAGCGGCGCAACGTTTCTGGAAGGCCTCGCTTCGCGAGTACACGTCTATTTCGACGTAAACCAGTCTCATCTTCGATTGAACCGCGATTGAAGTCCCCTTATCCTTCCCTCATGCGCCCGTCCCTTCTTCTCGAAGCCCTTCTCGTTCTTCTGATCCTCCCGCTGCGAGGGGTCCTCGCCTTCGAACCCGCGCTCGTGGACCAGCTGATGGACCCCGACGGCCTCAACCGGCAGGGCGCTTACCAGCGCGCCGCGGAGCTGAGCACGGCCGAGAAAATCAATCTCGCCCCTTTCCTCGCGGAGCGGCTCGACGACGCCAAACGAGGGGAGTTCGCCGCGATGGCGCTGTCCCGCCTGGGCGACGTCGGCGTGCCCTATCTCGACCGCCACGCTCGGAGCTCCATCCCCGGCTCCGAATTCGCCGCGATGGGATTGCTGGTCGGAAAGGCCTCCGGCCCGTCCGCCCTCGCGGCCATCCTTCGTGACGGGGACGAGAAAGCGGTCCTTCGCTCACTGGCGGTCATCGAGGCCTCAACGGTGATGCCGCCCGTGGTGGGGGAGGAAGTGAAGCGGCTGGCCGGCGATACCAATCTGCATTTCACCCGGCCGGCGCGGGCGGCGCTCGAAGCCGTGGCGAAGGCGGCCCAAGCGCCCCAGGACGCCGCGTCGACGGGAACCGACATGGATCTTCTCAATGCGCCCGGCGCCTCCGCCCCCAGTGAGGAGATGCTGACGAAGCTTCTGGCCGAGCTCAGGTCGAGCGGGCCCGCGGGGCAGCAGGCTCTGTCCGACGCCCTCGATTCAGGTGCCATTGATAAGGACATGTACGACCAGATTCAGACCATGTTAGGCGCCTCGCCGTCGACCAGATCGACCCCGGTGGCGGAGAAAACGCCCTGGCAGCCAGACACCTCCCAGTACAAAACCCGCCAGTCCGCCGCCGACTCCTTCAGCAAAAACCGCTAACGCAAATTCCTTTCTTGTTCTCTTGCCGGGCGAAAATGTTTATATTGCTCGACATTAGATGGCCGCCCGATTTCGGCTCGGTCAATATCTTCAGGAGGAATAATGGCGACGAAAAAAGTCTCGGCTTTCATGAAACCGATGCAGATCTCGGAAGAGCTCGCGGAAGTTGTCGGCAACAAGGCGATCCCGCGCACCGAAGTGACCAAGAAGCTCTGGGTCTACATCAAGAAGTACAAGCTTCAGGACTCCAAGAACCGCCGGATGATCAACGCCGACGAGAAACTTAAAGTCATCTTCGGCGGCAAGAAACAGGTCAGCATGTTCGACATGACCAAGCTGGTCGGCAAGCACCTAAAATAAAAGCCCTCTGAGAGGCGGCGTGCCCGTGATTCTGCGAAGCGCTCCCGCCAACACACACACTCTCACGCCGACGGGGTGCGAAAACGATAACATCGTTTTCGTGCCCCGTTTGTTTTTGGCGGAATCGTGAAGCTGGGTCCCGGCGTCGTGGTGGCCATCACCGGCGCGTCGAGCGGCATCGGCCAGGAACTCGCGTTCCAGTTCGCCGCGCTCGGCTGCTCCGTCGCGCTCGCCGCGCGGCGCGGCGACTTGATCGAGAACAACGCCGAGAAAATCCGCTCTGTCGGCGGCCGGGCCATTGCGGTGGTTACCGACGTCACGAAGCGGGCCGATGTGAACGCTTTCATGGATCGCACGGTGCAGGAGTTCGGCCGCCTCGACATCGCTGTTCATAACGCCGGAAGCGCCCTGGCCTCGGGTCCGCTGATGGAAAATTCGGAAGAGAATTTTCGCCGGACCCTGGATGTCAACCTGATGGGTGGGGTTTACGGCGTCTGGGCCGCGGCGCCGCTCATGGAAAAATCGGGCGGAGGCGTGATGGTGTTCATTTCGTCAATCGTGGGCAAGCGCGGCGTTCCGCGCAGCTCGGCGTACTGCGCTTCGAAGTTCGCCGTCCAGGGCCTCACGGAATCGATTCGTCCCGAACTGGCCCGCAAGAACATCCGCGTGGTAACCGTCTGTCCGCCCGGAGTTGATACGCCGTTTTTCGAGACGAACGGGAAACCCGCGCGAAAGCGTAACTACCGCCTGCATTCGGTGGCCAAGATCGGCCGCCTGATCGTCCGGGCGGTGGAAAAGGAAAAGCGGGAGCTGCTTCCGACCCTGGACGCGAAGCTCGTTTTCTGGGCCAACGTTTTCTTCCCGCGTCTCGTCGACCGCTTCGCCGTCGCTTTGAAAGGAGATCAATAATGAAGAAAGCCGTCACAGGCGTCATCCTCGGCGCCATCGCTTATTTCATCTGGGGCGCGCTTTCTTGGACCATCATCCCCTGGCACAACGCGGTGGTTAAGCCGCTTCCCCAGGAGCTGCTGATCACCGACACGATGAAGACCGTGGTCAAGGAACCCGGCTTCTACAGTTTTCCCGGCATGGACCCGGCCTCGACCGACCCGGAGGCGAAGGCGAAGTGGGAGGAGAAATTCCGGCGGGGCCCCTCGGGCGCGGTGGCTTTTTCCCCGAGCGGACGCGAACCGATGGCCGCGTCCACCTTCGTCGCGCAGTTCATCAACAACCTGGCGATCGCCGCGCTCGTCATGCTCGTCCTCGCGGCCGCGCGTGAGCGCTACAAGTCGCTTGTCTGCCGGAGCCTGCTCTCCGCCCTCCTGGGATTGGTGGCGGGGCTGGCCGCGCACGTCCCTCACCGTCTCTGGTTCAGCTTCCCGACGGGATTCACGGTCGTGAATACGTTGGATATCATCATCGGTTTTGCGATCCTTGGAGCCGTGATGGCCAAATTCGTTCCTCATGGAGCCGACGCCCGGTGAGCACCCTCTTCTGGATTTCCACATCCTGCGTCCTGTCGTTCGCCGCGGGGTTCTTCGTCTACGCGATGGTAAACCTCCGCAGGCGCCCGCCCGCCCTCGAGGCCGCGCCGGGCACCGAGAACATCAGCCGTGAAAACGCGCTGCGTGACGAAGTCACAGGCCTCTACAACCGCCGCCACCTCCTCCATCGGCTGGGGGAGAACATGGCGCGCTGCAAGCGCGAGAACCTGCGCATGGCCCTTATCCTCTGGGACGTCGACGGGTTCATCGACTTCAATAACAGCTTCGGCCAGAGCGAGGGCGATAAGCTTCTCAAGAAAGTCGCGGACATGATCAAGAAAGCCGTGCGCGTGTACGACGAGGCTTTCCGGTCCGGTCCCGATGAATTCTGCGCCCTCCTGATTCCCGGCGACGAATCGATGGCCGCCGAGGTGGACCGGCGCGTCACGCAGTTCGTGTCCAAAGAGCTTTTCGAAAATGATGCGGCCTACGCGGAACGTCAGTTCTCACTTTCAGCCGGCATCGTATTCTTCCCCGGCGACTACGAGCTTCCCGAAGCGCTTCTCCACGCCGTGGGCCAGGCGCTTTATCACAGCCGCAAGCAGCGAGCGCCGCAGGCGGGTAACCCGGCATGAGAGACGTAAAACACATCGTTCTTTTCGTCCTGATTGGACTGGGGGTCGCCTGGATCGCCTCGAGCCCGCTGCGCCGCCGCGACACGGGCGCGCCCGCCGAGCAGACCGCCCGCCTTCAGCAGGAGGCCCCGGCGCCCCAGATCTATGCCGAAGGGACGGTCGAGACCGCTCCTGGCTTCACGTCGGCCGCTCCCGCGCTGTTCCTGATCGCCCGCCCGGTGGCGGGGGGGATGCCCGTGGCGGTCAAGCGCCTGCCGAACCCCGTTTTCCCGGTGACCTTTTCGCTCTCGCTGGCCGACAGTATGACCGGTGGCGACTTTCATAAGGGCGATCTCACGATCATCGCCCGCCTCGACGCGGACGGCGCGGCGGGCACTCAACAGCCCGGCGATGTCGACTCGTCGACCGTTCTTAAGGACGGCGCTCCCCGCGCCGTTCACCTGGTTCTCGACGGAAAAGAACCCCCCTCAAAATAGTTGTTGACATACCCTACGGATGTAGGGTACCGTCCTCGCATGGCTTCAGAACTCACTTCCAAGCAGTCCGCAATCCTGGACTTCATCCAGGGCTACGTGTCGGAGAACGGCTCCGCGCCGAGCCTGCGCGAGATCGGGCGGCACTTTGACCTCTCGGTCGGGACCGTTCAGGACCAGGTGGAGGCCCTTCGGCGCAAAGGCGCGCTCGCCCGCCAGCCGGTTCAGGCGCGCGGCATCCGCCTTCCTTCCTCGGCCGGACAGATTCCGATTCTCGGCCGCGTGTTCGCCGGAACCCTTCATGCCGCCATGGAAGACGTCGAGGGCCACCTGGCCATTGAGAAGACCAGGAACGCTTCCGACCTTTTTGCCCTGCGCGTGCGGGGGGACTCCATGGAAGGCGCCGGCATCTTCGACGGCGACCACGTGATCGTCCGCCGCAGCCCCGTGGCCAACGACGGCGACATCGTTGTGGCGCGCATGGAAGATGAAACGACGGTGAAGCGCCTGCGCCTCACGGCGGGCAAACCCCTTCTTTGTCCTGAGAACAGTCGCTACCGGCCCATCGAAGGGCCTTTCGATATCATCGGCGTGGTCGTTGAACTCCGCCGGCGATTCCAATGAGGGAGGAATCCATGCTTCAGTTCAATGCCCATGCGCCCCAGCCGACCCTGAGGGACCTGATCGTCCCCGGCCCCGTCGAACGGGGACTCTACTTCCTCGATGCCACGGCCGACGCGGCCTCCCGCGTCCAGGACCGCCTGGTGGACCTTTTGTGGTGGGATTCCGTGGCCTCTCCCGGCACCATGCCCGGGTGCCTGCCGTCTTCGCAGGCCATGCGGATGACAGGTCGCGGAACCGCAGGCCGGAGCCACCGCCGCCTTTCTCGCATCGGATCGATGTTCTGGATCGACACGGGGCATAGCTTCAACACGGTGTCCCTGATGTCGCAGGCCCGCTGGCGCGGCATGGATTGCGAACGGGTGGCGCGGGCCATCCATGTTCAGCATCCGGTCGGGGCCCTTCCCTATCTGGAATCGCTCGAGCGTATTCCAAATGCCGCCCTCTGCGCGCTGGGCGAAGGAGAGCCTTCTTCGGGTCCCACGGTTTTCTCTCGGGACTCGGAAAGCGCTTCGGTGCGCCCTCCGAATTCCATCTGGTGGACGCCGTTGGTGGTTATTTCAGACGTTATGGGCCCGTTGAACGACCTTCGTCTGCCGGCCGACGACCGGGAGCGGATTGCCGTCCTCATAATGGAACGCCTCGCGCATCTACGCGAGCGGGCCGTGGTTCTGGCGATGGTGAACCCGCACGAAGCGGATCATCTGATGGCCGTCGAGTTCCTGCGGCTGGGTACCCGCCTTCGCGCCGGCGGCGCTTCGGCAGGCGAGCCCGCTTCCATCATCGCGCCGCGGCGGGCTTTGGCGTCCGCGGGCCTGGCCTAGGTCAATTTTCCGAAACGGTGAAGCCCCTTCGGTTGGCTGACGCTCTGCGAGGGAGAGCGTTGGTTGGCCGGAGGGGTTAACCGCCGGAAATCGTTTGCTGATTGTCGGAGCTACGCAGGACTGGTCTTTCGAGGGAGGATCAGTCCTCCGTAGCTTTGGCGAAGGGGGATGCGCTATCATCCCCGTCGGTAGTTTTCATGATCAACTTCCTCTCGCAACTCATTCCAACCTCTCTGCGCCCCCCGGCGGTTTTCGTTCTTACGTTCTCGTTGGTGGGCGCGTTGTGGGCCGCCCCGACCGGTTCGGATGGCATTTTTCCCTACCGCGTGGAGCCGTCCATCATCGAGTCGATAAAGAAAGGGCCCAATGCGTCGGTGTTCGCCTATCGTCATGTGATCGCACTCATGAAATCGGACGTGGCGATCGACTCCATTAATTTCTCCACCATCAACGCGCACGTCCTTATGTACGGGAAATACAACAGTCCCCGCGGCGCGGTCGACCTCGAGTTGCGGGGAGAGGTTCGTAATGGCCTCCTTGAAATTGATTTTCCTTTGGGACGCGTCGATGCGTTGCTGTTCGATTGGGAAGAGAAGGCCGTTCGACCCGAAGCGCTGAAGAGTTTCAAACCGAGGGTCCGCAGCCTCACGTTTCGAGACGCCGCCGGCTTTCGGGCCATTTATTCCATCGAGCGCAGCTTCCCCTACCAGTTGACCGTCGATACGCCCTACAACCCGGTTACGAAGGGCCTCATGCCGCCGCAGCCTGACTTCAAGATGGTGGCTGGTTTCGTGAAAAATCTGGAGTCGAACCCGCATAGCCGCGACTTGATCGCGAACAACGCCAGCGGACTTCCCACGTTCATTACTTCCGGTGATGAGGTGATGTCGCTGGTCGCCGGTTATCTCCTGAATTCCGTGAAGTGGAGCGAGCGGGCAGGCCGGTGGGATTTCTCCTACGACGATAACCTGAAGCGCGTGAGGAGCTTCCCCGAAATTCGGCGGCTTCTCAAGAATCCGGACGTGAGGGCCTTTGTTGATGGGGGCGAGACGCGGGTGAAGGGTTTTGGCGGGGATAAGACGGGCTATTCGTTCGTTTTGACCAAGGACGGCGGGAAGAAGCTGGAAGCGACACTGGTCGGGCGGCGCGTCCTGGTGAAGGCGCCGGTCAGCCCACGACCTTGAGCCTGTTTTTCTCGGCGCGAAGGGCCTGAAGCTCGCGCTCCTGGTTCTGAAGCGCGGTCCGGCAACGTTCAAGTTCTTTTAGGGTCGCCTGCTGGGCGCTGGCGTCGCGCCGCAGGCCCTCGACGATTGAGATCACCTGGGCCCGCCATTCCTGAATGCGGCGTTCGTAGTCGCGCCACTGGGCCACTTCCTGGTCGTAGCGGGCGCGGGCGTCGGCGAGCTGATGGTTCAGTTCCGCGACGCGGTCGTCGCTCTTCGGCGCTTCGACTTTCGGCGCTTCGGTTTTGTGAGGAATGTCGAGCGCCGTCTTCTTCTGTGAAAACCGGGTGAGGATCTCGTCGGGCGACTTGATCCTGGGGTCTTCTTCCTGGCGCAAATTGACGCCCGTCAGTTGGACCGAGCTGATGGAAGGCCCTTTTCCTTGGTTCATGTTTTCTGAATTCATGGCACGTCCTCTTCTTGTTTGAGATTCTCCTGCGTCCCTTGTGGCAACACTCTGGCCACCGTACGCGCCCCAAAAACGCGGTTTTTGACGTGATTTAGCGACGGATATCGGTAAATTCTTCCATGCTCCACGTACATTCCGGTCCATTTCATCCCGTGCTCGAGGACGCGCTGGCGGCGGCGGTCGGACGGTTCAAGTCCGGCCCCTTCTCGTCGATGGCCATCATCGCGCCGTCGTCGCGCCTGCGAGACCGCGCGCAGTTGATGTTGTCCGACCGCGGGCTGTCGATCCTGAACGTTCATTTCCATACCTTCGGGTCTTTCGCTGACGCGATCGTCGCGGCGGAGGGCGGTGTCCCGAAGGCGAAGGGGAAGAAGAAAGCCCCGGACCTCATCTCCGACCCGCTATTCTTCGATACGCTGGTCAAACAGATTCTCAAGAAGGACCGCCCGTTCGAAGGCCTGGTCGATCTCGCTGTCCCCGACGGATTTCCGCCCAGCGTTCGCGCCACCCTCCGCGACCTCACCGACGCCGGCGTCGATCCCGACGCCCTGCTCGAGGCGGTCAACGAGCGTGAGCAGTTCAACATCGCCGACGTGGACGTTGGTTCGCTCAAGCAGCTCATCAATCTCTACCGTCTCTACCGGGCGCGCATGGCCGAGCTCAATGTCGCCTCCCGCTCGCGCGTGCTCGACGCCGCGGCGAAGGCGGCCGAGGGTTCCGTGTTCCTGAAGACCTTCAAGGCCGTCCTTTTTTACGGTTTCTATGACCTCACCGGCCTGCAGGTGACGCTGCTCGAGGCCGTCGCTCGACACCATCCCACGCACTTCTTCTTTCCCTACCTGCACAAGCATCCCGACCACGCCTTCGCCGCGCGGTTCCGGGGCGACGTGCTGGACAAGATTCCCAACGAGGAAATTCGGCTTGCCGAGGCGGGCTCGCCCTTCGTCACGCTGAGGACGGAAGGGAAGATCGTAAGGGACGAAGGGGGACTTTTTCCCAAGACCGTGACCTGGCCCGGTCTCGAGGCGCGGATCGTGAACGTCTCTGGTTTGCGCGACGAGGCGTGGGCGATCGCCGGCGAGATCCTCCGTCTCCACGACGCCGGCGTTCCCTTCAGCGAAATCGGCATCGTGTCGCGAAACCGGGAGCGGTTGTCGGAGTTCGCCTCCGTGTTCATCGAGCGTGACGTTCCTTTCGTGACATTGTGGCGACGCTCGATGGGCGACATGCCCCAGGTGGAGACCGGCCTGTCCATTCTGGCCCGCGCGAGCGGCGCGGCGTCCGCGCCGGTGGTAGCCGCCGAGGCCTTTTTTGATGACACCGTCCTCCCCGCGCCCTGGCCGGCGACGGCTTCATGGGCGGAAACAGCCGACCGCGCGGTGGCCGCGCTCGATGAACATGTGCGCCCCGTGAAGGATGAGAACGGGCGGAGCGCCCTCCTGTGGACCGAACTTCGGAAAGCCACGCTGACCCTGCGTGAGTTCGACCGATTGTGCGGGTCCGTTTCACGCGATGAGTTCCTCGATACCCTTCGGGAACGCTGGGTCCAGTGGCCCTCGCCCCTCGATGGCGGCGGCATCGGCGTCGCGGTGCTGCACGCGGAAGCCGCGCGCGGACTGTCGTTTGACACGCTTTTTATCGCTGGCCTCGAGGAGCGGATTTTCCCGCGCATCATCCGCGAGGATCCATTCCTTCGAGACAAAACGCGCCACGCCATTTCGCACACGATCGGAAACAAGATCGGAGAGAAAATGCTGGCCCTCGACGAAGAGCGACTTCTCCTCCACCTTCTTCTGGCCTCCGCGCGCCGTCTCCTTTTCATCACGTATCAGCGGTCCGACGAGGAAGGGAGAATCGTCGGCGCCTCCAGTTTCCTGCGAAAGCTCATCGATGAATGGAAGGTGCCGTTCGAGAACGCGGTCAACGTCATTCCCCGCCGCCTCGGCGGCAAGCTGGCGGCCGCGCCCTCGGAGTCCCTGGGCGCGCGCGACATCATCTCGAGCCTTCTCATGGAAGACCGTTCGGGCGACGCGGCCGCGTTCGCGACCGACGTGAAAAAAGATGGCGACGCTCTCCGCCATTCCACGCGGGCGCTGAGCGCGCTCGAGAAATGGGAGGGTGCCGGGCCCTTTGACGGCATCGTCGGCGCTGAACTCGGGACGGCCCACCTGTCGGCCGAAGGCATGTCACCGTCGGGCATGGAAGCTTTCTTCCGGTGTCCGTTCCAGTATTTCGTGCGCCGCGTTCTGCGGCTCTCACCTCTGCGGGAGGCCGCGGCGCTCGACGAGGTCGCCCTCGACGTCCGCGGCACGCTCGTACACCGCTTCCTCGAGGCGTTCTATCGCCGGTGCCTCGAGGCGTTCGGGAAGGAGTGGCCCGCGACGCCGCCCGAGAAGCTTTTCGACGAAGTGTTTGAGCAGGCGTTCGCCAACCGCCCGATGGAAATCTATCCGGTGCTCTGGACGTCGGTGCGGCGGGCGCTTCGCAACCACATCTTCCATCTGATCACCGCCGACTTTGCGGACCTGGCCGGACGCGGCCTCGTGCCGTCGGCCTTCGAACTGCCGCTTGAGTCGTCCGCTCTTGATCCGGCCTTCGGGGGCGTGCGATTCAAGGGCGTGCTCGACCGGCTCGACGTGGGCGAAGGGCGAGCGCGCGTCCTTGATTACAAGACAGGCCACCGCCCCGACGGCCGGCTTTCGACGCTCGTGATGAAAGGGGAGAAGGCTCAACCGACAATCTATCTCCTCATGGCGGCCGCCTACCTCAAGGAAAAGGGCATCGCGTCCCAGATCGATTTCACCTACCTGTTCCTGGGCGAGGAGAACCCGGTGCTTGATTTGAGCGCCGCGGATTGGGCGGCCGCGCGCGGCGAGGCGCTCGCCACCGCCAAACGCGGCCTCGACATGATCCGCGCCGGTTCGTTCCCGATCAACCCGGGGCGCCATTGCGATTACTGTGAGGCCGCGACCATTTGCCGCCGTACCGACAGCATTTCCGCTTTCCGCGGCGAACCCGACACGCTGGCCTTCCGCGCCGCCAAGGCGCGCGAGAAAAAGGAAACGGAATGACCGTCGCTTCGCCGCCCATCGACGACGCCCACCGCCGCCTCGCCGCGACGGAGCTCGGCCGCAACGTGGTGGTCACCGCCGGCGCCGGGACGGGAAAAACGCGACTGCTCATCAACCGGCTGACGCTGATGATCCTCGGGGAAGAGATCCCCGTCGAGAAAATCGTGGCGCTCACCTTCACCAAGAAGGCCGCCGAAGAGATGCGCGACCGCCTCGAGAAGCGCCTGCGCGAAATCATCGCCGACCCCCATTCGTTCGATCTTCTCAACGAAGGGTTTCCGGCGAATGCTGATCGACGCGCCGCGCTTGCCTCCCGCGCCCTGGACGATATTCCCAAGGCGCAGATCGGCACCATTCATAGCTTTGCGGGCTATCTCCTGCGTCTCTACCCGGTCCAGGCCGGCGTCGATCCGGCGTTCCGGGAAGATGACGGTACGCTTTTCGAAACGACGTTCGAGCGCGAATGGCACGCCTGGCTCGCCGAAGAGTTGGGCGAGGATTCCAAGAAGGGGAAAGCCTGGGGCGAACTGCTTTCCAGGATGGAGTTGGCCGACCTGAAGCTGGTGGCCCGGGCGCTGTCGGCGCTCGACGACATTTCCGAGGTCCCCGGAGGAGCGGCTCCCGTGGGTCCGTTCGTGGCGCAAACGTTGGCGCCGCTCGATGCGGCCATCGAGCGCAACGGCCTGCCCGCCAAAGCTCGGACGTGGACGCCGCGCGTGGAAGCGACGCGTCGCGTGCTCGTGAAGATCGCGCGAGGTGAGGCGCCGACCCCGGTTGACGTCGCCGACGTCGCCGCGCTCAAGGGACAGAAGGCGCCGAAGGAATGGCTGGAGGACACTGACGGCGTCGCCGCCGTGAAAGCGGCGCAGCGCCGCGCGGCCGCGTTGTGCGCCGTGGACGAGGAACTCATCGCGCGCGTGATCGGCGCGTTGTCTCCTTTCGCGGCCCGCCTGCGCGCGCAGCTTTCAAAGCGCGGCACGCTGTCGTTCGACGATCTCCTCGTCAAAGCGCGGGACCTGGTGTGGGGGCACAAGAAGGTGCGCGCCGCGGTAAAACTCCAGTACGCGGCGTTCCTGGTCGATGAATTTCAGGACACTGATCCTCTCCAGGGCGAGATTCTTTTTTATCTCGCCGAAGAGATCGGACGCGAGGCGGACCACTGGCGCGATGCGCGCATGGGGCAGGGACGCCTGTTCGTCGTGGGGGACCCCAAGCAGTCGATTTATCGGTTCCGCGGCGCCGACATCGCGGCCTTCGAGGAATTCTGGCGCCGGCTCGTCGACCAGGGCGCGCTGGAAGCCGCGCTCTCCGAAAACTTTCGCAGCCATTCCCATATTCTTGAGACCGTGAACGGCCTGTTTCCATCCATCATGCGCCAGGAGACGTTCCTTCAGCCCGAGTACCAGGCGCTGTCGCCAGGACGGGCGGCCGGGGCGGGCGGTTGCGAGGTCGTCACGATCTCGATACCGGAAGGGGAGGCGGCCAACGCCGAGGCTCTGCGCGCTTTCGAAGGCCGGACCGTCGCCGAGTGGATCACGAAAAATGTCGGCAAGGACGTGAACGGGCAGCCACTCAAGTTCGGCGACGTGGCGATCCTGCTGCGGGGCACGAGTGCCTTTCAGCCTTACCTCGATGCGCTTCGCGAGCGCGGCATCCCATTCCTGGCGGAAGGCGAGAAAACGTATTACCACCGGCCCGAGGTTCTCGAGTTCACGAACCTCCTGGCCGTGATCGCCGAGCCGTCCGATGCGCTGGCGCTGGCGGGCGTGCTCCGCTCGCCGATCGGAGGCCTCACGGACGCGGAAATCGCCGGCCTGGCTGCCAGCGGCGGTCTCAATTTGCGAAAGCGCCCGCGCGGCCTCGCCCCCGCCGTCGCGCGTCTCTATGACCGCATTTCCGATCTCTCGGCGCTGGCGCACGCCGTGCCCGTGCCCGATCTCATCCAGAAGGTCTTCGATTCCACCTGGCTCCTGGAGCTGGCGGCAGCGCGCCGGCATGGCGAGCAGGCGGTGGCCAACTTGAGGAAAATCGCCCAGCTTGCGGAGCGATGGCTGGAAACCGAACCAATGACGCTGATAGCGTTCGTCCGCCGCCTCCGTCTGTATCGCGAAGACCGCAAGGATGAGGGGGAGAACCCGCTCGCGGACGTCCAGTACGACGCCGTGCGGGTCATGACCATCCACAAGGCCAAGGGGCTGGAATTCCCTGTCGTGTTCCTGCCGAACCTGGCCGCGGAGGCTGCGGCGGCGTCCATCGAGCGCGAGATTTTCCGGATGGACTGGCGCACGGGCCGCGTGGGCGTGTTCCTCCCGGGGCGCAAGGCCACCAACGCCGCGCGGGTGCTGATCGACGAGGACGTGGAGCGGCGTGAGGACGCGGAAGAGGTGCGCGTGTTCTACGTGGCCATGACGCGCGCCCGCGACCGGCTGATCGTCTTCCTTCGAAACGGGGGGCGACGCGGCGGCGTGTTTTCGGGCTTCGTCGAAGCGGCGGCGGGAAAGCCCGAGGCGAACTGCGCCCATCTAAATTTCGGAGGAGCGCGCGCGCCGGTGACCTGGGTTGCTTGGGAGCGTCGCGGCCCCCCGACGGCGATTCCGGCGGAGAAAGGGTTCACGGAAGGCTGGTCGCTTTCCGCGCTCTCCGCGGCGGTTCTCCGGCGCCGGCAGGAGCGCTCCACGCTTCGCAAGGCGCGCCTTTTCCTCACGCCGACGGCCAACCTGGCCGCCGATCACGCCCGGCAAGAGCCGGAGAAGCGCAAGCTCGTGATCGATGACGAGACGGACCTCGACCGAACTCCGCCGATTCTGATCGGCCACATCTGTCACGCCATCCTCGAAGGTTGGGACTTCAGCGCCGCCGCCGGGACCGCGGGCAAGCGCCTCATGCCCGCCGTCACTGCTTGCGCGGCGCGTTTTGGCCTGCTGCCTGAAAATCCGGACTATATCGCTGTGGTCGGCGAGGTCGAGGAGATCATGACTGGTTTCCTGGCGTCGCCCGCCTTCGCGCACCTCGCCGCGAATCGGATCGAAGGGCGGGAAGTGCCATTCTTTTACCCGCTGGGAACGGGCGATTCGGCGCGCCTGATGCGCGGCGTGATGGACGTCGTGTACAGCGACGGAGATTTATTGGTGGTGGGGGACTACAAAACAAACCGGGTGGACGAATTAACCATCGACGCGGTCGCGGAAAGCTACCGGGCGCAGGGCGCGGCCTACCTCAATGCCATGAGTAAGGCGACCGGCCGAACCGCGGAGTTTGAGCTGATCTTCCTTCGACTGGGCCGCCGCGTGCGGCTGAAAGTCTAGCGATTCAATCTTTTTTCGGGTATGCCGGTGGAAGGAATCGTTCCTTTCGGCGGCGTGGCGGTCGACGCGATCGACTTCTTTCCCTTGACCTTCTTGGACTTCGCCTTCTTTCCCTTGCCTTTGGCCTTGCCCGCCGTTTTGCTGCAGGTGGCGCACTTCGCTTCCGCGTACTGGACGCTGGTCGCGGTGAAGATGGTGGCAAGCAGCAGGATCGGCAGGGCTCTGAGTAGTTTCATCAAGGTGGCCTCCTTATCGGCTTCGTTAAGTTTCGGTTCCCGCCCGTCGGAAATCAACAAAAGAAGCGGTTAAGAATCGCGAAACATCCTTTGCCCGCAACGCGCGGATTTTGGTATATAAAAGTGCGGGATGGAGCAGCCTGGTAGCTCGCGAGGCTCATAACCTCGAGGTCGTGGGTTCAAATCCCACTCCCGCAAAATTTCTAAAGGCCGCTAAACAGAGCTAGAGCGGGCTTACAATATGAAGGCGTTTCGGAATTTTCCGGATCGCCTTTTTTGTTGTCCTGTGAAGCTGGCGAGCTGCGCCAGTGAGCTGGCCTTTGCTGCTTTTAGCTGCCTTTTGCAGCCTTCCCGATCAGAAAAACGATCAGTAACTTTCCCCATACTTAAGAATCTCAGAAACCCGTCGCAATATTGTGGATGCGATCGTGACCGAAAACATTGCTTGGAACGGAGTTTAACTAGTTCCTAAATCGAAAGTAAATTGCCTTGGTAAGCGGAATGACGAGCCGGAAATCAGGAACCCTCCATCCCACTGTCGGATCGCCGGGAAGTGAGTCGGGAGTTAACGCCCCTGAACTAATGGCCGGTTCTTAACAGAGCACCTTTCCTATAAACGAAGCCGATTTGATCTTTGGGGGAAGGACGCCAGGCGGTTCCTTCCTTGACCTGGAGATCTTTGTCGAAGGCAATCACCACGTCGTCATCCTTAATCGTTAGGCCGAACGAGGAAAGAGCGGAAGGGCGATTTTCGCCGGGCAGGGACACTTCCATGATGCCGGCCTTCTTTAGGCCCGTTTGGTTCTTTTCATAGTCGCGGATGATCTCGAAAACCAAGATGCCCCAGCTACGGGCGTCCCCGTGCTCAACGAACAGAAATCGTGGAACGTGGTGGGCGTCGGTATAAAAGACTCGGAACGTCATGGGGCGCGTCCCATATTGGCCTGACTCGGAAATCAATCTGAATGGTTCACCTTCGTCGTTCTTGTAACTGGCGTAATTGAACATGCAAAGCCGAGGACCCGGCACGACTGACCCGCTTGGCGTCAGCCGCTCACAAGAAAGGACGCGTTCGCCTTCAACGATTGCCACGTCGTCGGCCGCGCATTTGTAACCGGGGAAATTCCACTTTGGATAGAACTTGGGGTCGTCGGCATACGGTTCATACTTGAAGTCGAGGATCGTTGCTTGCGGGGTGTGGGCGTACTTAATTATGGAATAACGCCAGAAGGCGACGCCGAAACTTGGAGCTGACGAACAGAAACTCGATAGAAGGCCAGAGTCGCCTGGGGAAACCGGCCATGGACGGTGAACCCGATGTTCATCCGGAGGCAGACGAGGGTAAATCGAGCGGCGCCCAAGTGAAAGAATCGGGTCTTACCCTGGGAGATCTTTATCTCTGGTCGTGGGGATGGTCCATGACACTCGATACGGCGACAGCGGCTTGGATCCCGTGACGCGCGCCGCTCTGGAGAAAAGCTTTGATGTCGTTATTATCCTCAACGCGCTCCAGTCCGTTCGCGTGGACGCGTCGAACCTCACGTCGTTCGAGATCCGGATCCAGGCCTAAGCGCGCGCACCAGAATCGGGCCGAGGCCGCGCGATTGGCGAATTGAGAGGAAGGCACATTCACCAATCAGTGATTGGCGAATTTCCAAAGGCCGGACCGCGGTGTGTATCAAGGTTTGAAGAACGCTGAATTCCGCCAGCTTGACAAATTGTAAACTATAGTATACGTTATATCGATGCAGCGAAACTCCATCATCTACAAAACGGCTACAGGCGCAGAGCCCTACGCCGCGTACGTGGACTCGCTGCGAGACCGCCAGGCTGCTGCCAAGATCGAGGTTCGTGTGACACGCGCCCAAATGGGCAACCTGGGCAGTCATCGAACGGTTGGCGGGGTGTTGTCGAACTAAAAATTGATTTTGGCCCCGGCTACCGGATCTATGTCGGTCTTCATGGCAACGAAGTGATCGTTCTTCTATGCGCAGGAGATAAAAGCACTCAAGACAAGGATGTCGCCAGGGCTCAAGGGTATTGGGAAGATTACCGGAGGAACTTATGAGAAAATATCGAACTCACGATGAACATTTGGATGAGTCGCTGAAGGATCCGAAGGAAGCGGCGCTCTATCTCAATGCGGCTGTGGAAGAAAATGATCCCGCGCTTCTGCTCGTGGCACTTTCCAACGTCGCCCGGGCTCACGGAGTCACTCGCATGGCCAAGCGCGTTTCGCTGTCGCGAATGGGTTTGTATAAAACTCTCTCCAAGAAAGGAAACCCCGAGTTGAAGACGTTTTTGAGCATCCTGAAGGCGTCCGGAATTCAACTGGCTTTCAAACCCATGGCACGCGCGGCATGATCGAATGAAGTTTGTCGACTTGGCTGTGGTTAGTGCTCGTAGATTTTTTGCCGATCAGTAATCCGATCAGGACCCTTTTTGGCCACAGCACGGTTTGTACGCCAAACATTGATATTGCGTTACTATCCGAACGTGGACAAATTCCGGTTGGTAGCTCGCGAGGCTCATAACCTCGAGGTCGTGGGCCTGGCAAGGCCAGGTCCCACTCCCGCAACCATTTAGCTGATTCGATTCACTTCAAAAGCCGCCTTTGCACCGTGACACACGGGTGCAGGGGCGGTTTTATTTTCGCCCGGCGCGGGCCCCACGCTCGGGTGATCTATAAGTTCCGTCGTCGCCTGATCTTCCTTCCTGCCGCTCGAACCGCCCGTTCCGAACCCTTCCCTGAAGTAGTTTCGTTTCAAGAAGAAGTTTTCTCTTATGCGAGATATTCCTGAATTACCAAGTTCCTTAAGTTTGTTATTGAAATGAGATTTCAAATAGGATACCGTCTCTGACCATGAAGACCGGGCCCCTCACACGCCGATTTTTCCTCATGGGAACGATCTGTGAAATCCAGATCTGGAACGCCTCAAACAGCGCCGGGGTTGCCGCCACGACGGCCGCCTTTCAAGAAATCGATCGAATCGAAAAAGTTTTAAGCGTCTTTCTAGAGGACAGCGAGCTTTCCCGAATCAATCGAAGCGGCGGCCGGTGGATCGCGGCGTCGGAAGAGCTGTTCGGTTTGATCGACGCGGCACTCGAATACTCCCGGAAACTGAACGGCGCTTTTGACATCACGGCGGGATCGTTCCTGAGGTCCCGGCGTCATCCCGGGGACGGGCCCAGCGTTTCCGATGAACCGTCCCTCCGGTCTGTCGGCTGGAGGAAGGTGTTTCTCGATCGCGAGGCCAGGGCAGTGGCGGTGGCCGAGAACGCGACGCTTGATTTCGGAGCACTGGGGAAGGGATACGCCCTTGACCGGGGTGCCGGTGTGTTACGGCGTCTGGGCGCTCAGTCCGCGCTCATTAATTTTGGCGGGCAGGTGTTGGTTATGGGGCTCCCGCCGGAGGATACAGGCTGGGATTTATTCATCGCTTCGCCTGAACGGAGGTCGGAACCGCTTTTGCGCCTGTCGTTGAAGGAAGGTTCCGTCGCCACAACGTCGCAGAGCGAACGCGCGGGGCACGTCATGGACCCCGGAAGCGGAAAGGCGGCTGGGTTCGATGGATCTGTCACCGTGGTGGCGCCATCCGCGGCCGAGGCGGACGCCCTATCGACGGGCTTGTTCGTTCTCGGCGCTCAGGCCGGGTTGCGGTGGGTTGAACGCTTTGCGCCGCACGTCGCGGCCTGCTTCGTGGAGAAAAGAGAGATGTCCTGGACGATTAAAGCGTCTCAGAATTTTGGGCAGTACGTCAGCGGGTTCATGGAGCCCGTTGCCGTGCGCTGACAAACGAAGAAGGAGATCAGGAATGAAAGGGAGAGTGTTCGCAGTTGCTCTTTTCACCATCGCGGCATCCGTGATGGCTGTTCGGGCGGACGACGAAGCGTGGAAGAGAGAGATGGAACGGAAACTCGACGTGCTTACCCAGGAACTTGAGAAAAGGTCGCTGGGTGATGTGGCCGCGGAACCCGTGTACAAAAAGACCCACGGACTGGCGCCGGCCGCTTCCAAGGTTTATCACGTTAACCGGGGCGTTTCGATCGGCGGTTACGGCGAGATGGTGTATCAGAATTTCGCTTCCCAGAACGACGCCGGCGTCTCGGCGGGTCGAAAAGATGAACTCGACTTTCTTCGCGCGATTCTTTACGTCGGCCATAAATTCACGGACCGGATTATTTTCAACTCCGAGATTGAATTTGAGCATGGCAGCACCGCGGGCGGAGCCAACGCGCGGGGCGAGGTGAGCGTCGAGTTTGCCTATCTCGATTTCATCGCGAGTCCGGCGCTTGGCGCCCGGGCCGGCCTGCTGCTTCTCCCGGTCGGTATCACCAATGAACTCCATGAGCCCACCATGTTTCACGGCGCTCGCCGTCCCCTGACGGAAACCAACATCATCCCGACCACTTGGCGGGAAAACGGCGCCGGAATCTTCGGACAGGCAGGTCCCTTCAGCTATCGCGCCTATCTCGTCGCCGGACTTCAGGCGTCGTCGACCACCCTTGCGGGCGTCGACGGATTCAGCGCGAGCGGCATCCGGGGCGGACGCTCCCGGGGAGCCAAATCAGTGGCCGAAGACTGGGCTTACGTGGGCCGGATCGACTACGAGGGCATCCCTGGCGTTCTCGTCGGCGGCTCCTATTATGGGGGCGAAGCCGACCAGGATCTGATGCTCGGCGGAAATGAAATCGACGTGAAAGTCCGACTCTGGGAAGTTCACTCCATCGCAGAGTTTCGAGGCGTCGAGCTTCGCGGTCTTTACGCGCGATCAAAGATCGACGGCGTCGAAGCGCTGAACACGATTCAAAACCGCGGTGCGACGGCGTCAACCGGAGAGCAGCAGTTCGGTGGATATGCGGAAATCGCCTACGACGTGCTGTCGCTGCTTGGCTCGAAGCATTATCTGGCACCGTTCTTCCGCTACGAGCGAATGGACACACAGCAGCGCGTGCCGGCCGGTTTCACCAAGAACCCGGCAAACAGTCAGACGATCCTCACCTTCGGTCTGACCTACAAGCCGCACCCGAATACCGTCCTCAAGGCGGATTTCCAGGATGTAGACAACCAGGCGGGTACGGGAGTCGACCAGATTAATGCTGGCATCGGCTACCTGTTCTAAAAAAGAATGACCCTTCCATGGGGCCGTCTCCTGGCCTGCTGCCCGGCAATCGTTGCCGGGGTGGCAGGCCAGGCAGCCGCGGCCGTTCACCTCACCCAGGAACAGGCGCTGCGCGTCGCATTTCCGGAAGGAACGGATGTTGAGCGAAAATCCATCTTTCTGGATGAAGACACCGTGGCGAATATTGAACGTCTCGGCAGAGCCAAGGTAGAATCGGGCGTGGTAACTTATTACATGGGGAAGCAGGGGAATGATGTGCAGGGCTTCGCCTTCTTCAACAATCACCTCGTTCGAACGATGCCGGAAACCATCATGACGGTGGTAAGTCCGGACGGGGCGATCCAGATGGTCGAGCTGCTGGCGTTTTACGAGCCTGACGATTATCGTCCGCCGAAGCGATGGCTTGAACTTTTTTCCCGCCAAAAATTGAACAATGACCTTCGCGTAAAGCGGGGGATTCGGAACCTGACGGGCGCCACTCTCACGGCCCAGGCTGTCACCGATTCCGTGCGCCGCACCCTCGCCATTTTCGAAATCACGATCAAGGGCAAGAAAAATTGAAATACATGCAAACGGGCGGATTCCAGAACAATCCGCTTATGAAACTGACGCTGGCGCTGACGCTGGTGTTTGTCGGCGGCCTCTGGGTGACCAATCTACTGCTTTACTTCTCGAAGATGAGCCTCGCCCCGTCTTCGGTCGTGAACTACTACCGCGGATCAGAGACGGAGTTCATCAATCCGCGGAGCTATCAGTCGATGCTGGAAGTGACGCACATGCATCTCCCGATGATCGCCATTGTCACGCTGCTGCTGACGCATTTGCTCATTTTCGCGCCTTTTACCAACCGAGTGAAAGTCCTTTTCATTGTGGGATCGTTCTCGGCGGCGCTTTTGAACGAGGCCTCCAGCTGGCTGGTTCGCTTTTCGAGCCCTTCCTTCGCTTATCTGAAAATCGCGAGCTTTCTGACCTTTGAAGGAATGGTCGCCTTTCTCATCGTCGCTTTGGGCTGGTTTCTCTGGTCCAGCCCGTCCCGGCCGGTCATAGAGGAAGGTCGATCCCACCGCCGATCGCGCTGACAAAACGGCCTGTTTCGCGCGCGCCCAGCCTCTGTTGCCGTGCCCGTCGGGCATCTGGTTAGATTCCGCGGGGGAACGAGCAGCCTGGCAGCTCGCGAGTCTCATATCTTCGAGGTCGCAGGTTCAAATCCTTATAGGAACCGATCGAGCCCATGGTGAAGGCCCTTAGGCGCGAGCAACGTTGCGTTGTTTCACGACTTCAATCCCGCGCAGAAAAGTGACGCCGTTCGAGGGTTAACCTGGCAGCAGTCCATGGCAGAGGAAGTATCGTTTGAAGCGTACTGTAAGAACTCTGGCTGGTAGAAGCGGAAAAATGGGTAAGCCGCCGCTGGGTTAAGCTATGACCTCAAAATTTAAAGACTATTACGACATCCTGAAAGTTCCACGGGCGGCGAACGAAGGGGAGATCAAGCTGGCCTACCGCCGGCTGGCGCGAGAACATCATCCAGACCTTCACGCGGAGAAGGAGAAGGATGTTCATACCCAGCGGATGCAGGAAGTGAACGAAGCCTATCAGGTCCTGAGCTCGAAGGAGTCCCGCGCCAAGTACGACCAGTTCGGGGAGAATTGGAAGGAAGGGTCGCCGCCCCGCCAAGAGCGGAAAAGTGGCGCTCAGACCGGAGGAGAGGAGGAGGCCTTCAGCGAATTCTTCCGAAATGCATTTCGTCAGGGGGAGCGAAGCGAGGCTTCGAACGACGCCTTTCCCTCCGAGCTGGATATCGAAGCCTCGATTGACCTGGCTCTGAGGGATGCGGTTCACGGAACCGAAAAGTCTTTCACTCTCATGACAACGGGGCTCTGTCAGAACTGCCGCGGAACCGGCCGTAAGGAAAAATCTCTCTGTCCGGTGTGCGGTGGCGTTGGAGAAATTCGCCGACAGCGCGAAGTCAAAGCCAAGATTCCCCGAGGGTTGAAGGAAGGCGACCGGATTCGACTCAAAGGCCAGGGGAACGAAGGTCGTCACGGACGCGGCGACCTCTACCTAAGCATTCATCTCAGTCTCGATCCGGGCTTCAAGGTCGACGGTATCAATCTTGAAATGAAGGCTCGCGTTATGCCCTGGGCGGCGGCGTTGGGCTCGGAGATTTCGGTGGAAACGTTAGACGGCCAGGTGCGGATGCGCCTTCCGCGAGCGACTCACACCGGAACACGGCTGCGCCTGCCGGGGAAAGGATTGGGGAAAACAGACGAGCGGGGGGACCTGTTCGTTCGAGTTGAGATCGACATTCCGAGTTCCTTGACGCCCAAAGCTGAAGGTTTGCTGAAACAATGGGAGGACGAAAGCCATGGTTAAGTACCCGCAAGCCGTCGTCTCGGAATTTTGTCAGCGCTTTCAGATTGATTCGGTATTTTTTGTGCAGTGTCTGGAGGAATCCATAATTGAGATTCGGGAAATCGATGGACGCCTTGATCTGAGCAACGGGACGGCCCTGCGGCTTCGCCAGTTAGAAAGGATCTGCAGCACGATGAACGTCGACTTGCCCGTCGCGTCGTTACTTTTGGACCTTACCCACCGGGTCGCCGAACTCAAAGAAACCGTTCGATTGCTTCGATCGCGCGACTAAGCCCGTGGCTGGCGGCGCGATTGAGCCGAATGACCTCCTACGCCGAAAGGCGAGCGGTTTCGCGCGCGATGAGACGTTCTTCATCAGCGTGAATCACGAGGACCCTCACGCCGGAAACATCCTTCGATATGACGTCGTCCCCTGCGGCGGAACGGTTTTTCTCAGGGTCAATCGAAACAGACAAGCAGCCGAGGCCTTCACTTATGTTCGCGGCGACGGGCCACTTAACGCCGGTACAAGGCGCAATTTCTCAGGAAGTCATCGATGTCCTGGCCATTTTTAATGCCCTGCGGGCGGCCCTGCCGCCGGCGGTTCTGGACGACTTTTGAATTGCGTCCCTAGGCAAAGAATCGAAGGGCGAGAAGGCCAGACAAGGCCGTGTCAGTATGATGGCGCTCATAGTAGCGACCAGCCATAAGCGCGAAGCTCGTTTCAGAACGAAGATAAGGAGAAATCAAATGATCAAAAAAGTCGCGACGCTCAAGGATCTGATGGAATTAAAAGCATCTGACATCATGACATCGCCGGTCACCAAGGTTCACATGTGGGATTCCATCCACGATGTCGCCAAGATCTTGACAGAAAACAACATTAGCAGCGCAGCCGTCGTCGACATAGACGATATTCCAATCGGCGTCATCACGAAATCCGATCTGACGCGTTATGGCCGCGAGCGGCCGAGCGCGCTGGTTGCTGAGAAAAACAAGAACCCGGCCCGCGCCGCCGGCGCGTCGGAAGACCCCGTACGGAGCGGTTTCCATCTCGAGCCCGAGGAGGTGACAATTGAGCATTGGATGACGCCCGCGTTCCTCGACGTCCACCCGGCTACGATTCTTCCTGCGGTCGTCAAAAAAATGTTCAAGAACGGGCTTCATCACGTCTTCGTCACGGAGGGGGACAAAAAGAAGGTCACGGGCGTCATCACCACGTTCGATGTGCTCATGGTCATGAACCGCGTCCTGAATCCGGAGAACTAGCGATGACATCGGAGAAAAGCAGCGGGATGATCGAAGAGGTTAGGTTCGGGACGGCCCCCGCTCTATGGTTCGTGACATAGGCAGCCGATGTTTCCGCTGGATTAGCCGAAGGCGAAGCGAATGGCGTGGCGCGAGCCGAAAATAATCAAGGCGATCGCGGCTATCGCAATGGGCGTTCCCGCTTTCAGCATGTCCCGAACGGTGATGGCTTTCGTCGCGAAAGCCAAGGCGTTGGGTGGGGACGAGATGGGAAGGGGAATGTCGAAAGAGCAGGCCAATGCCACGGCAATGGGTAGAACCAGGGGACTGGCGGAAGGGAAACTGGCGGCGAGAGGAATAAGCAGGTTCGCCGACGTGGTGTTGCTCATGAACGTTGAAACGAACATCGCCAGAAGACAAAAAACTGCGAGCGTATAGGGCCCGCCGCCGGTAAAAAGGGGAAGACCGACGACACGCTCCGCAAGACCGCTTACTTGAATTCCTTCGCCCAGAGCCAGGCCGCCCCACATCAAAATCAGGATGTCCCAGTCGATCCGTTTCAAATCGTCCCGATCCAGCAGTCCGAGACCCACGAAAAGAGTGACGCCGATCAGCGCTACCAAAGCGTCCGGTATGCCGTGCAGGCTGGAGGTCAACCAGAGCAGAGCCATCCCAAGGCCGATAGCGATCGTCAGCTTCCCCCGGGCCGTGAGGATCCGGTTCTCAGGCAGTTTGAAGTCGATCGTCGCGCGTTTGGCGGGAAACATGAAGTAAAGGACGGCCGCCGACACGGCCAGGATCACCAGCGCCAGCGGCAAGCCCATCATCATCCAGGAAGAAAAACTCACCTCAATTCCCCGCTCTTGAAGAACGCCCACGGCAATGGCATTTGGTGGTGTGCCCACTGGCGTTCCAAGAGCGCCAACGCGTGCGCCGAATGGAATGGCCAGAACCAGCGCTTTTCGGAACAGGTCATCCTCGTCAAGCTGAACCAGAAGCGGCCCGATCATGGCGAACATCATCGCCGCAGTCGCCGTTCCGGACATCCACAGCGCGAAGAAAGCGGTCGTGGCCATGAAACCGAACATCATCCGGAACGGGCGCCTCCCGAATGCCGCGATTAGATGGTGAGCGAGCACCTGGTCGACGCCGAATTTTCTTAGGGCCGCCGCCAGCATGAATCCGCCGAGGAAGAGAATGATCACAGGGCTGGCGAGTGGCGCCAGAAAAACTTCATAAGAGACGCTTTTCCCAGGCGGCGCCCAGGGGCCGAGAATGAGGATTTCAAGAACCACCACAAGGAGAGCGGTTCCATGGAGCGGAATGATCTCAAACGCCCAGAACAAAGCTGACAGAACAAAGATAAACGTCATTCGCCGAGCCTGAGGCGGAAATGTCGCCGGCAGGAAGACGCTGGCGGCGGTCGCCAGAAGCAGAAAAAGTACGGCCAGCGTCGCCTTACGGGTTTTCATTGGTACTCAAGTCATACCTGATCCGGCGTTCTCTTGATATTTCTGAAACGAATAACCTCGAAGCCGCAGGTTCAAATCCTTCTCTCGCAACCATCTGAATGAAAAAGCCGGATACGTGTTTTAGGCGTATCCGGCTTTTTTTGTTTCAACGATGAAAGGGCGGACGTTACGGTTTGTCGTCGGCGAAGGCGGCGGTCCATTGCCGGATGTCTTCCGCCGACATCTCACCCTGGGGAGCGAGCCGAGCGTCGCGGTAGCCCCAGTCGGCGATGTCCTTGCGGTACTGGCTGTGGGAGAAAAGGGTTCCCTGGCAAAGCGGCGGGCGCTCGACGGCGGGCGGGAATGCGCTCTCGCGTCGCAGACGTTCCGTGAGGTCCTGGATCACGTCCTGCGGGATCTGTCGAGGTTCATCGGGGTAGATGAACCCGAAGAGTACCAGGTGCGCGTAGAGGACGCGCCAGTGGGCTCCAAAACGCGCGAGGAGCCGGTTCCAATCCATCTTCATGCCCTGCGCCCTCAAAAGATGCGCCACATCAGCCCCGTCGTAGCGATTTCGTTCGAGAATATAGCCCTTCGACCAGATCATTTCCTCGCAGGGAACCACGCGAACCGGCAATCCGAGAAAATCGCCCGTCGGCGCCTGGCCGAACCAGTCTTCGTCCACTTCGCAGATGCCGTTCCCCGATCCGTAAATGATGTCGACAAGATCGTTCTGGTCGCTCCAGATTTTTCCGATCCAGTGACGGAACGTGACCTCCGTCCTGTATCCCTCGGTCGCCATCGCGTCCAGGAGCCGTTCGCAGTCCGCAGGCCGGCAAAACAGGTCGAGGTCCTTCGTGTGGCGAACAATGCCGGTGTAATGGCTGAAAGCGTACGCCCCACCCACAAGGAAGGGGATGTTCTTTCCCAGCAGCTTTCGGACGACGGCGTGGTAGAAATCCCGGGTTCCCGGGGGAAGTATCTCGAGGGTGCTCGTGCCGATCTTTTCGTGGAGAATCGTCCAGACCTTGGCCGCTCGCTTCCGGAAGAGTTTCGCCATCATAGGGCCACCCCCAACGGAATTTCGAGCACATGCACCGGCGGCTTGCCGGGGTTAAGTCTTTGGAGCAGCGCCAGGGCGACGTTGTAGACCGGCACGCCGCCGCGCGTTCGGCCTTCGAACGTGCCTCGATGGGCGTGACCATGGAAAGCGGCCGTGACCTTGAAGCGATCCAGGGGCTCTTCGAGGCGGCCGGATCCGAGGAACGGAAATATCTCCGGCGGTTCGCCGACAATGGTGTCGGGAATGGGGGCGTAATGCATCAGTGCGATGCGGTGCGGAGTGTCGAGTCGGGCCAACGCGGATTCGAGCTTGAGCCCTTCGCGCACCGCTTCGTTCACGAACTCCTTGATGGTCGGCTCGCCCCAGCTCTGCAGCATGTGGTCGCCGAACCCGCCGCCAAACCCCTTCACGCCCGCGAAGCCGACGCCATGGATCTCCACGGAATCCCCGTCGAGCACGCGCACGCCGGCGTCGGAAAGTATCTGGACGACCTGTTCGTGTTTGCCGGACTCGTAATCATGATTGCCGAGAACGGCGAGGATGGGGATTTTGACGGAGGCAGTGAGTTCCTTCGCGAGAATCTGCGCTTCCTGGGTGAGTCCGTAATTGGTGAGGTCACCGCCCAGCAAAAGGATGTCCGCGCGCTCGGTGATCTGCTCGAAGAGCGCCTGAAACTGTCCATGGCCTGTAGCGGAGCAATGAATATCGGCTACGGCGGCAATGCGAACCTTATCGTAGGGAAAAGTCATGTCCTCACTCTACGCAAGCGTGAGGGCCATCGTTCGTGCGAACGCCCTAACCCAGACGTGACGTCACGGCGTCCCAGGTCACGTTTTCGAAGAAGGCTTTGATGTAGGCCGCCTTGTCCATCCCGTAATCAGTGATAAAGGCGTGCTCAAACACGTCCATTACGAGGATTGGCTTTCCACCGGCGAGATGGTTGACGTTGTGCTCCTCGATCCAGACGTTCAGGAGGCGACCGTCGGTTGGGTCCTGATAACAGATGACCCAGCCGATTCCCCTCATCGCGCCCGTCGCCGTGAAGTCCCGTTTCCAGGAATCGACGTCGCCAAAACCGGCAGTGAGCGCTTCTCCGAGGGGAGAGCTCGGTTCCAGCGTCGTTGTCCCGCCCAGGTTGCCGAAATAAAGTTCATGAAGGCGCATGCCGTTAAATTCCCAGCCGAAACGCCGCCGCATTTCACTGAACTCGGGCGACGCCTCCTTCTTCTCCCTCAGGAGCTCGCTCAATTTTTCATTGAGGAGATTCGTATTCGTCACGTAGCCCTCGTATAACTTGAAATGCGCACGCAGGAGCTTCTCGCTGAAGCCTCTCATGCCGATCAAATGATCGAAGTGCTGCGGCTCGTAAGGTTTGGGTGTGGCGCCAACGGTGACAATGGCTTGGGCAGGCATGGAGCCCTCCTTGGAGGATGGATGCGGGGAGAAACGGCAGAGTGAGGAGGCCCTAAGGGGTAGAAGCCTCCTCACTCTGCCCTGAGGCAAAAGATCCTCAGCCGCTAACAAAACTACGGCTGGGTGGAGGGGTTAGTTCGTCCGAGATCCGGAGGTGATGCGCTGCAGGAGGGCGGGGTCCACTTCGCCGATGAGCGTATAGTGTTCCTTGCCGTTCTTCCACTGGGACACGTTCACGGGGGTGGACAATCCGAAGTAAATGGGTGAGGTGAGAGAACGCGTTCCGGCGTCGGGTGCCTTGGGCGCCTCGACGGCAACGCGGGTCACGAACAGCGAAACGGGAATAAGACCGTCCGTGTAACGAAGATGGCGAACTTTCTCGCCCTTAACGTCAAACAGGTCGGCACCCATCAGCGAGAATCCGCCTTCCAGGCTGCTCTGGTCGCCCGTTGTGCCGCCCAATTGACGGGCTTCTTCGGGGTTCTCGAGCGGTTTCCCGATCTCTTCCACCGCGATGGTGTTGTCCTGTCCGAACAGCGTGTCGGGCAGGGCCTTCGCTTCAAAGCGTGTGAACTGCGTGGACGCACCGCCGGTGGGCAGGGTCCGCTTCACTTCCAGGACGGCCTTTGACTCGCGATCGATCCACATGCGCTGGCTGGGCTTCCCCGCGGCCACGGGCGTGAGATCAACGACCCAGGTAGAGCGACCCATGACGTTCTCGGGACCGACGACGGAGACTTTATAATTGGCGAGCAACAGCCTTCGCTCTTCTTCTTTATCAATGAAACGGGGGGACGTCTCGGTGGCGTAGCTCGCCACCACTTTCCCCTGCTTCATCAACTGGACCTGCTCGCGGCGACCGTCGCCCAGAACGATGCGGTCGATGGAACCGTCCGGGGAAAGGAACTCAAGACGGTAACGGGCGGGGGGCGCGAAGAACACGTTCACTTCTTCCGCGGTCGTTTGCTTCCCGGTCCACTGCGTGAGCAGAACGCGGCCCTGATAAGAGAACGCCGGCCCCGCGTAAGCGGTGTCGAGAAGCTGAATCGGATCAGGCGTGATGACCTTGTCGACGGCCTGGAGGGGCCCGCCGGCAAGAACCAGCAGCGGCGCGAGAAGAAGTCTAGCGGCTCGCTTCATGTTGCGCCGCGAGAAGCGACGAGTAATTCGATGCAGCCATCAAGCGACCCTGGACGCCGCCTTCCGTGGCCTGGCGTTCATGCGCGGCCAGCAACGTCTCGAAAGGAAGGGGCTTGGCGGACCAAGGGGCGTTGATACCCACCACGACGGCCAGCGCGGCAAAGGCCGCGCCAATCGGGGCCATCGTCCAGCGAGGCATCGCCTCGGGGAGGAAGCTCCACCATGGGCGACTCTGTTTGTGATGAAGCTTCGGGTTCGCAAGGAGAAGAGCGACCAGGTCCGGCGGGGCCGAGAAACGGGGCGCCGATGACAGGGCGACCTTCATCTCCTGCAGCTGCTCAAGTTCCTGACGAGCTTCCGCTGAAGACGCAAGGAGCGTGTTCACACGGTTTAACTCCTCACCTTCAACCTCTCCGTCCAGGTACGCCGAGAGCAATTCGCTGAAATTAGTTTCTGACATGATCTTTTTTTCCTCCGTACTGAAGCTGTTCAAAAGCCTTTCTCATTAACAACCGACCCTGATGAATTCGCGATCGCACGGTGCCGATCGGACAACCCACAATCTGAGCGATACGCTCATAAGAAAACTTTTCGACGTCGCAGAGAGAAATCGCCGTTCGATACTCCACCGGCAACATGTTCAGGGCTTTCTGAACCATCTCGTTCGTATCCGCTTCATCAAAGTCTTCCGCCGGCGTTTGATCGGCTCCCGGGATCAGGTTCTCCCAGGCGACGCTTTCGATCGGCGACGGTCCATCCAAAGAAATCGTGTGCTTATGCGCATACCGGCGAATGCCATCCAGATAGACGTTCTTCAGGATCCGGTTGATCCACGGCTCAAATGGCCGCGTCTTGTCATACTTATCGAAATGCTCCAAAGCCTTGGAAAAGGCTTCCTGAACAAGGTCTCGGGCGTCCTGTTCGTTTCCGGCGAGCCGGTAAGCGAAGTTATAGACCTTGTCCGAGCAACGTTCGATGAGGTCGGTAAATCTAACGGAAGGTGGCATGTTATTTGTTTTCTTGTCCATCCCCGTGGGCAAAGAGACACTCTTCCACTCAATCCATACGGTGGTGGTCCGGAAAAGTTCGCGCGTTAACTCCCATGCTTCCTGGGCGTCAACTGGAGCTTCTCGAAGGCTTTTCGCATCAAAAGCCGGCCCTGGTGGATCCGGGAGCGGACCGTACCGATGGGGCATTCCAGGATTTCGCTGATCTTCTCGTATGAATAACGCTCAATGTCGCAAAGCACCACGGCGCTTCGGTACTGAATCGGAACGGCCTCCAGGGCCCTTTGAATAAGCGCGCTTGTTTCCTGTTTAACAAGCTGCTCGGAAGGAGGGCGATCGGGACCGGGAATAATGTTCTCCCAGGGCATTTCTTCGATGGGAGACGGGCCGTCCAGGGACACGGAGTGCTTTCGCTCGTAGCGGCGAACGCCGTCGAGGTAGATGTTGCGGAGGATGCGGTTGAGCCACGGCCCGAACGGACGCTTCGGATCGAAGCGTCCGAGGTGTTCGAGCGCGTGCGACAGCGCTTCCTGAACCAGATCTCTGGCATCAGACTGGTTTCCAGTGAGGCGGAACGCGAAGTTATAGGCCTTGTCGCTGCAGCGGCGAACGTTCTCTTCGAAGAGCTCTCGGGCTTCGTCGTTCACGCCGTTGGCGGGAGGCACGGGCGTCGGGCGGTCTTTGGTCATGAGGAGCGGGGATTGTATCAAATCAACGATTTCCATTGATTGATGGCCCCCGGTTTAGACTATAATCCGCACGCCCCTGCGATGCGAAAACCTTCCTAATCTGGGGTGAACTTGAGCAGGCAGCTGATGTAGAAGTCGCCGGACATTCCATTCAGTGAGGTCACGCTCGAAATGAAAAAATTATCAACAACGTCGTTGGGAATTTTGGCGGTGGGTATCGTTCTCGCCGCAGGCTGGTTGCAATTGTTTGGCGCGCCTGGAGAAGGCGCGAGTCTCAGTCACATCACGCTTTGGGAGCCGCTCGTCAGCGACCGGTACCACGCGTACGAGAAATTGGCGCTCCTGGCCAACGTGGTCATCGCTCTCGCGGGTCTCGTCTACGCCCTGCTGCTCATGAAGCAGGTTCGGGCGGCGGACAAGGGCACGCCCAAGATGCAGGAGGTGGCCCAGGCCATCCGCGACGGCGCCAATGCCTATCTCTACCGTCAGTTTCGCGTGGTCGGCGTTCTGATCGCGGTCATCACGGTCCTTCTCTTCATCGCGGCCCGGCTGGCCGGCTCTCCCATTGAGATATCGTGGGGACGCTCGATCTCCTTCCTGCTCGGCTCCGTGTTCTCCGCCGTTGTCGGCCTCGTCGGCATGCGTCTCGCGACGATCGGCAACCTGCGCGTGGCCGCGGCGGCCCCGGTCGGTTTCGGTAAGGCGCTTCAGCTTGGCTACCGCACGGGCACCGTCACCGGCATGCTGACCGATGGCCTCGGTCTCCTCGGCGGCTCTATCATCTTCCTTATTTACGGCGAGCATGCTTACGAAGCCCTCCTCGGCTTCGGATTCGGTGGAACGCTCCTGGCGCTGTTCATGCGCGTGGGCGGCGGTATCTACACGAAGGCCGCCGACGTCGGAGCGGACCTTGTCGGAAAGCTAGAGAAGGGGATTCCTGAAGACGACGCCCGCAACGCCGCCACGATCGCCGACAACGTCGGCGACAATGTGGGCGATTGCGCCGGCATGGCCTCTGACATTTTTGAAAGCTACGAGGTCACCATCGTCGCCGCCATGATCCTCGGCCTGGCGACGTTCGGCCACAAGGGCGTGATTTTCCCGCTTCTCGTGCGCGCCATCGGCGTGCTGGCTTCCATCATCAGCACCTACTCGGTGCGCGCCGGCGACAAGGGCACGGCGGAAGACGCGATGAGCAGCGTGAACCGCGGCTTCGTCATCGGCTCGATCATCAGCGTATTCGGCTTCGTCGTTCTCGGCTGGTTCTACCTCCGCTTTGACGCCGCCTACCTCGCCCAGTACCCTCAGTCGGTCCTCGGCTTCCCGATCGGTCCCGATGGCATCGCCAACATCGCCGGCCTGCCGTTCTGGGCGAACCTCGGGGTGGCAGGCCTCGACATGAGGCCTGCCTGGACATGCCTCGTCGGCATTATCCTCGCCGTGGGCCTCAACAAGGTCACCGAATACTTCACCGGCACCGAATACGCGCCGGTCCGCAGCCTCGTGAAGTCCTGCGAGACGGGCCACGCGACGAACATCATCCAGGGTTTCGCGGTCGGTTATGAGAGCACTGTCGCCGCCGTGCTCGTGATCTGCGGCGCGCTCCTCGCGAGCGTGCTGATCTTTGTGAACACGAGTCCGTCTTACGTCGCTTACGGCGTGGCCATGGTCGGCATTGGCATGCTCACGCTCACCGGCAACACGATCTCGATGGACGTTTTCGGCCCGGTTGCCGATAACGCCAACGGCATCGGCGAGATGGGTTACGAGAAGGAAAAGATGGGCGCCGAGACCTATAAACGCGCGCGCCAGATCCTCTCCGACCTCGACGCGGTGGGCAACACGACGAAGGCCATCACCAAGGGCATCGCCATCGGCTCGGCCGTGATCGCGGCCGTATCGCTCTTCAACAGCTTCATCGTTTCGGTGGGCTCAGGCGGCCAGGGCGAGAGCGCGCAGATCACGGGAGAAGTCTTCTCGACGGTTGCGTCGCTCCTGACGCTCTCCAACCCGACGCTCTTCATCGGCATGCTGATCGGCGGAGCCGTGCCGTTCCTCTTCAGCTCCATGACCATCCGCGCCGTCGGACGCGCCGCGTTCCTCATCGTGAACGAATGTCGCGTCCAGTTCCGCGATAAGGAAATCTGGGCGGGCACCAAGAAGCCCGATTATGCCCGCGTCGTCGCCATCTGCACGGCCGAAGCGCAGAAGGAACTCATCGGTCCCGGCCTTCTCGCCCTCCTCGTGCCGATGCTCGTCGGTTACGCGCTCGGCGTCATCGCTCTCGCCGGATTCCTGGCGGGCATCATCGTTTCAGGCCAGCTCCTCGCCGTTTTCATGGCGAACGCGGGCGGCGCCTGGGACAATTGCAAAAAAATGGTGGAAGACGAACCCGTCGACTTCGAGAAGAACACCGGCAAGGGCAGTGAGAAGCACAAGGCCGCCATCACCGGCGACACCGTGGGCGATCCGCTCAAGGACACCGCCGGGCCGGCCGTCAATCCGCTCATTAAGGTCATGAACATGGTCAGCCTCCTCATCGTTGGTCTGATCCTTCCGTACGACCATAAACTGGTCGAGAGCCTTCAGCAGGTGGGCGTGAACGTCGCGCCCAGGGCGCATGGCGCCGCCTTCTGGATGGTCATCATCGTCTGCGTCGCCGGCCTGAGCTGGGCCGTGTGGCAGTCGAAGCGCGAGACGACACTGAACTAGCGCCGCCTTCAGGGTTTGGGGGAAAAGATTAAACGGCGACTTCGGCGGAGGGAACGCGTTTTCCAATGAGTTTGGGAACCACGAACCCGAGGTACGTGACGCCGAGAATGATGAGAATGACGCCCGTCGCGGCGACGGGGTCGGTGTAGCCCCCGGACGCGGCCGAACGTGTCTTCACCAGGATAACGAGCGAAGCGATGCTGACCACGGTCATGAAAGCGCCCGGAAGGCCGGCCACCAGCCAGGCGCGGCCCTCGCGCCGGAGCCACACGGAGACGCTCATCAACGTAAGCGCCGCCAGGAGCTGGTTCGAAGCGCCAAAGGCCGGCCACACGACCTTCCACAGGGGAATCACGTTCCCGGCGGCGTCGTGGAAGGTAGCGAACACGCAGACCGCCGGTAAAGCGAGCGTGGCCGCCGTGGCCGCCAGGGCGGAGCGCCTGCCCTTCACGCCAAAAATCTCCTCGATGACGTAGCGGCCGAGCCGCGTGCTGACGTCGAGCGTGTCGTAAATAAACGTCGCGAACGCGAGTTTCCCGAAGGCCACGGCCGCCGCGAACGGAACGTGAAAAACTCCCATGAAATGGGCCAGGCCGCGGGCGTAGATCTCGTCGGGTCCCAGCGACAGCACCTTGTCGCCCGGTGTCACGATCATGAGCGTTGCCATCGCCACGACCGCCACGAAGCTTTCGAGGAGCATTCCGCCGAAACCCACAATACGGGCGTCCGATTCCCGGGCCAGCTGCTTTGAAGTTGTTCCCGACGCCACAAGGCCGTGAAAGCCGGAGCACGCGCCGCAGGCAATGGTGGTGAACAGAAGGGGGAAAATGGGAAGCGGCTGGCCGCCCAGACCGGTTGCATGCCGGAACGCCGGGAACGTCGCCGTGGAGTTTCCGAAGAAGACGCCAGCGAGACCGACGGCGAATGTGGTGTAAAGGATGATTCCGCCCAGGTATCCGCGCGGCTGAAGCAGAAGCCACATGGGCGCGACGGAGGCGACGAAGCAATACGCCAGAATGAGCAGATCCCAAACGCGCTGCTGGTGGCTCGCGTCTCCCGAGAACACGATCGGGATCTTCTGGCCGAGCCAGATCGCGGCGAAGATCGCCGGAACGAAGACCGCGGTGGCGACGGACAGCCTCCACTTCAGTTTCGTCAGCGCGAGGCCCATGAGAACGCCGATGGCGAGGTAAAGGAGCGAGGACGTCGCGACGCCCGGCCCATAGTTCTCGTTCCCCAACTCGGGCCGGCTGACGAACGCCGACGACGTGAGATCCGTGAAGACCACGATCACGTAAATAAGGCTGAACCAGATGAACGCGGAGAAGAGAATCGCCGGTCCTCGTCCCAGGTAATCCCTCATCACGTCTCCGATCGACCGCGCGCCATGGCGGACGGACGCCAGAAGGGCCGCGAAGTCGTGGGTCGCCCCGATGAAGATAGCTCCGAACACGACCCAAACCAGGCCCAGAGCCCACCCGAACTGGGCGCCGGCCAGGATCGGCCCGGCGATCGGTCCCACGGCGGCAATGGCCGAGAAATGTTGCCCAAGCAGAAGCGCGGATCGCGTGGGGACGAAGTCTTTACCGTCGTTGCGCATCGTGGCCGGGGTGGGGGTCGCGTCCGACACGCTGAACGCGCGCGACAGAAAGGCCCCGTAAAAGCGGTAGCCCAACAGGTAAAGGACGATGGCCAACCCTGACACGCCGGCAAGACTCAACATTGACGACCCCCCTAATAATGAAGGGGGCATTGTACCCGATACGAATACCGTCGCCACACGCGGGTGTGACCAAATTCACACCCAGCAATTGAGCAACAGGCCGTCGAACGTTTCGATGCGAAATCTCGTTTCGTTTCTAACCGGCTCGAAGGAAGAAAACTCTGGTGGGAAGGTGGGGCTGAAGTATAAACTCAATAGAACACCCGAAAGGGAATTCCGGACAGGTCAATCGGTAGACTTTGTCCGGTCAGGGTGAAGGTTCAATCGTTTTAATCGTTTCCGACGAGATCGGGCCAGGATGAACCGTTGCATATCTGAACCGGGGGAAAAGGCATGAACATTACAACGAAACGCTGCGGCGGCATCTCACTCGTCGATCTTGTCATCGGCATCGCGCTGCTGACGATCGTGATGCTGGGCGCCTTCCTTTCACTGAAATCTCTGGGTCAGGGACGCGGTGCGTTGTCCGTGAGCGCCAAAGTCAGTAACAAGCTCCGAACCATCGCAGAGCAGATTCGCTATGAAGCCGGGACGCGATTCGATTCTGCCTGGGATCGCCTCCCTGGTGGAACGGAGGACCGAACTGAAAACTTCGATACTAATATTCAGGTTTCGGCCACGTACAGCACCATCAGCCCCGTCACTCGCTCGCGCAAAGTTACCTTGGTCGCGACGTGGCGAGATCCCATGGACCCTCCTGGCGCCTCTCTTCGCACAAAAACCATGACGATGGAAGTGACCCGCGTTCAGAACAAAATGCTTGGAGCTGTCGTCGCAGGGCGAATTTTGAAAGTCGGCACCTCCGAAGGTCTTCCCGGCGTGGAAGTTCAGGCCCAGAGCATGGACACCGGAGCCTGGGTGCCTCCGATCCCCCGCGTCACGGATGCGGACGGATATTTTGAGCCCATCGCAGGCGCTTACGTCGGGGCCTCGCCCGGGGCACGGCTGCGAATCGATGGAAGCAAAGTTCTGGCCTATCATCCCGCCGTCAATAAAGCGGACAGGAAATTCATGCGCGACGATCTGAACACCGGGTCTGAGACGCGCGTGGGTGTGACCAACGGCTACCGCGTGAATTATCCGATCGAGATGGTTTCGGTGGGCGCGGTTGTGGGATATGTGAAAGATCCTCTCGCCGGTAACGCCGGCATCGGAAACGTGACGGTGAAACTTTTGGTTAAGGACCTCACGCTCCCTGAAACCTATTTCACGCCGAGCACCCTGGACACCACGACCACCACCGTGTCGACCGGCCGATTCGAATTTCATCGGGTCGTTCCCGGTGATTACTTCCTGGCGGTTTACGGCAACAACAGCTACGCCGCTCCCGTTCGTGAGAATGACTACTTTAATGAACTCGGAAACACCGACTTTTTCACTGTAGATCCTGATGAAGTCGAGGACCGGGGAAATTCATTTACCACGCGACGTGGTTCGATTTCCGGTCAGGTATTCCGGGTGGATTGGGACGGCGGCAGCTCCGTCCTGAAGTCGGATGATGTGCCGTACAAGGAACCCTCTGTTGCTGTGAAGTTCGACATTTCTCGCAACGTGATTTCGGGCTATCACGATGCTGCCAAGCTGAATCCGGGTTTTAACTTTGTGAACACGAACGCGTGGCAGAACTATTGGAAGCCCTTGATTGCCGAGGTTCCGGTCACCACCGTCAGCGGCGATTATACCGTCGCCGATTTCATGCCCATCATGATTCATCGAGACGTGGCCACCTACGCCGCAAACCTTCAGTTCAGCACCGTGCGCATCGAACCCACCGAGGACTGGATGCCCAGTCCCTTTTCGCCTGTCCGGGTGGTGCCGAATGCGGTGTCGCCCACCTGGCCGCTGACCGCGGCGCAGGTGAAGTTTATCTTCACCGAGAGGGACAATGGAAAATTGGCCACACCCGCGGGAACGGCGTTGACCTTGTTCAACAACATTCGTGTTTTCGCCAATGACACGTCGCCGGCACCCAACAAGGCGCATTTCCTCAACCGGAACGCTTTTGGAACTCTTTCGGGAGACATTCGATACGCGACCGGCGGAAACCCTTTTCTACTGGACAGCGGAGGGCCCGGGACGGTAACAACGCGTTGGGGCTGGGCCGGCAACGTCGGCGGTACCGGCGGCCTCGAGTACAGTGGCGCCCTGGTCCGAATTGCCAAATACCTCGGCGTGGCCAGCACTCTCGTCGGCGGGACATCCCACACCTATGCCTTCCCCGCCATGACGATCCCTCCCAACTTGGGAGGCAACCAGACGGTCGTTGATTTTTCAAAAACGGATAACACGGCCGTGTCGAAGACGTTTATTGGCGCTATCGAAGGAGTGCGAAAGGTCCTCAATGGCACGAACATCGAGTTTCAACCGGTGCCGGCCAATGACATGGACGTCACGCTGAAGGTTCGCGCCTACAGGCTTTACAGCAATTGGTACCAGCGGTGGTACGAACCGAGCTTTGGCTTTCAGGATGGCCAGTTCGGCTCCGGCGGCGGCGGATACAACAACGTCGTCGATCGATCCGTGAGCTACACCGGATCATCGGCGCCCACGGTGATTCAATTCGGAACCGCCGAGACCGCAACCATTCTGGTGTCGAGCAGTCCGGCCAGCTTCCAAAAATTGCATCTGCGCGTCATCACCGCCGTGAACGACCAATGGGGTCTCAATTGGTCCGGTAGCGGTAACCTGACCATGGGACCGGTGTTCGCGCATGACATCCCGAGCGGTACCTATCAACTCGACCCGACGGTGGCCGGCAACAACCAGAACTTGAGCGTATTCCGCCGCATCTACACGACGGTGAACGGGAGCGCAATCGACTCGGCCACGGGCGCGCCCATCGCCAATGCGACCATTCGGATTATGGATCGCGATTGGCAGCAGCAAACCGTGACGACAGCTTCAAATGGAACGTTCACTTTTACAGCGAGGTACGTGACTCCGTATCCGGGCTGGAACGTCGTGATTCGCTTCGACGGGCATCCTGACTACAACGGAGGGGACTGGGTTTACCGCGAGGTGTTTGAGTCGGGCGGGTCAACCAGTCTCACAATTAATCTGCCGCCTTTCTCAATGACCAAGAGACCGACCGGGGGCGGAAACACCGGGGGTGGCGGACAGGGTGGGTCGGGATAGTCATGAGACTTTCTCGAACGGCGGCTCGACGGGGCGTCACCCTCACCGAGGTCGTCATAACGGTCGGGTTGCTCACCATCGCCATCCCAATGTTGAAGCTGGGAATGGACTGGGTCAATTCGATTTCGCGGCAACGTGTGATGATGAACGCTCAGTGGCAGGCTCAGGTGGCGCTCTACGATCTTACCAGGGCAGTTCGGAACGCAGAGTCGATCGTCAGCGTGTCCTCATCGACGCTCGTTCTTAGGGTTCTCCAGCCGTCTGAACAGGGGTTTACAAACGCTCTCCTTTTCGCTGACGTCAACAGGGCCACGATGACGTTCACATTCGTGAATTCTGGACAGGGAACGCATCTGCTGCGGAGATTGGAGTCACCGACAAAGACCAGTGATTCGAAGGTCCTCGCGAACATGCTCGTCAATCCGGTCGGAAGTTCCTATATGTTCCACCCGTATCCGCCGGCCGACACCGAGCCGCCTTTCGACGCAGTGGAAATCGTTCTCCGGCTTTGGCCGTCGTTTATGAAAACCGGCAGGGACAACGTGATTGAGTATCGCTCGATCAGCATGCGGCGTGCGCGGGCGCAGGAAAACACATGATCAACATGCGCGAGAAAAGCCAAAAGGGGTCCACGGTCGTCATTGCGGTGACACTTGCGATGGCCGCCGCGATTCTCATTATCAGCGCCTCGCGCAGTCTTCTTTTCAACTCCCACCAGGTCGTTTACTTCAACTCGATGAACAAGGTGTACCGCCTGGCGGAAACGGGGGCGATCAAGGCCATCGGCCAACTCACCGTGGACCCGGAGTTCTACATCACCAACCCGTCACTTGTGACGAATGTGGTCGAGCCCGGCGAGGGACGCTATTCAGTCAGCATCCAGCCGCGAAACGACATCGTCGGTAGCGGGTACTGGTTCGTCACCACGGCCACCGTCACCGCGGGTGGTCAGCAATACATCACGCGCCTTCACACTCATCTCCGAATCTCCAACGCGGCGGATTACTTCTGGGCCGTTAAGGAGCGGCTCGCCCTCACCTCCGGCATCAACGCGGCTGGCGGAAAGGTGTACTCCCCTCAACTGGAATTTTTGCCCCAGGTCGGAGGCCAGGTAACAACGGTGAAGAAGGCGGAGTTCGTCTCGAGCGGAAATGTGATCCCCACCCGTCTGAGCGCACGGTACAACGCTGCCGACATCAATATCCTGGAGCCGGGTGATCATCGTCCGGTGTCTCTGGATGCCGAAATCGTTTTTCCTCAGGTACTGAACTCTGATCTCATCCGGTATCAACAACTGGCCAAGGTCGGTCAGACGCCCCAGCATGTGAACTGCAATTTTCAGGGAACCAGTCCCACGGGAATCGCCGCCGTGTTTCCTCCCGGCTACGTCGGCGGACAATGGACATCTCCAGTGGCCGACACCTATGCGAATCACACCAATGACAATTTTGACCACGTCTATTACTGCCCCAGCTCGATCGGTCCCCTGACGATTGGGAACGTCCGAATCTATGGGCAGGTCCTGTTCGTGGCGGAGGGGGACATTCGGATCACCGGAAACATCTATTCGGAATCGAACCCGGAGGCGTCGTTCCCGGGAGCAGGCGTCTCGAATGTGAGCTCGTCCACCGCACACCAGGCGGTCCTGATTACGAAAGCCAATGTTGTTCTGACGCGAAACTTCCATCCCGGAGATGCGGCCACCTATCTGGAAACAGTCGAGGCCATGATCATGGCCCCGCACGGTTCGTTGTCCGCGGAACCGTACGGTGAATACAATTACGACGCCTTCGGAAACCCGACGACCGTTCGATGGGGCACTCCGGACGTTCATGCGAGGTTGCGTCTTTTGATTTCGTCATCGATGATTTTCGCCCGGGTGGAAAGCAACCCGCCCAACAACCTTCCCACCGTTTTTCAGGCCCCCGGAGCGAATCCGCGGACTTATCAGTACATGCAGTCCCTGAAGGACAAGCCACCCTTTTATATGCCCGCACTTGCCGAGATCCATTGGCAATACGAGGAAACGGTCGGAGCCGGGAGTATGTTTTAACGGGAGGAAGGAATTTATGAAAGACAAACGACAGTCCATTCGGTTTTTGGTGATGTGGGCGGCGCTGCTCGCCTACCCTCTCGTGACACTGATTGTCTCGGCGTTTGCGGACTACGAGTTTGACCCCGCCCCGAATTTGACCGTGAAATTCACCGTAGGACATGCTTACACCCGGTCGGAACGTGAAGGCTGCTCGGAGTTCCTCAATGGCATCGCGGCCATGAACATCGTGTGCGGCACTTCTTTGAGCAATTATACGGGTTTGCTCGCGGAGTGCGAAGAACACTTCCCCTCCCAATGAGTCGGCGCCTCAGTTTGAAGGCCGTGGTCTTCGCGACCACGGCCTTCTTTTTTCATCTCCTCGGTCTCGCCGTTCTCCTTCGTTCTGTGAAGTTCTCGCCAGCGGGAAAAACCCTTCCTCTTTTGACCGGTGACTACGCGCTTTACTTTGCCCGGGCACTCCGCACCGCTGCGATGGAGGCCACAACCAGCCGCGGCTGGGGTTACGACCCGTTTTCGATGGCCGGGTATCCCTTCAACACGGTTCATGAAACCGGCAGTCTCCTGTTTTCGCTCCTCGCCGCCCACGCCGCGCCCCTGATGGATCCCGGATCCGCCCTGCTGATCATCGAAGTGTGCTGCCTCGCCCTTGTTCCGGTTCCGATGTTTGTTTTTGTTCGTCGCCTTGCCGGGGAAGCGGCGGCCTGTACCGCCCTTGGCTTGACGGTCTTGATGTTCGGGCGATTTGGAATCGCTTCCGTCAGCCCCTGGCTCCACGGTTTTCTGCCGTTTCACTTGGGATGTTTCCTGGCGCTGTGGCAGGTATCCGTGCTCTGGACATGGCTCGAGGATCGAGACCCCTTCTCCTTCGGTGTCTTTGCCGCTCTGGCGGCGATCATTCCACTCCTTCACCCCGGCGCCGCCCTGTTTTCCTTCCTCGGGGTGGTTTTCTCCCTCCTCTCGAGCGGGAAACTTCTTCGACGTGTTCACTTCTTGGGCCTGGGGGCCGCCGCGGTGGGCGCGCTGGCCGTCAACTGGTTCTGGTTTCAGAGATTCCTGAGATTCCGGTCGTGGCTGTCCGACACGCCTAATTACATCCAACCTGTGTCAGAGGCGTTGCGTCATTTCATGCCCGCGAGAGGGTCCTTCGTTTCGGTCGTTTCGGCATCGTTCAATTTTTATATCTGCCTCGCCGCGGGATGGGGCTTGCTCCATCTCAGGAAAACGTCGGGTTTACGTTTCAAGACCATGCTTGGTTGGACCCTCGCCACGGCCGTTATTGGTTTCGCCGGAAGCCAGCTGCGGTTGGGGGAAGCGTTCGGCCCAGGCCGATACGTGGTCGCTCTGGAGCTCATGGTCTACGCGTTGGCCGGTGTGGGAACGGCCCGATTGCTGGTTGAATCGCGAGGGCGAGCCACGGTCGGCATTCTGGCCGGTGTTCTCCTTCTGGCCGCCGCTGTTTCCGACGTCGGTGACATTCGGCGTGGATCTCGTCAGCTGGTGAACTCTTTCCCAGAGGAGCAGTCCGGCGTCATTGACTGGCTGGGTGGCCCCGGACGCGTCGACGGACGGACACTTGTCGAGTGCGAAGCCGGCAACGAACCCCATTATCTGGACCCACTGCCGCTCTTGACGAACGCGCACGTCCTGGGGGGAACCAACGCGGTGAATTTCCTGAAGAGCCGATTCACGATTTTCTCCGGGGTCGATTTCGTCGATGGTCGGCCCGCGCCCGGTTACCATCCCAACGTTTTCGGGAAACGGCTCGAGAATTTCTCGCAGGACGAGTTCGAGTCGAAGCTTCGGCTTTACAACGTGAGGCAGGTCGTCGCCTGGTCGGTCGCCGCCAAATCGCGGCTGAACCTGATGACGCGCGTTCTGCAGGCGGGGGAAGAGTTCGGAGGACATCAGGTTTTCAGGGCCCGTCGCCCCAGCGGATGGCTGATTTCCGGCGAAGGGGAAGTCAATGCAGCCTACGACCACCTCCGGATCTCCGGGCTATCCGTCGGTCGAAGCGTCCTCAGTTACCACTGGATCGATACGTTGAAAGTGGCTCCCCCGGTGTCCATCCGGCCCGTCCGCCTTCCGGATTCGCCACTCGAATTCATCGAGATCGATAATCCGACCGGCGTATCGGATGTCGACATCTTTAACGGCGGGCTATAGTCTCGCTCTCCGCCTACGCGCCGCCTATAATGGCAGCACCATGACCTTCCCTCACCTCACCGCAGCGGAACGGCCCGACGGGACGCCCGCGGCGGACCAAACCGAACCGAACCGAACCAAACCCCCCGCATTCCGTAAAATGTTTACCGGCAAAATCCTGCCAGGCCGGTGCGTTTATTAAAAAAATGAAACCTGAGATCATGGAACCCTCCGTCGAAGCATCCGACCGGTCCCCCGAGCCCCGCTCCGGGCCCAAGTCCTTTGCGGTGCCGCGCGCCACGTACCGACTCCAGTTCCACAAGGGCTTCACCTTTCAGGAGGCGGCCGACCTCGCGTCGTACCTCGAAGCCCTGGGCGTGGGGGGTGTTTATGCTTCGCCCATTCTTACCGCCCGGCCAGGGAGCGTCCACGGTTACGACGTCATCAACCACGAAGCGATCAATCCGGAGGTCGGTGGAGAGCCGCAGTTTGAGGCATTCGCCGGCGCGCTCGTGGAGCGAAACCTCGCGCTGGTGCTCGACGTGGTCCCCAATCACATGTGCATCGCGGGTTCCGGGAACGCGTGGTGGAACGACGTTCTGGAGAACGGGCCCAGCTCGCCTTACGCCAAGTATTTCGACATCCAGTGGGATCCGCCGAAAAAAGACCTGGCGAACAAGGTTCTCCTGCCGTTCCTGGGGATGCAGTACGGCCGAATGCTCGAAAGCCAGGAGATCCGACTCTCGTTCGACGACGGGCGGTTTCTTTGCCATTACTACGAGAGCGCGCTGCCCGTCGCGCCCCGAAGTTCCAACATCGTTCTCGAACCCGTCCTGGAAGATATCAAGGGACGCCTCGGCGACACCCATCCCACCGCCATCGAGCTGGAAAGCGTTCTCACGGCGCTCGCGCATCTCCCGGCCCGAACGGAAACCGACCCGGAACGCGTCAAAACACGTTACCGCGAAAAGGAAGTGGCGCGCCGCCGACTCGCGGCTCTGGCGGAATCGAGCGCGGATCTCCGCGCCGCCATCCAGCGCGCCGTCGACACCATCAACGGGCGCAAGGGAGACCCGAGAAGTTTCGATCGCCTTGAATCCGTCCTCGATGACCAGACCTATCGCCTCTGTTTCTGGCGCGTCGCCGCCGACGAAATCAATTACCGCCGCTTTTTCGACATCAGCGACCTCGCGGCCATTCGCGTCGAAGAGCCTGAGGTTTTCTCCGCCGTCCACGATCTGGCGTTCAGGTTGATCGCGAAAGGCTGGGTGACCGGTCTGCGCATCGACCATGTCGACGGCCTGCTTGATCCGGTCCGCTATCTCACCGACCTTCAGCAAAAGTGCCTGTCGGTCGTCGATACAGGTGGATCGTCCGCCCGCGGCGTGCTGGCCCGCCTTTTGGGCGGTCGTCGACCTTCCGATTTCTTCGTGGTGGTGGAAAAAATCCTGGTCGGTGAGGAACGCCTTCGCACCGACTGGGCGACCAACGGTACCACCGGCTATGACTACCTAAACGATCTCAACGGGCTTTATGTGAACCCCGGTTCGCGGCGGCGCATGCTCGAGCTTTACGGCCGCTTCACCGGCCGGACGACGCCTTTCCTGGCGGTGCTCGCCACGTGTAAAAAACTGATCATGCTCGTGGGACTGTCGAGCGAACTCCACGTTCTCACCACGCTTCTGGACCGCATTTCCGAGCAGCACCGCTGGAGTCGCGATTTCACGATGGAAAGCCTTCGCTTCGCGTTGCGTGAGGTGATCGCCTATTTCCCCGTTTACCGCACCTACATCCGCGCGGAAGACCGGGAAACGGTCAGCGAGGCGGACCGGAAGGTCATCACCACCGCCATGCGGGAGGCCAAGCGTCACAATCCCGCCACCGATCCGTCGATCTTTGACTTTGTTGAGACCGTCCTCCTTCTCAATCATCCGGAAGGGCTGACCGGCGAACAGATCGCCGAGCGGCGCGTTTTCGTCCTGAAGTTCCAGCAGCTCACGAGCCCCGTGATGGCGAAAGGGATGGAAGACACCGCGTTCTACCGCCATTTTCCGCTGGTGTCTCTCAACGAGGTGGGAGGGGACCCCGACCGTTTCGGCGTGACGCCGAAACAGTTCCACGCCAAGAACCTGGAGAGAAGCCGCCACTGGCCGGCGGGACTGCTCGCGACCACGACCCACGACACCAAGCGTGGCGAAGACGCCCGCGCCCGGATCAATGTCCTCTCCGAGGTTCCGGTGAAATGGTACCGCGCCATCCGCCGCTGGGAAGTCATGAACGCCGGCGCCAGGACGATGATTGACGGCTTGAGCGCTCCCGATAGAAATGAGGAATATCTCTTTTATCAGACGCTGGTCGGGACGTGGCCCGTCGATCCGATGGACGCGGCCGCGCACGGCGTTTACGTGCAGAGGGTGCAGGCGTATCTGCTCAAGGCCATCAAGGAAGCGAAGCTCCACACGAGCTGGATCAGCGCGCACGATGACTACGAAAAGGCCGTCGCCGATTTTGTGAAAACCACGCTCACGCCGGGGCCGGATAACCGATTCCTTTCGGACCTCGCCGTTTTTCTCAAAGAAGTTCTCGTGGCCGGGCTCATGAACGCGCTTTCGCAGACGGCTCTCAAGCTTGCCTCGCCGGGCGTTCCGGATTTCTATCAGGGCACCGAACTCTGGGACTTCAACATGGTGGACCCGGACAACCGGCGTCCCGTCGATTACGCGCTCCGGCGCCGGCTGCTTGCCAATCTGGATAAGCCCCAGGACGACATGGGACGCTGCGCCGAGCTGATGCGCGGTCTTCGGGACGGAGGGGCGAAACTTTATATCATCAAGCGCGCGCTCGAGCTTCGCCGCCGCGAGGAGAAACTCTTCCTTGAAGGCGACTATTCCGGCCTCGTTGTGGAAGGGACGCGCAAAAACAACGTCGTGGCGTTTTCCCGGACCAACGCGGGAAAATCGGTCATCGCGGCAGGAGCCCGGTTCTTCTTGGATCTCTCTTTGAATGATAAAAATTGCGTGAGCAATGAAGCCTGGGGCGATTCCGTCCTCGTGCTCCGTCAGGTGACGCCCGGCGACCGCTTCCGGGACGTCTATACCGGCCTGGTGCACACCCCGATTTTCCAGGATTCGAAAGCCACCCTTCCGCTCGCTCCCCTGTTCCGCGCCCTTCCCGTCGTCCTCCTCGAGAAGATGTCATGACCCATCGTCCTTCGCTGGAGCAACGCGCCAGCGGCGTTCTCCTGCACGTCACGTCTCTGCCCGGCCCCCATGGCATCGGCGACCTGGGCCCACAGGCGCATGAGTTCGTTCAGTTTCTGTCCCATGCCAGCCAGGCGTGGTGGCAGATGTTTCCGCTGGGACATCCGGGAATGGGAAATTCTCCGTACACTTCCATTTCAGCACACGCCGGCAATCCTCTGCTCGTCAGCCTTGATTACCTTCGAGAGGACGGTCTTCTCACGCCCGATGAGCTTCGGGGGGACGGCGACCGCAATCCCGGCCGGGTAGATTTCGAACGCGCATGGGCCTTCAAACTTCCGCGCCTGCGCCGCGCCTACGAGCGTTTCTGCGAACGCTCCCGCGACCGGACGAAGTTCGACCACTTCTGCAAGAAGAATGCCGCTTGGCTCGACGACTACGCCCTCTACTCCGCGCTCAAGGACGAAATGCGCGGCTCCGCGTGGACCCAGTGGCCCGCTGACCTTCGCCGGCGCAAGCCATCGGCGCTGCGGCAGGCCGCCGATGACCTGGGCCGCGAGATTGGCTTCTACCAGTTCATCCAGTTCGAGTTTGACCAGCACTGGGAGCGGCTCCGAGATGCCTGCCGGCACAAGGGCATCGGGCTGATCGGCGATCTTCCGATCTTCGTGGCGCACGACAGCGCCGACGTGTGGGCCAACCCGGACCTGTTCTATCTGGACGGCACCGGCAACCCAACGTTCGTGGCGGGAACGCCGCCGGATTATTTTTCGAGCACCGGACAGCGCTGGGGAAATCCCCTCTATCGCTGGAACGTGATGAAGAAGGACGGCTACGCGTGGTGGGTGACACGCTTCAAGTCGCTCTTCGAGAGGTTCGACGCGGCGCGCCTCGACCATTTCATCGGCTTTCAGCGCTGCTGGCGGATCCCGGCGAAAGACGCGACCGCCGCCCACGGGGTTTTCATGCCCGGCCCGCGCGACCATTTTTTCCAGGCCATTCTTAGGAAGCTCGGAAAGCTGGAGCTGATCGCCGAGGACCTCGGCCTCGTCACGCCCGAAGTGAAGGCGCTGCGTGACCGCTTTGCCTTCCCGGGCATGCGGGTGCTCCAGTTCGCTTTCGGTACCGACCCGGAAGCCGGCAATTACCTGCCCTATTCGTTTCCGCACAACTGCTTGGTTTACACGGGAACCCACGACAACGACACCACGGTCGGCTGGTTTCATGACAACGGCTCGCACGGTGGGACGCGCAATCGCGATGAGATCCGCCGCGAAAGGGAGAACGTTCTGCGCTATGTCGGCACCGATGGGCGGGAGATCCACTGGGACCTGATTCGCCTCGCATTCCAGTCCGTCGCCAACACCGCCATCATTCCCGCCCAGGACCTGCTGGGCCTGGGCTCCGACGCGCGAATGAACACGCCCGGCACGGGCGAGGGCAACTGGGAGTGGCGCTTTCGAAAAGGCGATTTCGATTCCCGGGTCGTCGATCGATTGTTATCGATGACGGAGATTTACGGACGTAAGTCAAAAGTGAAGGGGAACTGAGAGCGCCGTGAGCGAAACGACCTACAACCGCCACATCGTCATCGAAAACCTGTCACCGTCGGTCGACGGCGGCCGTTTCCCGGCCAAAAGGGTGGCGGGACAGCCCTGCGCGGTGGAAGCCGACATTTTTCGCGACGGCCACGACGTGATCCGCGCCGTGGTGCGTTACCGCCGGGCCGACGATCGAGACTTCTCCGAAGCACCGATGGCTTTCCTCGACAATGACCGCTGGCGCGGCGAGTTCACGCCCGCCGACAACGTCCGCTACATTTTCACAGTGGAGGCCTGGACGGACGTGTTCGCCACGTGGTTGGCGGACCTCCGCAAGCGCGTGGAGGCGGGCCAGCAGGTGGCGAGCGAGGCCGCCGAGGGCGCGGCGGTCCTCAAGAAAGCCGCCGCGCGCGCCACCGGCGCGGACGCCACGCTGTTGAACGCGGCGATCAAAGGTCTCGAAGGCGCAAAGGAGCCCCGGGCGGCCCTCAAGGCCGTGTCCGATGAGAAGCTTCCGGAGGCGATGGCGCGGCTGCAGGAACGCGCTGACGCCGTCTCGGTGGAGCCCCTCACGCTCGTCGTCGACCGGCCCCGCGCGGAATTCGGCGCCTGGTATGAATTTTTCGTCCGCTCGCAGGGCGGGGACCGCAAGAAGAGCGGCACGTTTGCCGACGCCGAGCGGCGGCTCGCCGACATCAAGCAGATGGGCTTCGACGTCATTTATCTTCCGCCGATCCATCCGATCGGGCGCACGGCGCGAAAGGGGCCGAACAATTCACTGACCGCCTCACCGTCGGACCCGGGCTGCCCGTGGGCCATCGGCAACGAGACGGGCGGCCACACCTCCATCGAATCGAGCCTGGGCACCCTGGCTGACTTCGACCGTTTCGTGGCGAAGGCCAACGGCGTCGGCATCGAGATCGCGCTCGATTTCGCCGTTCAATGCTCGCCGGACCATCCCTGGGTAAAGCAACACCCGGAATGGTTCTATCAGCGCCCCGACGGGACCATCAAGTTCGCTGAGAACCCGCCGAAAAAGTACGAAGACATCTATCCGGTGAACTTTGATTCGCCCCAGGCGAAGTCGCTGTGGGAGGAGCTTAAGTCCGTGGTGGATTTCTGGATCGGACACGGCGTCAAAATATTTCGCGTCGACAACCCGCACACCAAACCCACCGCCTTCTGGCAGTGGCTGATCAATAGCGTCCAGAAAAAGCACCCCGACGTGGTGTTCCTCGCCGAGGCTTTCACCCGGCCCAAAGTCATGAAGGCGCTTGCCAAGGCGGGCTTCACGCAGTCCTACACCTACTTCACGTGGCGCAACGACAAGGCGGAGCTGGTGGAGTACCTCACCGAGCTCGCGACCACCGACATGACCGACTACTACCGCCCCAATTTCTTCGTCAACACCCCCGACATTCTTCACGCATACCTGCAAACGGGTGGACGTGCGGCCTTCATGATCCGCGCCGCCCTCGCCGCCACCATGTCGCCGACGTGGGGAATTTACAGCGGCTTCGAACTTTGCGAAGGAGCGCCGCTGCACGCGGGGAGCGAAGAATACCTCGATTCGGAAAAGTTCGAGATCCGGCCGCGCGACTGGTCGGCGCCGGGTAACATCCGCGACTACATCGGCCGCCTGAACGCCGCGCGTAACGACAACGCCGCCTTTCGGAAGCTCGCCAACATCACGTTCGCCGACGTCAAGAACGAGCAGATGATCGCCTTCGCGCGATTCAGCGACGACTTCAAGAACGTGGTGATCGTGGTGGTGAACCTCGACCCGAAGAAACCGCAGGACGCGTGGCTTCGGCTTCCGCTCGACAAAATGGGCCTTCCCTGGAACTCAAAATTCGAGGTCCGCGACCTTCTCAGCGGCCAGAAATTCACTTGGGAAGAGAACAACTGGGTTCGCCTCGACCCCGCCGTCAACCCGGCGCACGTTCTTCGGATCGAAAGGCGGGTGTCATGAAGAACGCGCCGCTGGTCATGGCGGACTGGTACAAGGACGCGGTGATCTATGAGCTCCGCGTCCGGTCGTTCGCCGATTCCGACGGTGATGGGGTGGGGGACTTTCGCGGCCTGACCCAGAAGCTCGATTACCTCAAGGACCTGGGCGTCACGGCAATCTGGCTGCTGCCGTTCTATCCGTCGCCCCTGCGCGATGACGGCTACGACATCTCCGACTACACGTCGATTCATCCCGAGCTTGGGACGATCGAGGACTTTCGTGAGTTCATGACCGAGGCCCACCGCCGGGGCCTCAAGGTGATCACGGAGCTCGTGCTCAACCACACGTCGGACCAACACCCCTGGTTCCAGAGGGCCCGCCGCGCGCCGGCCGGCTCCGCCCTGCGCAATTATTACGTCTGGTCCGATGATGTTTCCACGTATGGCGACGCCCGCCTCATTTTCAAGGACTTCGAGCATTCCAACTGGGCGTGGGACGCCACGGCGAAGTCCAATTACTGGCACCGCTTTTTCTCCCACCAGCCGGACCTGAACTTCGACAGCCCGGACGTGCGCAAGGCCATGCGCGAAGTCCTCGACTTCTGGCTCGAAGCGGGTGTCGACGGCCTTCGCCTCGACGCCGTCCCTTATCTGTTCGAACGTCCCGGCACGAACTGCGAGAACCTGAGCGAGACGCACGATTACCTTCGCGAGTTCCGCGCGTACGTGGATTCAAAATATTCCGGCCGCATGCTCCTGGCCGAAGCCAACCAGTGGCCCGACGACGCCGCGGCATATTTCGGAAAGGGCGACGAATGTCACATGGCCTTTCACTTTCCGATCATGCCGCGCATGTTCATGGCGATCCACATGGAGGACCGGCTGCCGCTGGTCGACATCCTGGAGCAGACGCCCGCCATCCCGGCGAACTGCCAGTGGGCGCTTTTCCTTCGCAACCACGACGAGTTGACGCTCGAGATGGTGACGGACGAGGAGCGCGATTACATGTACAAAGTGTACGCCAACGAGCCGTCCGCTCGAATCAACCTGGGCATCCGGCGGCGCCTGGCGCCGCTCCTCGGCAATCACCGCCGCAAGATCGAGCTGATGAACGGGCTGCTTTATTCCCTCCCCGGAACGCCGGTGCTGTACTACGGCGACGAGATTGGAATGGGGGACAACATTTACCTCGGCGACCGCAACGGCGTCCGCACGCCCATGCAATGGAGCTCCGACAAGAACGCCGGATTCTCCCGGGCCAACCCGCAGAAGCTGATGCTTCCGATTATCATCGATCCGGAGTACCACTACGAAGCGATCAATGTGGAGGCCCAGCAGGCGAACCCTCACTCGCTTCTGCGTTGGACCAAGCGCCTCCTCGCGCTGCGAAGCCGCCATCGCGCGTTCGGCCGGGGCGACATCCATTTCCTGACCCCCAACAACCCGAAGGTCCTCGTCTTCATGCGTACGCTCGGCGAGGAAACCGTGCTCGTGGTCGCCAACCTCTCGCGATTTGTCCAGTACGTCGAGCTCGACTTGTCGACACACAAAGGCATGCGTCCCGTCGAAATGTTCGGGCACGTCGACTTTCCGCTCATCGGCGAACTTCCCTACTTCATCACACTTGGCCCGCACGCTTTTTACTGGTTCTCGCTGGAGAAGCCCCGGGTGGCGCTGCTCGTGCGGCCCGAGGAATCGGCCGTCGAACCCGCGCTCGCGGGCCACGGCGACTGGTCCACGCTGGTGGCGGCCGGGGGGGACATCGAGAACGTTCTGCCGCGCTTCATGTCCGCACGACGGTGGTTCGCCGGAAAATCGCGCCAGATCCGCGCGGCGCGGGTGACTGAGTCCATTCCGCTTACCTATGACGGGCGCACGTCGTTCCTGCTGATCGTCCAAGTGGAGTATCTCGACGGAAGTCCGGAAGAGTATTTTCTGCCGGTGACGTGCCTTATCGAGGAGAAAGACCGCGCGGTCGCCGGCGACGCGGCCCATTCCATCATTGCCCGGGTGGACAACGCCGGCCCGGGTGACAAGGACGGCCTGTTGATCGACGCCTCCGCCGACCCGGGCTTCTGCCGCGCCGTTTTCCAGTCCCTGATCGAATCGCGGCAACTTCATGGCATCCGGGGCGCCATGCGGTTCGTGCCGACCTCCGCGCTTCGCTCGAAGACGCCGGAAAGCGCGTCCGCGCCGGTGGTGATGAAAGGCGAGCAGAGCAACACGTCCATCCGCTTCGCGGACGATTTCATGCTCAAGCTCGTTCGCAAGATCGAGCCCGGCGTGAGTTCCGACGAGGAGATCAGCCGCTTCCTCACGGAACGGGCCCGCTTTCCGCACCTGCCGCCGCTGGCGGGGGAGATCAATTACAAGTCGGGTCGCGGGGAGCCGACCACCATCGCCCTGCTCAGCGGTTACGTCCCGAACCTGGGCGACGCGTGGCAATACGCGCTCGATTCGCTCCGCTCTTATCTGGCCGACGGGCGGATCCCGTCGATCGGCGCCGGCTCGCTCTTTGAGGTTTCCGAACGCGACCTGGACGCCGCATCCTCCATCATCGGCCCCTTTCTCCAGTCGGCAAAGCTTCTCGGGCGGCGCACGGCCGAACTTCACCTTGCGCTTGCCAGCGACGTCGACGATCCCAATTTCCGCCCTGAGCCCTTTTCGCCATTCAGCCAGCGGTCCTTTTATCAGTCGCTTCGCGGTCTCAATCACAAGGTGTTCTCGAGCCTCGCCAAGAAGGTGAAAGACCTGCCTCCCGCGCGGCGAGCCGAAGCTGAGGCGCTGCGTGGCATGGAGGAGCGCATCCACAACGTCTTCATGGGCATTCGGGGCGACAACATCCGAGCCACGCAGATTCGCTGCCATGGCGACTATCACCTGGGGCAGGTCCTTTTTACGGGGCATGATTTCATAATCATCGATTTCGAGGGGGAGCCGGCTCGGTCCATCGGAGAACGGCGCCTGAAACGATCGCCCCTTCGCGACGTGGCGGGCATGATCCGCTCGTTCCACTACGCCGCGTACGCGGAGCTGGGAGAGGAGCCGGACCCAGCCCAGGAGCGCCGGGCCATTGAGTGGTACCGCTGCGTCTCCGGAGCGTTCCTTCAGGCGTATAGAGAGGTAGCGGGCCGCTCGACCTTCATTCCGCCAGACCGCAAGCAGACGGAAAAACTGCTGAACGTATTCCTACTTGAAAAGGCCGTGTACGAGCTTGGATACGAGCTGAACAACCGGCCGGGCTGGATTCACATTCCGATTCGGGGCATCCGAAGCCTGATGCCTGACGAAGTTACCGCAGGGAGACCCTCTTGACGCATCTCAGTGAACAGGACATTTATCTTTTCAACGAAGGGTGCCATTTCCGGCTTGCCGACAAGCTCGGCGCCCATATCGAGACGAAGGACGGAAAGGCGGGCGTGACCTTCTCCGTGTGGGCGCCCAACGCGCGGCACGTGTCCGTCGTCGGCGACTTCAATGGGTGGAACGGCGAGGCCCATCACCTCCAGCCCCAGGGACAGAGCGGGATCTGGGCGGGCTTCGTGCCTGGCGTGAAGAAGGGCCAGTGCTACAAGTATTTCATCCAGTCCCATCACAACGGTTACAAGGTTCAGAAGGCCGATCCGATGGCGATCTGCACGGAAGTGGCGCCAAAGACGGGCTCGGTGGTCTGGGACCTCGATTATAAATGGAACGACGCGGCCTGGATGAAAGAGCGGCGAAACCGCCAGTCGCATAGCTCCCCGATTTCAATTTATGAGGTGCACCTGGGCTCCTGGATGCGCGTGCCCGCAGAAGGAAATCGCTCGCTCAACTACCGCGAGCTCGCGGTCAAGCTGGCGGACCACGTCAGTAACATGGGCTTCACCCACGTCGAGCTGATGCCGATCCTCGAACACCCGTTCTTCGGCTCCTGGGGATACCAGGTGACCGGTTACTTCGCGCCGACCTCCCGGTTCGGAACGCCGCAGGACTTCATGCATTTCGTCGACGCGCTTCACCAGCGCGGCATCGGCGTTCTCCTTGACTGGGTTCCCTCGCATTTCCCGACTGACGAGCACGGGCTCGGATTTTTCGACGGCACGCACCTGTATGAGCATGCCGACGACAAGGAAGGCTTTCACCCGGACTGGAAGAGTTTCATTTTTAACTACGGCCGCAACGAGGTGCAGAGCTTCCTCATCAGCAGCGCGCTGTTCTGGATGGAAAAATACCACCTCGACGGTCTGCGCGTGGACGGGGTGGCTTCCATGCTTTACCGTGATTATTCCCGCAAGGCCGGCGAATGGGTGCCCAACGAGCACGGCGGCCGCGAGAACCTCGAGGCCATCGCCTTTCTGCGCCGCATGAATGAGGAAATCTACAAGTCCTTCCCGGACTCGCAGACCATCGCCGAAGAGTCAACGGCGTGGCCGATGGTGTCGAAACCGACGTTCATCGGCGGCCTCGGCTTCGGCTTCAAGTGGGACATGGGATGGATGCACGACATCCTCGACTACATGGCCCGCGACCCGATTCACCGCACCTATCACCAGAGCCAGCTCACGTTCCGGCTTCTCTACGCCTTTACGGAAAACTTCGTCCTGTCGCTGTCGCATGACGAGGTCGTTCACGGCAAGGGGTCGCTGCTCGGAAAAATGCCGGGGGATGCATGGCAGAAGTTCGCGAACCTGCGCGCGCTCTACGGAATGATGTTCGGCATGTCCGGCAAGAAGTTGCTTTTCATGGGCAGCGAGTTCGGGCAGGGGCCGGAATGGAACCATGATGGCAGCGTTTCGTGGGAACAGAGCAACGACCCCCAGCACCAGGGCATCCTGACGCTGGTTCGTGACCTGAATGCGGCTTACCGGCGGGAGCCGGCCCTGCACCTTCTCGATTGCGACGTGAGCGGCTTTGAATGGGTGGACTGCAGCGACGCCGCAGGAAGCATCGTCAGCTTCCTCCGGCACGGCGCCGCCGAGAAAGTCCTCGTGGTCTGCAACTTCACGCCCGTCCCGCGCAGCGGTTACCGGCTGGGCGTGCCCGTCGGCGGCCGATGGACGGAGATCATCAATACGGACGCTCCCGCCTATGGCGGAGGCGGCGTCGGCAACTTCGGCGGACTCGATGCGGACGACATCCCGTCTCACGGCCGGCCGCATTCCCTCAACCTCAACATCCCGCCGCTCGGCGCCGTCTTCTTCAAGGCGGAGGAACCCGCTTGAAAATCTTCGAACCCGTCCGGCTGGGCGCGACGCCCGGGCCGGACCGATGTGAATTCCTGGTGTGGGCCCCGCTCTCCGAGCGCGTCGACGTGAACATCGTCAGCCAGAACCGCGTGGAAAAACTGGAAAAGCGCGACGGCGGTTATCATTATGGTTCCGTCCCCGGCGTGCGCGTGGGCGACCAGTATCTCTTTCGCCTCGGCGACAAGGAGCGGCCTGATCCCGCGTCGCGATGTCAGCCCGCCGGCGTGCACGGCCCGTCCGAAGTGGTGGACCCCGGGTTCCCGCACGCCGAAGGCACGTGGACGGGCCTGCCCCTGGCTGATTACGTGATCTATGAGCTCCACGTGGGAACGTTCACGGCCGAAGGCACCTTTGACGCCGTCATTCCGAAGCTCGATTACCTCAAGTCGCTTGGCGTCACGGCCGTGGAGATCATGCCGGTTTCGCAGTTCCCGGGCGGACGCAACTGGGGCTACGACGGCGTGCTGCCGTTCGCCGCGCAGAACACTTACGGGGGCCCGGTCGCCTTCAAGCGGCTGGTCAACGCGTGCCACAAGGCGGGCCTCGCCGTTGTCCTCGACGTCGTCTACAACCACATGGGCCCGGAGGGAAACTACCTCAACGACTTCGGTCCGTATTTCACCGATCGCTACAAGACGCCCTGGGGCGCGTCACTCAACTTCGACGACGCCCACAACGATCATGTGCGGCGCCATTTCATCGAAAGCGCCATTTACTGGACGATGGAATGTCGCGTTGACGCGCTTCGCTGCGACGCCATCCATGCGATTCTCGACTTTTCGGCCCAGCCGTTCCTCGAGGAACTCTGCTCGCACGTTCATGACCACGCCAAGCGCGCGGGCCGCCAGGTGTTTCTCATCGCCGAAAGCGACCTGAACGACAACCGTATCATCCGTTCGCAGGAGCTTGGCGGTTTCGGCTTCGACAGTCAGTGGTCCGACGATTACCACCACGCCGTGCACACGATGCTCAGCGGCGAGCGGCAGGGTTATTACGAAGACTTCGGTTCCATCGACGATCTGGCGAAGGCTTACACGTCGGGTTTCGTTTACGACGGCCTTTACTCGCGCAACCGTAAGCGCCGCCATGGCAACTCGGCCGCGATCTTCGATGCAAAACGCTTCGTCATCTTCTCTCAGAACCACGACCAGGTGGGGAACCGGATGAAGGGCGAGCGCCTGTGCCACATCATCAATCTGGACCGGCAGAAAATGGCTGCGGCCCTCACGCTCACGGCTCCTTACGTCCCGCTGCTCTTCATGGGTGAGGAATACGCCGAGAAGGCGCCGTTCCTTTACTTCATCTCCCATGGCGACGCCGCGCTCGTGGACGCCGTGCGCAACGGACGGCGCGACGAGTTCAAGACGTTCGCGTGGGCCGGCGAGCCATCGGACCCGCAAAGCGAAGACACGTTCAAGGCGAGCCGGCTCGATTTTTCTCTCGCCGAGAAAGTGCCGCACTCGGAGGTGCTCGATTTTTACCGCACGCTTCTCCGCCTGCGGCGCGAAACGCCCGCGCTCCGCAACTTGAGTCGCGAGTTCACGGAGGTCGGCCATTCCAAGGCGCCGCCGACGCTCTGGGCACGGCGCTGGTTCGGCCGAAGCGAGACGTACGCGGCCTGCAACTTCAGTGACCAGGCGGCGACCGTGCCGCTCCCGGTCGGACGCTGGAAGAAACTCCTCGACAGCAGCGACGCCCGGTGGGGAGGCCCTGGCGGCGGGATCGCCGAATCGGTTTCCTCCGAAGGGGACGGGTCTCTCTCGCTCGCGCCCGCGTCATTTGTGCTAGTTTCCCGTCTTAAGGAGACCTGATATTGGAGAAATTCATTTGTATTCACGGGCATTTCTATCAGCCGCCGCGTGAGAACCCCTGGCTAGAGGCCATCGAGCTTCAGGATTCCGCCTACCCGTACCACGACTGGAATGAGCGCATCACGGCCGAATGTTATGGCCCGAACGGCACCTCGCGCATTCTGGATGAGACCGGCAAAATCAGCCGGATCGTTAACAATTACGCCCACATCAGCTACAACTTCGGCCCCACCCTCTTGAGCTGGATGGAGGAGAAGGCGCCCGACAGTTACCGCGCCGTCTTCGAGGCCGACCGCATCAGCCAGGAACGTTTTTCAGGCCATGGCTGCGCGCTGGCGCAGGTTTATAACCACATGATCATGCCGCTCGCCAATGAGCGCGACCGTTTCACGCAGGTTTACTGGGGCGTTCGTGACTTCGAGTTCCGCTTCGGCCGCAAGCCCGAAGGCATGTGGCTGGCGGAAGCCGCGGTCGACGTTCCCACGCTCGAGGTGCTCGCCGAGCTCGGCGTGAAATTCACCATCCTCGCGCCGCACCAGGCCCGGCATTTCCGGAAGATGGGGGCGCGCGCCTGGATCGAAACCTCGCACGGCGGCATCGATCCCACCCGCGCCTACCAGCTCACGCTGCCATCGGGCAAGACCATTTCCATCTTCTTCTATGACGGTCCCATCTCCCGGGCCATCGCCTTCGAGCACCTGCTCGAGAAGGGCGAGAACCTGGTCAATCGCCTCATGGGCGCGTTCTCGGAAGAGCGCACCTGGCCGCAGCTCGTGCACATCGCGACTGACGGCGAGACCTACGGTCACCACCACCGCTACGGCGACATGGCCTTGGCCTACGCCATCCAGCACATCGAGGCCACCAACGCCGCGCGCGTGACGAATTATGGCGAGTTCCTCGAGAAGTTTCCGCCGACACATGAAGTGGAGATCATCGAGAACTCGTCCTGGAGCTGCGCTCATGGCATTGAACGCTGGCGAAGCAACTGCGGATGCAATTCCGGCGGTCGACCTCAGTGGAACCAGGAGTGGCGCGCGCCCCTGCGCGCGTCCCTCGATTGGCTGCGCGACACGGTCACCCCGCTCTATGAAAAACGGGCCGCGGAATATCTGAAGGACGTGTGGATGGCCCGGAATGATTACGTGAACGTTCTGCTCGACCGTTCGGAAGACACGATCAGCGATTTCCTGTCACGCCACGCCGTTCGCGAGCTGAGCGAGGCGGAGCGCATCATCGCCCTCAAGCTTCTGGAATGTCAGCGCCAGCTCATGCTCATGTACACGAGCTGCGGCTGGTTCTTCGACGAGCTCTCAGGCATCGAGACGGTGCAGGTGATCCAGTATGCCGGACGCGCCATCCAGCTGGCCGAGCAGTCGTTCGACCAGCCCTTCGAGGCCGCGTTCCTTGATCGCCTGGAGCTCGCCAAGAGCAACGTCCCCGATCTTCAGGACGGCCGCCGTATTTACGAGCGGTTCGTGAAGCCGGCCGCCATGGACCTGCACAAAGTCGCGGCCCATTACGGCATCAGCTCCGTTTTCGAAGGCGGCGGGGTGGCCGACACCAAGACCTATTGCTACGACATCGAGTACGAGGACTACAAAAGCTTCGTGGCCGGCAAGGCCCGGCTCGTTCTTGGCTGGGTGCGCGTGCGTTCCCAGGTCACGCTCGAAGGCGCGCAGCTCACGTTCGCCATCCTTCACCTGGGTGATCACAACCTCAACGGCGGCGTGCGCGAGTATCGCGGCGCAGAGGCCTACGGCATGATGTTGGACGAACTCACGGCGGCCTTCAAAAAGGCCGACTTCACCGAGACGATCCGCGCCATGGACCGCCACTTCGGCACGTCCACGTACACGCTCAAGTCGCTTTTCAAGGACGAACAGCGCAAGATCCTGGCCTCGATCCTCGATTCAACGCTTTCCGACGCCGAAGGCGTGCTCCGCGCCATCTACGAGGACAACGCGCCCCTCATGCGCTTCCTGGCCGACATGATGGTGCCTTTGCCCAAGGCACTGCAGGCGGCCGCCGAGTTTGCCATCAACATGTCCGTGCGTCACTCCTTCCAGGCCGATGACCTGGACCGCGATCGCATCCTCCAGCTCGTAAGCGAGGGAAAGGAGATGCGCATCCCGCTCGACACCGCCGGCCTGGGTTTCGCGATGCAGAAGTATCTCGTGCGGATGATGGAACAGCTTTGGGCCGATCCCGATGACGTGAGCCAGCTCACCTCGCTCGAGGAAGCCGTGGAACTCGCCCGTCAGTTGCCTTTCGAAGTGAACCTCTGGAGCGTGCAGAACAACTATTATGAGTTGACCCAGCGCATCTACCCCGAGCAGAAGCTCAAGGCCGACAGCGGCGACGAGACGGCGAAGGAGTGGATGAAGCCGTTTCTTTCTCTCGGGGAAAAGCTCTACGTGAAGGTGAGCTAGAAGAAGGGAAGTTAGGAAACGCTCTGCTCGAAGAGCGTGCCCATGTCGAGCTTGCGCTGCTCCCGCAGCAACTCCTCGAACTTGAGCGGCGGGAGCGGCTCGCTGAAAAGAAAACCCTGCATCCGGTCGCATTTGAGGCTGCGCAGGTAGTCCAGCTGGCCCATCGTCTCCACACCCTCCGCCAGCACCGCCAGATCCAGTCCATGCCCCAGGCCAATCACTGCGCTCGCGATGGCCGCGTCGTTCGGGTCCGTCGTCAGGTCCCGCACAAATGACTGGTCCATCTTCAGGGTGTTCACCGGCAACCGCTTGAGATAATTGAGCGACGAGTATCCTGTACCGAAGTCGTCGATAGAAAATCCCACGCCCATCGCCTTGAGCTCATGCGGAATCGTTGTCGTATTCACGCCGAGGTCCATCAGGACGCTCTCGGTGAGCTCCAGTTCCAGGCCTTCCGGGGGAAGCCCGGTCTCTTTGAGGATCCGGGCAACCGTTTGAACGATGTCGTCCTGCTTGAGCTGGCGCGCGGAGACATTCACCGCCACCTTGAGCGGAGGAAAACCGGCGTTGAGCCAGGCGCGATTTTGCTCGCAGGCCATTCGGAGCACCATCTCGCCCAGCGGAACGATCAACCCCGAGTCTTCGGCCCAATGAATGAACTGCATGGGCGGCACGAGCCCGAACTCCGGGTGTTGCCAGCGCACCAGGGCCTCCATGCCCACGATCTCACCGTTCTCGATGTCGAGCTGCGGCTGATAGTGGACGACGAACTCCTTCCGGTCCAGCGCGCGGCGGATGCCGTTGTTGAGCGCGAGCTGTTCCAGGTCCTCGGTCTTCATCGAGGGCGCAAAAATCTTGAAGTTGTTCCGGCCGGTGCGCTTGGCGCGGTACATGGCCGTGTCGGCGTTCTTGAGCAGCGTGTCGGCGTCGGAGCCGTCCTTCGGATAGACGGAAACGCCGATGCTCGCGGTCACGTACAGCTCCTGGCCTTCGAGCATGAATGGGGAGTTGAAAATCTGGAGCAGCTTGGTGGTGACCTTCTCGATGTCGCCGGCGTTGGTGATCTCGGGCAGGAGAAGCATGAACTCGTCGCCGCCAAGTCGCGCCACCGTGTCCACGTCCCGCATTGCCGTCGACAGGCGCGCCGCCACGGATTTGAGCAGCCGGTCACCCATGTTGTGGCCGAGCGTGTCGTTGATGACCTTCAGGCGGTCCAGATCGAGGAAGAGCACAGCCAGAATGCGGCGGTTGCGCTGCGCCTGGATGAGGGCCTGATTTAGCCGTTCGAGGAAAAGGGCGCGGTTGGGAAGGTCGGTGAGCGCGTCGTAGTAAGCCATGTGCTTGATGGTTTCTTCGGCCCGCTTACGCTTGGTGATGTCGGTGAAGACGCCGATGTAGTTCGTCGGCACGCCCGCCGCCTTTACCGTGCTGAGGGAAAGGTAATCGAGGCAGATGTCGCCGTTCTTGCGGCGGTTGTAGACCTCCCCCTGCCAGAAGCCGGTGCGTTCCAGGGCGGCCATGATCTTCTTGTAGAAAGCGGGCTTGTGGCGGTTGGACTGAAGAAACTCGGGAAGTTTTCCGACGGCATCTTCGGGAAGCCAGCCGGTGGCGTGGGAGAAAGCGCGGTTAACGGATTGGATACTGCCGGAAGCGTCGGTGATCACGACGCCTTCGTGCATATTTTCGATGACCTGCTGGGCGGAGAGGGGAAGCGGAACGACCTTCCCTTCCAGTCGATCCATCATGTGCGCTGAACATACAAAGCGGAAGCGGACCGCGCAAGTCCTACGCCTGCGAGGCCACGATCCGCGCCGCGCGCTCGAGCTGGTAGAGCGAGGGCAGCGTGGTGCTCACGGCCTGGAGGAGGTCATCGATGAGCAGGAGGACCGCCCGGCGCACCCACGGAAGGTCGGGCGAGAGGCCGTCGACGAGAAGGGTGTGGCCCGCCGGCGCGATCACGTTGACGTTCGAGAAATTGTTGAGATCGACGGCGTGCTCTCCGAGCAGCGTCGCGACGCGCGCGAGGTCGACGGTGGAGCGGCCGCCGCCCAGGACCAAGGGTGCGGCGATCACCCGTACGCCCGACACGCCAAGCCCCCGCAGGCGCGCGGCCTGCGCGTCCGTTCCCGCCAGGGCGATCGCCTCGCCCCGTCCGGCGCGTTTCGACTGGCGCGCCGCCAGAACCGTGAGCAGGCGGAGCTCGGCGTCGATGGAAAGCGTGGAGGGAACAACGGCGATGTCGGCCGCGCTGTCAGAGATCGACGAATCGCGGAGCGCGTCCTCGATGTCGGTCGCGGCAGCGCCTTGGAAGGCGAAGCCCTGAACGGCCTCGCGGGCCTCGGAAAGCGTGAGCGCGCCTCCGCGCGCAGAGGCGCCGGCGCTGAGCTCGACTGCCAGAGCGTCGCCGTCGAGGAGGCCTGAGCGCGTAAGGGCCGCCATCCGTCCCGCCACTGATGAGACGTCCTGGTTCAAATCGGTTTCGGCCGCGAGGCGGTTAAGGCGGTCGGCGAAGGCGGCGGCGTCCGGCCGTTCGCTGTCCAAGACGGCGAGCGCGTCGAGAACGAGGGCGGCGGCGCGGGCCTGAGCCGCGTCATCGCGCTTCGCCTCGCCTTTGTCGCCGAGCGTCAGCCGCCAGGCTCGCGGCGCGACGGCGTTCCACACGCCGTGAAGGACGTAGGCGACCAGGAAGGCCGTGCCGAGGCCCGACAGGCCGGAGATTCCGAGAGCGGTGAACAGGGCCGCCCCGCTGATGGCCGTCGCGGCCACGGCGCGCGCGCCCGCCGCCTTCCAGGTCTGATCGTCGCCCGGAACGCCGTGGAAAACGGAGAACATGACGCCGGCCAGAACCGGGGCCAACCAGGGCGTCAGCGCGGGCGCGGCGAGGGAAACCAGCCCGAAGTAAATGAAGACCAATCCGGGAAGGGCGGGCAGTTCAATTCCGGGAACGACCAGCGACCGGAACCACAGCCGCCCGAGGAGCCGCGCGGACGCGTCGCGGCTCTTCGACATCCAGCTTCCGCGAACCAGGCCCGAAGAATCTCCGCGCTCGGCGAGGTCGTGGAGCGATTCAAAAAGAGCGCGGGCGGAGCCCGACGGGTTGGGGATGGGCCGGCGCTGCGCGATCGCGCGGCGATGAGAATGAAGAACCTCAAGCGCGAACTGGGCGGACGGCACGTGCGGAAGAAGCCGCTGGAGAAGGCGGCCGGCGTTGATTGACGTTCCATGGTCGCCGTCCTCGAGCAGGGCCGCGATGGCCGGGAAGGCGAGCCGGACGTGGCTTTGCCGAGGTAACCGGCTGAGTAGATCGTCGATCAGATTCAAGGCCCGGTTGCGGACCCAGAAGTCCGGGTCTTTGAGCAGGGGAAGAGCGGACCGTAGAAGCTCGGCGCGCGCGCGGTCGCCCGATCCGGTGAAGGGAATCAGCGGGACAATGCCATGCGCGATGTCGGCGTACCCGGCGATCTCATAAGGTTCGCTCTCCGGGTACATGCGGAGAAAGCGCTTGAGAAGGGTGGTGCGGATCCGCGTGCCGTCCGTGGTGACCGGCAACCGGCGGATCTGTTCCGCCAACTGTCGGCGCGCCTCCAGATGCTCGCGGCCGCCATTGGGGGCCTTGAGCCATCTCGACCACGCGGACTCCAACCGGCCCCGCTGAGACTGCGACACGAGTCGGCCGAATCGCGTGGCCGCGTGCCCGAGGAGCACGACCGCGGAGCCCGCGACTTCGGCGATCCGGCGGACTGAGGCCCGCGTGCTGGGCAGGGTTGAGTTCCGGCTGAGGAAAGCGGAAAAAGGGTTCGCCAGCCGATACGCGTAGCCGACCAGCCACTCCGTCACCGGAAGGACGAGCATCGGCGCCTCCGTGGGCGCGGCGGGGACTTCCGCGTAGGCCGAGACGGCGCGGGCGATCTGTTCCGCCCAACCGCGGCGCATTTGTGCTCCTCGCATCTCGCGGACAACGTCGCGGGCGCTGAGCGATCCCTGCCGCAGGGCCCGCTCATGGATGCGGTGAAGATAAGGGCGAAGCAAATCGGCGGGAATGCCCGCACGGACCAGCGGAGCGAGAACGCGCTCGTCCATGAAGCGGTCATAAGCCGCGCCGCCAATCTGTTCAGCGACCGTCCAGATGTCGCGGTCGAGCACGGAGAACGGCGTCGGCGCGTCTCCAAAGGGGGACCAGAAGCGGGAATAGGGCATCGAAGCGGAAGCTCGCGGCCGGAAGAGCTCCCAGATCCGGGGAAATCCGATGGCCAATGTCTGGTCAGGCGTGAAGTAGTTTTCAATCAACGTGCGAAGTGGGTTCTCTGCTTCCATCGCCGGCAGCACTTCGTCATAGAACATGTTCGCCGGCCCGAAGGCGTTCGCCCTGTTGGCCAGCCGGTGGAAGCTAACGTAGGTCTGAAGGAAATCGTTGATGCGCAGAAAAATGTACTGGTTGCGCGTCAGGCGGCCGACCCACACGGCGTCGTCCAGATCGTAGATGCGCGACCGGCCATCGACGGCCACGCCGAACTGATCGGGGTGTGGAGCCTGGTGGACCATGCCGGCCTCGTCATGAAGCTGCTGAAGCGCGCGCGCGGCGGAACGCGCGTTCGCTCCGACCACTTCCATCGCATCCTGAATATCGGGGCCGATGGTGTGCATGGTGGAGGAGCGCAGGCGCACCATCTGCGCGCGGGACGCGGCGCCGGCGCGAGGCCGCGCGCCGGCGTTGTCGAGGTAAACGATAAAGCCCATGGTCCGGCCGTCGTCGGTCACCAGTGTCGGCAACTCGCCGATGCCGATGGAATAGGGGGCGAGCCGCCCGGCGCGGCGCATCTCACGGAACTCCGCGATGCTATCGCTCATCGGGCCGGTGCCCGTGGCGCGGCGCCAGAGCGCGTTCATCGTAATCATGTCGTCGTGGTTCGTGCGCAGAACAACGGTCGGTTGATTGATCGCTTCGCCCTCGGTCGGTGTCCACTCACGGACGCTCGGCGGGCTTCCTCGATAGGTGACGCGCTTTAAAACCAGGACGTCGAAGGTGCGGCCATCGATGGTGATGGGTTCGGCGAGCGGTTCGACGAGGGAGCGGCCTTCCTCGGCGGTTCCTTCCACCCGGCGCCGCGCCACAATGTCGATGACGCGCTCGCCGATGCTCTGGAGTTGCGCTTCGGCAACGGCGATCGGCGCCAGCTCGAAGCGCGCGGGAAGGACCACGTCCTCGCCGGATGACGCGAAGATCCGGGCGTTGCGAAGGTAGCGCGGGGCGCCCCGAGCGGGGTCGCCGGTCGTGAGCGCGATGCCGAAAATATTCTGCCCCAGGTGCCCAACGGAGGCGGTTGAGAGCGTAACGATGGCGGCGCCGAGCGCGGCGGTAACAAAAGCGGACAGCAGGAGACGCGTCTCAAGCGACGGTCCATTGAGGAGGACGGCGGCTGTCGCCCCGGAAACGGCGCCGATCGCCAGGCCGCCCCGAACGGCGTGGGCGAGGCGAAGGAGGGTCGCGCGGGTCTCGGCGGTGGCGCCCGGATGACGTTGCAGAAGGCGTTCGAAGGCGGCCGGGCTGACGGCCGCGGCGATGACCGCGGGCAGCTCCACGATCCACGCGAGGGCGACCTCGGTGAGGCGGCGCCAGTTCTGAAATTGTCCGAGGAGCCGGTAACCGAGCGCGTAGGTCCCGGTGGGTCTCTGCTCGTCGATGGCCGCGATGTCGCCCGCGCCGCCCAGGCGGACGCCGACGACCACTGAACCATTGGTGCGATCAAGCCGGACGTTGGCGGCGCCGCCTTCGATGCGAACGTCCGCGCCGGTGAGGCCGGCATCGGGCGCGGCCGCCTGAACGTAGGCCGAGGGGGAGGCGGGCGCGCGCCCTTGAAGCGCGGCGCGTCCGAGGGTGGCGGCCGGGAAGGCGCCGGAACGGACGTCATCAGGAAAGGGATGGCTCGCCAGGAACAGGCGCTCGCCGGTGAAAAGCGTTTCAAGCGGCGTCTTCTCGCGGGCGAAGACCGACAGGTAGGCGGCGCCGTCGGCGGTGCGGGTGAGGCGCGGCGTGAAGGACACCACGGCGACGCCTGCGTCCAGCAGCCGCTCCTGAATGCCGGAAGCATGGAAGCCGCCGGTGACCAGCGTCAGGCGAGCGTTGGGCGTTCCGGCGAGGGCCGCGAGCGTGCGGCGGGCGATGGCCTGATCGCGAAGACCGGCGACGCGATAGAAGGATTCAAACGGCGCCCGCGTGCCTTCGGACGGCGCGAAGGCCGGGAGCGGAGCGGAAACATACTCGGCCCATTCGGGAGCGCTCAGCGAAAAATCGGAAAGTTTTCCCGCCAGCTCCAGCCAGCGGGATTCTTCAACCAGCCGCCGTTCGGCCGCGGACCGGAGGAGCGTTTTGTAGGCGTCTTTCTCCAGGCGCGCGACATCGGCCAGCAACGCTTCAGGCCGGATGCGGTCGCTGAGCGACACATAGCGGACATAGGCCGCGAAAGCCGGAAAGCGGTTGAGCGGGACGCGCGCCGCCTGGCAGAGCCGCGCGAGCTCTCCATAGAATTCAGCGGAGGATGCGCGCCCGATGCGCAGGGCGACGGTGAGATCGAGGAGGCGGGTGAGGTCGGCTTTCGTGGACGCGGCGGCAATGCGTTCGATAACGATGCGCCGGTCGGTTTCTACCGCCGTGACGTCGAGGCTTTTCTCAATCGCGGAGGCCTGCAGGAAAGTGGTGACGGCGGACGTTGCGTGTCCGGCCTGCTTCGCGACCAAGGCGACATGGTCGCCGAAGCTCAGCGCGCCGGTGCGGTGGCGCTCAACGAAATCATCGAAATGCGCCAGCGCGGGCGAGAACGCCTGTGCTTTCCGGTCTGATACCTCGAGACGCGCGCTGACCAGCGCCGCATCGAACGCGCCCTTGAATCGGAGGCTGTCGCGGTACGCCTTCGCGTTTGACGCGTGAAGAGACACGTCATCGACGCCGACGAGTCGGAGGGGAAGTTCGGTGGCGATCGCGGCTGCGGCGGGGCCGGAGATCCGGTCCTGCTTGAGAAAGAAGCGGGCGACGGCCGAGCGATCGTCGAGGGAAATGGCGGCGCGCAGCGGCGCGATGCGGATTTCGCCCTCGGCGCCCTCGAGCGCCGCGGTGCCGACGCCCGCGCCGACGAGCGACAACGTGGCGCGTCGGATGTTCTCCTGCGCCTCGGCGTTGCGGTGGACATCCTGGATGTTGACCACCACGCCCGTGACGGCACCCTGCGGAATCCGCACGTCGCGAATGGAGCCGAATTCGGGGTTGAGCGCAGCGAGGACCGGTGAAACCATCGGATGCGCTGTCTTGACCATCGGAAGCGCGCTGGGCGCGGTGGAAAGGGCGGGGACGGAAAGGGGAAGAGACGCCAGCTTCACGCCGGAGGCGCGGCGATCGTTCCAGAGCGACGCCTGCGACGCGTCGACCAGGGCGACCTGCCCGAAGATAAGAACGGAGAACGAGGCGGCGATCGCCTTTTTGAGAGAGATGGAGAGGGACATCAATCTAATGATAAGGAAGTGGGCTTAATTCTTCATTAACGGCGGGTAAAGGTGTCGTAACAAACGGCGGGGGACGGAAACGTCATTTTCCGTCGAAAATAAGGGTCGAATATTACGGGAGCTCTGCGACGTCCAGCTTGGGAACGGATAAACCGTAGACGTAGGACTCCGCTGCGCGCATCTTCCACACCACGCGGGCGAGAAAAACCTGAAAACGGTCCTCATTGCGAACGATGATGCCGAGCTCGGCCCCTTCGTGGATGTCGTAGGTGGCGCGAACGCGAAGGCCGCCGTTGGAAACGTCTTCCGTCTCACCCGGCACGAAGTCCTGATAGAAGGGAACGCGCGGGTCGTCACCCATGTTGAGAAAGTCGACGGCCACGCGCCGCTGCTGGCGCGGATGGCGGCGTTGCTCAGCACCGCTATGGGCGGTGCCGGGCATCAAATCGGATTGGGACGCATCCTTGTTGGGTATGATCATGTCAGGTAGGAGTCTAGACGTCCCGCCCTTAAGGCGGACTTAAGATCCTGTAAATTTGGTGTAACCAAGGAGTATTGAGATGGGCATCGAGATTCGGCGCGGCGAGGACCGCGGGCATTTCGACTTTGGATGGCTGAAAACCTACCACAGCTTTTCCTTCGCTGACTATTTCGACCCCGACCATATCCAGTTCGGCCCGCTTCGGGTCCTCAACGAGGATTTCATCAAGGGCGGACAAGGTTTTGGCGAGCACTCCCACCGTGACATGGAGATCGTGACCTACGTCCTCAACGGCGTGCTGGCGCATAAGGATTCCACGGGGGGCGACGGAACGATCCGGGCGGGAGAAGTCCAGCGGATGACGGCGGGAAGCGGCGTCCGGCATTCGGAGTTCAATGCCAGCGATCGCGAGCCCGTCCATCTTCTTCAAGTGTGGTTCATGCCGGAGCGGCCGTCTCTCCAGCCGGGCTACCAGCAGGAACAGGCCCCCGGGCGCGGCACCAACATCTTCACCGACGCCGTCACGCCGGCCGGTGAGGCCAGCGCGCTCAAGATCCATCAGGACGTCGTCTTCAAAGTCCTCGACCTCGAGCGCGGCCGCTCGGCGGCCGCTTCGATTCGCGAAGGCCGACTCGGTTACCTTCATAACACGATGACGGGCATCATTGAGCTCAACGGAACGCGGTTGTCGCCCGGCGACGGCGCGAAGATCCGCGGCCCGGAGCCGCTCACCGTGTCGGCGCTGGAGCCGGCGCGCGTTGTCCTCTTCGACATGGCGGACATCCCGGCGCTTCCGCCGCGCTGGTGAGCGAAACCCTTCACATCACCAACGGCGACATCGCCGCCGATCTCCTGCGCCGTTCCCACGTAAGCGGCGATATCCTTCCCTGGCGAGACCCCCTGCATGAGGGGCCGGTTGAGGCCGGCCTGCCGCTTGAGGAACTTTCCCGTCGCCGCGCGGCGTTCATGGGAGAGGCGGGATGGACGAGCGCGACCGACGCGCAGCGGATGTTCGACGCGCGGGCCGAAGCCCTGGCCCTCCCGGACCGAGAGGAGGTCGTGCTGTGGTTCGAGCATGATCTCTACGATCAGCTTCAACTTTTACAGGTCATCGACTCATTTGCCGACCGCCTGCCGTCTAAATTCACGCTGGTTGAGATCGGGGAGTTCCCGGGGATCTCGAAATTCCTGGGACTGGGCCAGCTTTCTCCGTCGCAGCTTTCATCGCTTTTTCCTTCGCGGCGGCCGATCACGCCGGACATCGTGGCGTTGGCCCGGTCGGCCTGGGGGGCATTTCGGTCCCCGGATCCGAGCGATCTCAAGGCCATCCTCAGGGCAGAGACGTTTTCGCTTCCCTTTCTTCAGGACGCCGTGATTCGCCACCTCGAGGAGTTTCCATCCGTGGAGAACGGCCTTGGCCGTACCGAACGCCAGCTGCTGGGGGCCGCGCTCAACGACCGGACGTTGCTGCATCTGTTCAACGCCAACCAGCGGCTCGAAGAACGGGCCTACATGACGGATAGCATTCTCAAATGGCGGCTGCGCCTCCTGGCTGGCGGAAGGGCTCCGCTTCTCACCGGGCGGTCCCGGCGACTCGGGTTTGACGTTGCTGACGCGGCTTTCTGGAGTCAGGAGGTCGTGCTCACGCCGGCGGGTCAGGCGGTGGTGGATGGAAAAGAGGACGCCGTGCGCCTGGGCGGGATCGATCGATGGTTCGGCGGCGTGCTTCTCTCGGGTCCTCGCCCTGTCTGGCGCTGGTCCCAGCGAGAAAAGCGGCTTGTTGCCCGAACGGCCGACGGCAATTGACGGTAAAGCCCCGTCAACGTATAAAGGAACGGTTGTGAAGAAATATTTGACGTTTGCGGCGAGCGTGTTCGCCGTATCGATCGCGATGGGCGCGGAGCCTCGTCAGCCCGCCGAGCCCTCGGCGCCGGCGAGCGTGCCGGTTTCCGATTCTGTCCTCACTCTCAAAAAAGCTTTTGAGCTCGCCTCCCTGCGCAGCGAACGACTGGACATTCAGTCCGAGCGGATTGAGCAGTCGCGCGCGCGCTATCGCCAGACCCGGGGCGCCGCGTTGCCCGACCTCCGATTCAACGTCGAGCACCGCATTCAGGACAAACCGCCCGAAACCAACGACGGAAACAGCGCCGACCGGGCTCAGGAGCGGACCGAATCAAAGTTCACCCTGCGCCAGCCAATTTTTCAGGGATTCAAGGAGTTCGCCGCGCTGTCGTCCTTGCGGGCCGACGAGCGGAAGCAGGCGCTGCTCTTCCAACGGGAAGCGGCCCTTCTCTACCTCGATGTCGCGGCGGCGTTTTTTGACGTCATCGAACTCGAGACGGAGCTGACCGATCTTCGGCTCCTGATGGGGTTGTCGAAAGAACGCATCGATGACCTGCTGGGAAGAAACAGGTTGGGCAAGTCCCGAACCAGCGAAGTGGTGACCGCGGAATCGCAGTACGCGAATTACCGCGCGAGGGAAGCCGGCCTGGTGGGTGACGTCGCGGCGGCCCGTGAGCGGCTCTCTTTCTTCATTGCCGAGCCGCTGGGCCTCCGCCCTCTCGTCGACAATTTCCCCGACCCCCAGCAGCCGCCGCTCCTTGACGACATGGTCTCGCGCGCGAAAGACCGTTCGGACGTGGCGGCACTTCGCGAGGAGATTGAGGCAAGGCGCAACGGACTGCGGGTCGCGAGCGCGAGCTCGTGGCCGTCGATCTGGGCCAGCGGGAACTATTACCTGAAGCGCCCCGAAGGGTTTCAGGAAGAGATCGACTGGGACGCGCTTTTCGAGCTGGATGTGCCCCTCTACCGCGGTGGCGCGGGCCGAGCCCTTCGACAGGAAGCGCGGTCGCTCATTCGTCAGGCCGAGAAGGATTACGCCCGCCTGCTCCGGTTCACCGAATCGGACGTTCGACGGTCGCACGCCTTTCTGGCGTCATCCATCGAAGAATCTCGATTGCTCGACGACGCCGTCCGGCGGGGCCGGCGCGCCTATGAGCTGCTCGTTAAGGAGTACAGGATGGGCCTGGCCAACAACCTCGACGTGCTCCAGGCGATGAACACCTACCAGACCATCAAGCGCGACCACGACCTCTCACGCCTCCAAGCCAAACTTGACCTGATCATCCTGCGCCTGGCCGTTGAAATGTCTCCCGACGATTTGCCCTAAAAGGACACCTCCATGACACTTTCCGACATCTCGATCAAAAAGCCTGTGTTTGCCTGGATGCTGATGACGGGCCTCATCGTGTTCGGGGCGATCGGTTTCTCCCGCATGGGCATCAGCCAGCTTCCCGACGTGGACTACCCGATCGTCAGCGTGCGCGTCGACTGGGAAGGCGCCTCGCCTGAAGTGATCGAGACTGAAGTGACCGACGTGATCGAGGATTCGGTCATGAGCGTGGAAGGCATCAAGGAAGTCAGCTCCCAGTCCCGCCAGGGAAGCTCCAACATCACCATCGAGTTTCATTTGGACCGCGACATCGATGTCGCCCTGCAGGAGGTTCAGACCAAGCTCGCCCAGGCCGCGCGCAACCTCCCGTCCGAGATCGATCCTCCCGTGATCTCCAAGTCGAACCCGGAGGACCAGCCGATCATGTGGGTGGCCCTGACCGGCGACCGGTCGACCAAAGAACTCATGGAGTTCACCAAGGACCGCCTGAAGGACGCGTTCACGGCGGTTCCGGGCGTCGGCGAGGTGTTCCTGGGCGGATATGTCGAACCCGCGCTCCGGGTCTGGCTGGATAAGGACAAGATGCGGGCGCGCGAGATCACGGTCGATGACGTCATCAATGCGATCCGCACGCAACATTCGGAACTGCCGGCGGGCCGCATCGAGACTTCCCGGCAGGACATGAATATTCGCGTGATGGGCGAAGCGGCCTCCGTCGATGAGTTTGCGAAGATCATCATCCCGTCCCGCCAGGGCTCGCCGATGTGGCGCACGATCCGCATTGGCGATGTCGCGACGATTGAAGACGGTCTCGACGACATCCGCCGCATCTCCCGGAGTCAGGGCAAGTCAGCCGTGGGCATGGGCATCCGCAAGCAGCGCGGGTCGAACGCCGTCGCCGTCGCCCGCCAGGTGAAAGAGAAAGCCGAGGAGCTTCGCAAGGCGCTGCCCGCCGGCATGGAGCTGAATACCGTTTTTGATTCGACAAAGTTCATCGAAGAGGCGGCCCATGAACTGAACACCCATCTGATTCTGGCGGCCCTTCTGACCGGCGTGGTCTGCTGGTTGTTCCTCGGTTCGTTCAGCTCCACGATCAACGTGCTGATGGCCATTCCCGTCTCCATCGTGGGTTCGTTCACCGTGCTCTACTTTTTCAACTTCACGCTGAACACGTTCACATTGCTCGCGCTCACCCTGTCGATCGGAATTGTGGTCGACGACGCAATCATGGTGCTCGAGAACATCGTCCGTCACCGTGAGGAGGGGAACTCCCGCGTCAAGGCGGCCATCCTCGGGGCCCGGGAGATCACGTCGGCCGCCATCGCCGCCACGGCTGCCATCCTGGCGATTTTCCTTCCCGTGATTTTCATGCCCGGAATTCTCGGCAAGTTCCTGTTCCAGTTCGGCGTGACGATGTCGGTTGCGGTCGCTCTTTCCCTGGTCGAAGCCCTGACGATCACGCCCATGCGCTGCTCCCAGTTCCTGAGTGCCGGCCATGGCACGTGGGTCGGAAAAAAAATGGACTTGCTCATGGGCCGCATGACCCGTTTTTACAGTCGCATGCTGTCAACGGTCCTTCGTCATCGTTGGAAGACCATCATCGTGTCGCTTCTTGTGTTTTCCCTGGTCATCCCGCTGGCCAGTGTGGTCAAGCGGGAGTTCGTTCCGTCCCAGGACCAGAGCCGCTTTCTCGTCCGCCTGTCGACCCCCATCGGCTCATCGCTGCAGTTCACCGATAAAATGATGAAGCTGGCCGAGGCGAAGATCCTGAGCCACCCCGCGGTGCTCAATTACTTCGTGGCGGTAGGAGGATTCGGAGGCAACGAGGCCGACACGGGCAACATGTTCGTCACGATGGAGGACCCCGAAGACCGCCCGGTCGACCCGCAGCTCAAGCGCCGGCCGAAGCAGAAAGATCTGATGGACTGGGCGCGAAAGGAGCTGGCCGCCATCCCGGGCGTGCGCAGGGCCGTTATTCAGGACCCATCGCAACAGGGGTTCTCGTCCCAGCGCGGATTTCCCGTCGAAGCGAGCCTTCTCGGGCGCGATTGGGGAGAACTTTCCACGCTCACCGAACAGTTCCAGGCCGAGATGCAGAAGTCGGGACTGATGACTGATGTGGACACGGACTATCGGCTCGGACAGCCCGAGGTTCGCGTGGTCCCCAACCGTCAATCGGCGGCGGAACGCGGCGTGAGCATCGAATCGATTGGAAACGCCATCAATGCCATGATTGGCGGCATTCGAATCGGCAAGTACACCCGCGGCGGCCGGCGATACGACATTCGCGTACGCCTCGTGGACAAGGACCGTTCGCGACCGGCCGACATTCCGGAGATCTGGGTGAGGAACAACCGCGGCGAGGTCATTTCGCTGGGCGACGTGGTGGAGCTCAAGGAGCAGCCCAGCCTGGTATCCATTTCCCGGAAGGATCGCCAGCGCGCGATCCGCGTCTTCGCCAACGTCGCCACGGGGAAGTCCCAGGGAGAGGCGCTCGCCGAGATGGACCGGATCGCCAGGCGAATTCTCCCCGAAGGCACCCGCATGGTGTTCTCGGGGAGCGCGGCGACCTATGGCGAATCGAACCAGGGCCTGTGGTTCGTGTTCGTTCTCGGCCTGTTCACCGCGTACATGGTGCTGGCGACGCAGTACAACAGCTTCATCCATCCGTTCACCGTGCTCCTGGCGCTGCCCTTCAGCGTGACGGGCGCGTTCATCGCGCTGTGGTTGACCGGGAACACCCTGAATCTCTACAGCGCGATCGGGTTGATTCTTCTCATGGGAATCGTGAAGAAGAACTCGATTCTTCTCGTCGACTTCACGAATGAGCGCCGCCGGCACGGATCCAATGTTCATGACGCGCTCATGGAGGCCTGTCCCGTCCGCTTGCGCCCGATTATCATGACGTCGATCGCCACGATCGCCGCCGTGGTGCCGACGGCCTTCGCCACGGGCGCGGGTTCCGAGACGCGCGCGCCCATGGCGCAGGTGGTGATCGGAGGCGTGTTGCTTTCAACCGTACTCACGCTCTTGGTCGTGCCGGCCGCCTACAGCCTTCTGTCGCGCCTCGAATCCAAACGCCACGAGAAAGAACTCAAGGAAGCGATGATCGAGATCAGCGCCATCAAGAATCCGTGAAGCCGATCCGGCTTGTTCAGTTCACCGACACCCACCTGTTTGCCGACCGCACGGGCCGGCTCTGCGGCCTCGACACCGCCGATTCCCTGGCGAAGGTCCTGGCCCTCGCCCGCACCGACGGCTGGCCGCCCGATGGCGTCCTCGCGACCGGTGACCTGTCACAGGACGAATCACCCGCTTCCTATCTCGCCGTCCGCAACGCGCTGGGCGCCCTCGGCGCGCCCGTTCACTGCCTGCCGGGCAACCACGACGTGCCTCGCCGCCTGGCTGAGTCGTTGGCGGGATCGCCCACCGTTCATCTCACGCGGTGGGTGGACCTCAACACCTGGCAGATCGTGCTCCTCAATTCCATGGTGCCCCAGGATAACGGGGGAGAGTTGGCCGGCGAAGAACTCGATTTTCTTGATCGCACGCTCGCCGCGACTCCGCACCGCCACGCGCTCGTTGCGCTCCATCACAATCCGGTTGCCGTCGGTTCCCGGTGGCTCGACAAGATGCGCCTTCGCAACGACACTGCTTTTTTCAACGTCATCGATCGCCATTCGCACGTGAAGGGCATCGTGTGGGGGCACATCCATCAGGAGTTCGACTCCCTTCGCAACGGCGTGCGCCTAATGGGCACGCCTTCCACCAGCCTCCAGTTTCTTCCGGGCAGCCATGACTTTGCCATCGACTCCCGCCCGCCCGGTTACCGCGTGATCGATCTTCATGACGGCGGATTCATCGAGACCTCGGTCCGACGCCTTCCTTCCTATGCCTACACGCCCGACCACTCCACGCGCGGTTACTAAGCCGCCGCTCGAAACCAAGCGGCTGTTGATCAGCGGCCACGTGCAGGGCGTTGGTTTCCGCTATTCGCTGCTGCACACGGCACGCCGCCTGGGCGCCACGGGATGGGTACGAAACGTCCGGGCCGGCGGAGTGGAAGCGGTGGTTCAGGGAACGCACGATGTGATCGAGGCGATGCTCGACTGGTCTCGGCGTGGGCCCGACGGCGCCCGCGTCGACGATGTGGACGTGTCCGACGCCAGCGGAACCTTCTTCGGCTTCGAAATCCGGGACACGATCTGAAGCTTCGCTGCGACATCAACCTCGGTGAGCACGCCACGAAGCTCGTTCTGGTCGCGCGGCCGGAAGAGAAGTTCGACCACCTCGCCATGAAACTTGCCGCGGTGGCGATGTTCCTGCCCCAGTCCCCGATCGTCGACCCGTCGGCCGATCATCCGGCGCTCTCCGATTTCGACGTGCGTCCCGATGTGCTGGGCGTCAACATGGCGGGAGAGATCGCGCTGTGGGTGGAATGCGGCGAAACGTCAACGAACAAGCTCGACAAGGTGTCGCGGCGGCTTGGCCAGGCGCGCATCGTCGTCATCAAGGAATCGATGCGTCAGGCGAAGCGGCAGCGGGAAGTGCTCAACGAATCGGTCCGGCAGGGGCAACGCATCGAAATCTGGACCTGGAAACCCGGCGACTTCGAAACGTGGCTGAAAGCGCTGGGGGAGAAAGTGGAAATTTTCGGGGACGCGCATGAAAAGTCCTTCAATCTCGTCGTGAACCAGACGCCCTACGCCGTCGATATGCTGTCGGCCTGATTGACATCCCACCCCACTTCGGATACGTTACAGGCAGATGAAGCTCCTGCGCTCCCGATTCGTTCGCGTCCTCGTTCTTCTCGTCTTCGTCGGTTTTCAGGCCGGCCAGATGCTCCACACGCACAAGGCCAGCGCCTCCGATCGTCCGTGCGCCGTCTGCCACGTGGTCAACCACACGCCTGGACTCGAGAACCCATCGGCCTCCGCCCTCGCTACCGTTTTCACCTGCCAGTCGCTTCTCCCGATCGGTGGAAGAATTGTCATTGCCGATCTCTCGTCGTCAAGCTCCCTTCCCCGCGCCCCTCCCGCCGTCTGAGCCATTGGCGGAGCTCCTCCGCCCATTTTCATTCCGGTTGAACTGAAGATCCGAGCGCTTTCATAGCGGAGGTCTCATGCGTCACCGTCTCACTTTCCTGTTCGTTTCATTTCTGGCATCCACCTGCCTTTTTGCGCAGGAACCCGCCGTCCCGGGAGCGTGGCCGCAGGCCGCGGCCTCCGGCGCCCTGCAGGCATCGAACGTCCTTAATCCCAACGTCAGCGCCATCGGCTGGTTTCAGGCGGAGGCCGGCCATCGCAAGCCGGGCCCCGGCGACGCCGCGGACGACGGCGATTCCTTCCAGATGAAGGAAGTCGAACTGGGTTTCCAATCGATCGTCGATTCCTGGGCCCGCGCGGACTTCTTCGTGTCCGTCAGCCGCGAGGAAGTGGACCTCGAAGAGGGCACCCTCACGTGGTTCCGGCTGCCGTTCGACCTCGCCCTCAAGGTGGGCAAGTTCAAGGCGAACTTCGGCCGCTTCAACCGGATTCACACGCCGGAAACTCCGTTTGCCGACCGTCCGCTCGTCCAGCAGAATTACCTGGGCGACGAAGGTTTGAACGGCTCGGGCGTCTCCCTGTCTTGGCACGTGCCCAACCCCTGGCTCTTCGTGAACCTTGACGCGGAAGCGATCTCGGCCCCGCGGGAGGATGAGAACCCGACCTTCGGACGCGCCGGGCAGAAGGACATCGTCTATGTCGGCCGCCTCGGCGGTTTCACCGATCTGTCCGAAGCGTGGAACGTCACCTTCGGCGCGAGCGCGGCCCTCGGCCACGCGGGAGAAGAAGTCGATGAGATCTCCGGCTCCACCACGACGCTGCGCAGCCGGCTCTATGGCGCGGACCTGACCTTTCGATGGAAGAACATCCGCCGGGCGATTTACCGTTCGTTCGCCTGGTCGACGGAAGCGCTGTGGAGCCGCCGCGACGCCACGGTCGCCGACGTCGAGGACAGCCACGGCTTCTTCTCGACGATGGACTACCAGTTCGCCCAGCGGTGGCACACGGGTGTCCGGTACGACTATTCGCAGTTTCCCAACGACGGCCGCCGTCATGAAGAGGGGCATCTCGTGTACCTCACGTACGCGCCCTCCGAGTTCAGCCAATTAAGCCTCCAGGGCCGCCAGGTGCGGCGGGCCGACGGCGAACTAGAAGACCTCATGTTCCTGAAGAGCACGTTCAACGTCGGGCCGCACGGCGCCCATCCGTTCTAAAGGAGATTTTTATGAAACGTCACGGAATTCTTTCCTTTCTCGCGATGACGCTGCTTTCGGCGTCCGCCTTCGCGGCGCCCTTGAAGATCATGACGACGACCGAGGACCTGGCGGCGATCGCCCGCGAAGTCGCGGGCGATCACGCGGAGATCCAGTCGATCGCGCGCGGCTACCAGGACCCGCATTTCGTCGACGCCAAGCCGAGCTACCTGCTCAAGCTCAAACGGGCCGACCTTCTCATCGTGGTGGGCCTCGAGCTTGAAGTGGGATGGCTGCCCTCGCTGCTCACCAATGCCCGCAACCCGAAGATCCTGCCCGGCAGTCCGGGTTTCCTGCAGGCCTCGGAAGGCTGCAAGGTGCTTCAGAGGCGGGACGGCGCGATCGACCGCTCGATGGGGGACATCCACTCGGAGGGAAATCCGCACTATTGGCTGGATCCGGAAAACGGCCGCGTCATCGCGCGGCACGTGGCCGCGAAGCTCGCGGCGCTCGATCCCGCGAACGCGACGGATTACCAGACCCGCCTTGCCGCCTTCGAAGAGAAGCTCACGGCCAGGGAAAAGGAATGGACGACGATCGCGGAGGGTTTCAAGGGCGTGAAGGTCATTACCTATCACAATTCCTTCCCGAACTTCGCGCGCGCGTTCAACATCAATGTCGTCAATACCGTCGAGCCGAAGCCGGGCATTCCGCCCTCGCCTGGCCACGTGCGGGCGCTGCTGGCGCAGATCCGCGCGGAGAAAATTCCGCTGATCCTGGTCGAGCCATACTTCGACGACAAGCTGTCGGCGAAAATCGCCCGGGACGCCGGAGCGACCCTCCTGACGTTTCCGCCGTCGGTCGGCGGATCGCCCGCGGTGAAAACATACTTCGACCTGTTCGACGTCGACCTGAACATGATCGCCGACGCGCTGGCCAAGAGAGGCGGGAAATGAGCGACATCGTCTCCGTGCTTCTCTGGCCCGCGCTCGCTTGCCTGGTGCTCACCGGGATCCACGCCTATCTGGGGCTCCACGTCGTCGAGCGCGGCGTGATCTTCGTGGACATCTCGCTGGCGCAGGTGGCCTCGCTTGGCACGACGGTCGCGTTTCTCGCCGGGTTCGAGCTTCACAGCACGGGGGCCTACTGGGTGTCGCTGTCGTTCACGGTGCTGGGCGCCGCCGTCTTCGCGTTCACGCGGTCGCGAAAAAGCCACGTGCCGCAGGAAGCGATCATCGGCATCGTGTACGCCGTGTGCGCCGCCGCGACGGTCCTGATCATGGACCGCCTCCCGGAGGGAGCCGAGCACATCAAGTACATCCTGGTCGGCAACCTTCTGGCCGTGACGCCGGGAGATGTGATTAAGATGGCTGTACTGTACGCGGCGATCGGTGCCCTTCACTGGATCTGGCGCCGCCCGTTCCTGGCCATCTCGACCAACCATGGCGATCCCTACAAGACCGGCCTGAAGGTGAAGCTGTGGGATTTCCTGTTTTACGCCACCTTCGGCCTCGTCGTCACCTCATCGGTGGCGATCGCCGGCGTGCTGCTGGTGTTCTCGTTCCTGATCGTGCCGTCGGTCGCCGCCATGCTGTTTTCAAACCGCGTGGGCGCGCGGCTGGTAATCGGCTGGTCGGTGGGCGTGATCGTGAGCCTGGTGGGCATGTACGCGTCCTACAAGCTCGATGCCCCGACCGGGGCCACGGTTGTGTGCACATTCGGCGTCGCGCTGTTTCTGCTGGCGATCGTTCGCGCGTGCCTGGGCCTCAAGGCGCCCGAGCGCACTCCATCCTGACGCCGCGCTTGCTACTATTTCGGAGACGAAACCTGGAGGGCTCCCCATGAAGAAATATCTTTTTTTTCTCGCCGCGTTAATTCCGGCGATCGCTTCGGCCGCCGTCAAAACGCAGCTCGTCACCTACAAGCAGGGCGCCGCCTACAACCAGCAGGCCGCGGAGCGCGCCTGGAAAGCGATGAGCGACTTCTTCAACGAGATTTTTAAGACGGCGGCCCGCTGATCCAATGAAGAGGGACACGCTCGCCGCGATCGGAATTCTGTTACTGCGTCTGGTGGCCGGTTTTGGAATGGCGACGCACGGATATCAAAAGGTGTTCGGCGGCCACATGGAGCAGTTCACGGAAGGAGTCCGCGCCCTGGGCTTTCCTCTTCCGCTCGTGTTCGCGTGGCTGGCCGCGCTGTCCGAGCTGTTGGGCGGAATCCTCGTGGCGCTCGGCCTCAAGGCGCGTGTGGCCGCGGCGTTCGCCTTCGTCACCATGGCCGTGGCGGCCTTCGTCCAGCACGCGGGCGACCCTTTCGCCGCCAGAGAGCTGGCCATGCTCTACCTCGCCTGTTTCGGCGCGATCATGTTGATCGGCGCCGGCAAGTTCTCCCTCGACCGCTCCTAGCTCGGACGGGGCGCCGGCTTCCGGGCCCAGAGCGTCCAGTTCTCCCAGGCCAACCCCGCAAGAACAGGTTCGTAGTCCGACTTGATCAGGTCCTGGATCGGAAGGCCGCCGACCCCGGAGTCGACGATGATCAGCCGGGGCGCCGTCAACGGATCGAGGACGCGGCGGCGGACCTCCTCTCTCTTTTCTCCCACGATCATCTTGTGCGTCACGTTGTGGATGTAGAAGTGATAGCCGACATGGGGCCGGAACCAGCTTCCGCCGGTGAACCCGTCGATGACACGCTCGCCGGGCTTGCTCCCCTTCATTACCGCTTCCATCAAGCGAAACTGGCCGTAGCTGGTGTACCGGGCGCGGTTCTGGTAGGCGATGATGCCGGGGACGGCGAACGCCAGGATCGCCACCGACTGAAACACCGCGGCGGGCACCCGCCCGCGCGTGAGCCGCGCGAAACACGCTTCGCCCGCGTCGATGCCCCGGGCTGCGAGAATCGCCAGGAACGGGGCCACGAAGAACAGGTACTGCGCCGTGAGCTCCGGTATCAGGTAAACGCCCGCCAGCAGGGACGAGGAAAGGCACAGGAGAGCGAGATCATTCATCGGCCTCGCCGACCGCCGGCGAATCAGGTCCTGGGCGACCGCGCCAAGCCCCGCCAGTCCCGCCGCGATCAGCAACGCGTTGTTCCGGAACTCGCCTTTCACCCACGACGATGTGCCCGGCCAGAACAGATTGACGTGCAGGTAGCATTCGTAGAAATCAGCGAACGCTCCCTTCATGAGGAAGTAGGCCGCGATGCAGGTGAACGGAACACACGACAGGCCGGCGAAGGCCGCCGAGCAGGAGAGCCGCGTGCGGAGCGGGACGCGGCCGCTCAGCGGTCCGTCGATGAGAAGCGCCAGCGCGCAGGCGAATCCGGGCGCGGCGAAGAGGGATTTCTGGGTGAAAGTGATGGCCGCGCCGAAGAGCAGACCGGACGCGCAGAATTCTTTTATCGGGCGCCGGTGGTCGGCGCCGTCCTGAAGACGGTTCAGCCCGCGAAGGAAAAACGCGAACGAGAGAAGCACGGCCAGGGCGGCGGCAACGTCGGGCCGGATCTGGATGGAAATGCGCGAGAACACCGTGTTCGTTCCCGCAAACAGGGCCGCGTAAAGCGCCACGCGCTCGCCGCGCCAACCGCGCGCCAGCCGGTACACGACATAAACGACCGTCAGGCTCAGGCTCCACGACGTGAACCGCATGGCGACCAGAAAGGACTTCGCGGCCGCGAAGCTCAACTCCGGTCGCGCCCACCCCATAAAGGGCGAGATCAGGTAGTGATAGAGGAGGCCATGATGATCGAAGAAGTCACGGAAGGGGAGGAGGCCCTGGTGAATGCTGAAGGCTATATGAAGATGTTGGAACTCATCGTTATTGAACCCCATCGTGGGAAGCCGGACGAGACGGACCACGGCCAGGACCGCGAGCACGGCCACGATCACCAAGGCGAGCCATCGATGGGGGGGCTTGGGAGTGTCCAATTCGCTGGGGAAATTACAATATACTGCGCTCCAACTTTACCATGACCATTAAAACCGCCCTCACCAGAAATTCGTTCAAGCGCCTGCGCGTCGGCGCCTTTGAAAGCCGCCTCCAGGCCGACATGCGCCGGCTCATTGAAAAGAACGGAGGGACCGCCTTCGTGGCCCCGTCGCTCCGCGAAATTCCGCTCAAGGAAAACACCGAGGCGCTGGCGTTCGGGGAGAAGCTCCTTCGCGGCGAGATCGATGTCCTGATTCTTTTCACGGGAATTGGAACGCGCACCCTGTTTCAGACGCTCGCGCTGAAAGGCCCCGCGGCCGCATGGTCGAAAGCGCTCAAGGACGTCACCATCGTCGCGCGCGGTCCCAAACCGGTGAAGGCGCTGGCCGAGTTCGGACTCAAGGCGGACCTCGTGACCGAGGAGCCGACCACCTGGCGTGAGGTACTCAAGGTCCTCGATAAGAAGCTGGACGTCTCCGGCCTCGTGGTCGCCGTCCAGGAATATGGAGAGCCCAACCGCCTTTTCCTCGGCGAACTGGCCGCGCGCGGAGCTCAGGTGCTTCCGGTCTCGCTTTACCGGCCCGCTCTTCCGGAAGATCTCGGCCCGCTCTCCGATCTCGTGTCGCGAACGGCCGCCGGTAAAACGGACGTATTGCTTTTCACGAACGCCACGCAGGTGGACCACGCCATGGCGGTGGCCCGCAAGAACGGCCTCGCCCAGGACTTCCGTCGCGCCGCGCAGAGAATGGTGATCGCCTCGGTGGGGCCGTCCTGTTCCGAAGCGTTGCGGCGCCACGGACTTCCCGTGGATCTCGAGCCGGCGCGGCCCGCGATGAACGCGCTGGTCGCCGCTGCCGCGTTGAAGGCCGCCGGCCTGCTCAAGCGCAAGCGCGCCGACGGGGCCGTGATTGAATTCGAATCCGCGGGCGTGGCGCGCGCCGGCGACGAGCTTCATCAAAGCCTGTTCATGAAAGCCTGCCGCCGCGAACCGACGGCGCGCACGCCGATCTGGCTGATGCGCCAGGCGGGCCGCTACATGAAGGAATACCGCGAGCTTCGCGCCAAAGTGGGTTTCCTCGAGCTCTGCAAGAACAGCGACCTCTGCGCCGAGGTCACCGTCGACGCCGCGCACCGGCTGGGCGTGGACGCCGCCATCATTTTCTCGGACCTGCTGATGCTCGTCGAGCCGCTGGGCTTCGAGCTCTCCTATGGAAAAGATTCAGGGCCGCAGATCGGCAATCCCTTCCGGGCGGCGGCGGACTTGAAGCGCCTGAAGCCTGTGGTCGTTGAGGAGTCCATGGGTTACGCCATCGACGCCATCCGCAAGACGCGCCTGGCGCTGAGATCCGGCATCCCCCTCATCGGCTTCGCGGGAGCGCCGTTCACGATCGCTTCCTACCTGATTGAAGGCCAGGGGTCGAAAAATTTCATCGCCACCAAGCGGTTGATGACGTCCGATACCGCCACGTGGAACACGCTGCTTGAGGCCATCACCACCGCGACCATCGACTACGCGAACTGGCAGGTCGCCGCGGGCGCTCAGGCCATCCAGATCTTCGATTCGTGGGTCGGCTGCCTGTCGCCGGAGGACTTTCGCACCCATGTCCTTCCTCATACGAAGCGGCTTATCCAGGGCGTTACGCCGGGCGTTCCGGCGATCTACTTCGGCACCCAGACCACGGCCATTCTTCCTCTGCTCAAGGACCTGGGCGCGAACGTGTTGGGCGTCGACTGGCGCGTCGAGCTCGACGAAGCCTGGGAGCTTCTGGGCGATGTGGCGATCCAGGGCAACCTCGACCCCGCCCTTCTATTCTCCTCGGAGAAGGAAGTCCGGGCCCGCGCCCGACGAATCCTCACCCAGGCGGCGGGCCGTCCGGGACACATTTTCAACCTCGGCCACGGGATCCTTCCGGAGACCCCCATGGAGAATGTCCTCGCGCTGATTCATGAAGTAAAAAAAGGTCAAAAATGAAAAATAACCTGTGACTTCAAAGCAACATCTGTGCCAGAATCCCACACGACAGAGTTGTCACACCCTAGTCTTCAAGGAGGAAGACCTATGGAAAGAATCATGAAAGCCGTTCTCCTACTAACCTCGATCATCTGGCCCCTTAGCCTGATCGCGACTTCCGTCGTGATCCCTCCTGTGGGCCTGATCGTGACCGCGATGATCCTCACGTTCACCCTCTTCTCGATGCGGTTCTTCAAGAACCTCTTTCGCCAAGCGCTGGACGCGTACTTCTCGGAAAATAACTAGCTCAGTCAATTGGTTTACTCAGCCCCCACGTTTCACCTGCAAACAGCGGCGAAACGTGGGGGTTTTCTTTTGTCTTCACCCCTAACCTGGAGACAGTCATGAAACGTCCCAAAGCCGTAACGCTGGCCTTCCGGCTGGCGAAGACCGCGCGCGACTCGGTGCGCGAGCTCGATCACATCAAGGGCATTCCCGGCGTGGAGATCTTTTTCACCGCCGTGTGGCTGCTCGCGGCCGTGATCTGGGTGGTCGCGATCAAAGTGGGCGCCGTGCGCAGCATGGGCGCGGGGATCCTGGGCCTGGCCGGCATCGTCGCCACCGGCTGGGTGGTTCTCAAGGCCCTGCGCATTCGCTCGCGCCGCGAAGCCGCCGACTATTACCGAAGCGAAACGTGAAAATCACCTTCGTCGTACTGATGCTGATCGCGGCCAACGCGCTCTGGTTCTGGATGATGGCCGAGATGCGCGGTCATGGATACCCCGTGAGCTACGTGAATTTTCTTTCCGATCTGAAATCCTTCCACTCGCTGATCGTCGACACCCGGGCTGCGCACCGGCGTCACGTTCTCACCTTCCAGTTGATTTCGTTGTACCTCGTCGTTGCCGTCACTGTTTTCGGCCTCGTCATCTTCTAAGCCCGCGAGCGGCCCTGCTCGTCGGATGCGCCCGAATTAAGCGATAATGGCGCCGATGGAAATCACCGACCTTTCCTACGAACTTCTCCACAAGTACAACGTCCAGGGCCCGCGCTACACGTCCTATCCGCCCGCGCCGTCATGGTCCGCGTCTCTCGGCCCCAAGGATTACGAGGAGATTATTCGCGAGAGTAACCAGGCCACTTTTCCCGCGCCTCTCTCGCTCTACTTTCATCTGCCGTTCTGCGAGTCTCTCTGCTATTTCTGTGGATGCACCACCGTCATCACGGGAAAAAGCCGCGTGCAGGAAATGCCGTACCTCGACGCCGTGGCGCGCGAGATCGACTGGCTCGGCAATCGCGTCGCTCGGGAGCGCCCGGTGGTGCAGCTCCACCTGGGCGGCGGCACGCCTACCTACCAGTCCCCCGAGACGCTGCAGGCGCTCATGTGGCGCGTGCGCGAGAAGTTCACGGTCGATGCCGACGCGGAGATGGGAGTTGAGGTCGATCCCCGCGTAACCACGCGGGCGCACCTCGAAACGCTGAGGCGCGTTGGTTTCAACCGCGTCTCCATGGGCGTTCAGGATTTTAACCTTGCCGTCCAGCAGGCCATCAACCGCGTGCAGCCATTCGAGTTGACGCGCGACCTCGTGAACGTCGCGCGCGATCTCGGATATCAGAGCGTGAACATCGACCTGATCTACGGCCTTCCGCACCAGACGCCCGAGTCGTTTCGCCGGACGATCGATCAGATCCTTGAGATCGCCCCCGACCGGCTCGCGGTGTATTCCTACGCTCACGTGCCCTGGATGAAAAAACACCAGGACCTCTTCGCCGCGCACCTTCCCGACGAGCGCGCCAAATTCCAGATCTTTCTCACCGCGCTCAAGACGTTCACCGAAGCGGGGTTCGTCTACGTCGGCATGGACCATTTCGCGCGGCCCGACGACGAGCTCGCGCGCGCCCGGGAGAACGGCACGCTCTGGCGCAACTTCCAGGGCTACACGACGAAGGCCGGCACCGACCTCTTCGGCCTCGGCATGAGCGCCATCGGCAACGTGAACAACAATTACATCCAGAACCAGAAAGAGCTGAAGACCTACCAGGCCGCCGTGGAAAGCGGCTCGGCCGCCACGCTGCGCGGTTTCCGCCTCACCCAGGACGACCGCATTCGCGGCCGCCTGATCCAGAACCTTCTCTGCCACGCGGTGGTGAAGAAGGCCGATATCGAGGCGTCGTTCGGAATCAACTTCGACGCCTACTTCGCGGAGCCGCTGGCCCAGCTCAAAACGCTCGAAGCCGACGGATTGGTTGAGCTCACCGCGCGGGAGATCCGCCCGACGGCGGCGGGCCGTGTTTTTCTCAGGAACATTGCCATGCCGTTCGACGCTTATCTGCCTAAGGACGGAGAGAAACGGATGTTTTCAAGGACGGTATGAAGCGAGCGATTCTATTTTTGAACCTGGGCGGCCCTGAAAATCAGGAAGGCGTGAAACCCTTCCTGTACCGCCTGTTCGTCGACCCCGAGATCATCCGCATCCCGTTCACGCCGCTTCGCAAACTGGTGGCCTGGCTCATCGCCACCTCGCGGCTGGGCAATT